>WBZR01000353.1_pt1 | contig 76289 bp, 67 predicted proteins | sample 5204231 | NCBI WGS metagenome assembly WBZR01 (sample SAMN12412403, study PRJNA552823) | activated sludge metagenome | isolation source: activated sludge from anammox sidestream of wastewater treatment plant... | place: USA: Virginia | collected 2017-08 | reverse complement strand
AGGGTCGTTATACAATACGAGTGGTATCAGGAAATATTTCTAGCATTCAACTTGTTAGCTTTCATTTTGATAAATTTAAAGGATATATGCTAAATTTGTTCTTTTCAAAACCTGCAACCGACTCATTAATAAAAGTACCCTCCGGGGTACTTTTTTTGATATTGTCAATAGTTGCTTTAACCTTTTTGGTACAGGTCTAACCCTCCTCACACCATCTATTTCGCTCATCAGCTCGAATTGAGTTCGTTATTTAAAAAGAATTAAAACCTGTATAAATGAATAGATTAATTGTATTTCTCCTGACACTGACTGCTTTTCTTTCATGTAAAAACGAGACTACTACACCACCACCCGCTACTTCTGACTTCCGTGACGGAATCCAATCAAATGGAGTAGAAGTGAATCCTTATCTCAACAAAGAACAGGATATTAAAAATAAAAAAGGTAAGATAACCCGAAGAGTAAGATTTTTACCTGACGGAAGAAAATCCGTGACCGATTATCTGGAAGGTGGAGACACAGTCTATCTGGTGCGCTACTTTAAGGATGATCTTCAGGATGGAAAGACCATCGGATATCATCCCAATGGAAAAATCAGAGAAATACAATATTTCGAAATGGGCAAGCAATATGGAAATGATTCCATTTTCTACGACACAGGCGAACTGTGGTTTATATATCCCTTTGAAAACGATAAGAAAAATGGCTGGATGTACCGCTATGCCAAGGATGGAAAGCAGGAATTTGCCGCCAGGTATAAGGATGATCAAATCCAGGAAGTAATCGATAGTTTAAGACCAAACAAGAAAAAATGAACGCAGTAAACTCATTAACACTACTGGTCCGGGAATCAAAGACGGACGTACTTGCCAAAATAAAATTATACCTACGCATTGCCGTTGGAGTTTGTTTTATCGGCCACGGCATGTGGGGTATTGTGTATAACGAAGGGGCTGATTTCCTCTTGGGGAAAGACGGTTGGATGCCTTTGGTTCAACTTTTCGGGTTCAATGACCATGTATCCTGGGCCTTAATTCCATTGATCGGATTGAAGGATATCATAGGAGGAATATGGATATTGTATAGTGATAATCGGTGGTTGATATACTGGCTCATATTCTGGACATTATTCACCGCTCTGCTAAGACCGGTAGCCGGTTTTGGTATGGTGGGATATATTGAAAGGGCCGGTAATTTTGGACCTCCCATCGCCTTGTTGTATTTCTTGAATAATATTTGGAAAAAAGAACTTTCGGCTGAAAAATTGAAACACCACATCAGCAAATTGGAATTGATCCTGAGGATTTGCCTTTCGCTGCTGATCATGGGTCACGCCGGTCTGGTCATTACCAACCCCCTTATTACGAATTACGGAGACTTTAATACCCTTATCGTCAATCTTGGCGTGGTAAATTATCCGACTGACGCTGCATGGCTGATGACATTGGCCATCTTTGAAATGGTTTTGAGCCTTCTCGTCCTATTTTGGCCAAGAACTACCGGCCTCATGTGGTTTGTCCTGATATTCAAGGTCATCAGCGAGGGAATGTATGCCTTTGCCTATGGTCCATATTCCATCTTTGAAACCATAGAACGCATTGGCGACTACATGATACCGCTGATCCTGATGGTCATCTATAGTAATTGGAGTCAAAAAGATCTCGCTTAGCTCGATAGTCGATTGAATATTTGACTTATTAAAAAGGCAATTTGTTTATGGCAAGTTGCCTTTTTTTATAGCCATCTGCCAAATCTTCACCTCGTGTTGTCAATTTGTCACAGCATGATGCCAGGGAATATTTCTTGCAATGCATATTTCCTATAAAAAACAAAGTAAAATGGAACAAGTGGAAAAAGGACAAATTACAGTCAGCACTGAGAATATTTTCCCGATCATCAAGCAGTTTTTATACTCTGAACAGGAAATTTTTCTCAGAGAGCTTATATCGAATGCGGTGGATGCAACCTCAAAGTTGAAAACACTGTCTTCAAAAGGCGTCGCTTCCGGTGAATTGGGCGATTTGACCATAGAAGTCATTATCAACAAAGATGCCAGGACACTCACCATCAGGGACAAAGGTATCGGTCTCACTGCGGACGAAACAAAAAAATACCTGAATCAGGTTGCGTTCTCCAGCGCTCAGGAATTTTTGGATAAATACAAGGAAGATGCCAACATCATAGGACACTTTGGTTTAGGCTTTTATTCCGCCTTCATGGTGGCCGATAAAGTCGAGGTGGACACCCTTTCCTACCAGGAAGGTGCACAACCCGTGATATGGTCATGCAGCGGTGATACAAGTTTCGAACTATCGCCTTCGCACAGGACAGGCCGGGGTACCGATATCATCCTCCACCTTAGTGATGATGCACAACAGTACCTTGATGAAAATAAAATCCAGGAATTGCTGGACAAATACTGTAAATTCCTGCCCATACCCATACAGTTGGGCATGAAGAAAAAGAACATTACTGAAGGTGAAGGTGACGACAAGAAAGAAAAGGAAATCGAAGTTCCAAATATCATCAACAACACCAATCCGCTTTGGAAAAAGTCGCCTTCCGATCTGAAGGATGAAGATTATCTGGCATTCTACAACGAATTGTATCCATTCAGCAGGCCGCCTCTGTTCTGGATCCACCTCAACATCGACTACCCGTTCAACCTGACAGGCGTTCTTTATTTCCCTAAGATAGAGAGCAACTTCGACATCCAGAAAAACAAGATCCATCTTTATTCCAATCAAGTTTTCGTAACGGATGATGTCAAGGAAATTGTGCCGGAATTTCTGATGTTGCTGCACGGAGTCATTGACTCTCCGGATATCCCGCTCAACGTATCACGATCTTATCTTCAGGCAGACAGCAATGTAAGAAAGATAACTGGCTACATCACAAAAAAAGTGGCAGACAAGCTCAATGAACTCTTCAAGCAAGACAGGCCTGCATACGAAGCCAAATGGCCAGATATAGGCACATTTATCAAGTATGGTTATCTTTCCGATGATAAGTTTGAAGAGAAAGTCGAGCCTTCAATCCTGCTCAAAAGTACGGAAGGTAAATACTTTACCCTTGAAGAATACAAAGAAAAAATCAAGGCAAATCAGACCGATAAAAACGGGAAAATCGTCGTTCTCTATACCAACTTGCTCAATGACCATCATTCATATATCCAGGCTGCAACCGCCAAAGGATATGATGTCGTGGAGATGGACCAAATCATCGACAATCATTTCATCCAGCATCTGGAGTATAAGAAAGGCGAGTTTACCTTCAAGCGCATCGATTCGGATGTTGCCGATCATCTCATAGAAAAGGATGATGCCATTCCTGAAGTATTGACTGAAACTGAAGTAAAGGCAGTGGATGAACTTTTCAAGGAGATGCTCAAGGATTCGATGAATAAAGTCGAAGTAAAACCTCTTTCGTCCAATGAACAACCCGTAGTCATCGTCAAACCCGAATTCATGCGTCGTATGACGGAAATGCAGATGATGCAAGGAAACGCAATGGGCAAGATGCCGGATATGTACACCGTAGTGGTCAATAGCAACCATCCACTGATCAGCAATAAATTACTGAAGATAGAAGATTCTGCTGAGAAGGAAAAATTTGCACATTATCTCTACGACCTTGCCAGGCTAAGTCAACAAATGCTTACAGGCGAAGAACTTACCAGATTTGTCAATGAAAACCTGGAAAAGTTAAGCAATAGCTGATCAGGAAGGATAGAAATGAAGTAAGATTCATAAAACAAAAGAGCCGGGAACTGTTTCCGGCTTTTTTTATTTCAAATCTCCTATTAGACATGTCCTGCCTAAGCGGGTTGGTCTCAAGGAATTGGGTTTTCTACAGAAGAATGTATTGAAAAAGCAGAGAAATACTTATCAACACCAAATGCACTACCTCAGCAATCATCTTGTTTTGGATGTTCAATACAGAAAAACCAAGTAAAATGCCCATCGGTGCCGCAGTGATCAATGCATGATCCAGCCTGATGCCTGACTGAAACAAGAAGGTAACCAGCGGGAATATAAGAAACCAGAACAACACGTCCACCTTGCGCATGGCATGTACATTATTTTTCTTACCGTAGTTGCTATAATTAAATATCACAAACAACATCAGGAAGCACAATATACCGACTTTAAGAAATAAAAGATTATTGACATTCCCCGCCCAGTCCAACCATTTGATATTGGTAGTAAAAGTCAGGAAAAAGTCATTCAAGTGACCCATCCAAAAGTAATAAGTTCCTCCAAGAAAGACAGGAATCATAAAGCCTACCAGATATTGAATACGCTCTACGAATCTGAAAGAGCGCACAATCAGCAACCCTACAAATCCACACACCAGAAAGACGACATAGCTGAAATCAAACAGCATCGACACTCCTATAAAAATACCGGCATTAAACACTTCACCACTATTGCCTGATTTCTTATAAGAATTAAATATATTGTAAAGAGCCAGAATGATAAAGGTATTGGCCATCAATGCAGGTGACAAATAGTTGAAATCAGGTAGTAAAGTGGAGAACAAAACATAAAACAACCCGGGGAATAGGCTGTTATCACGTGTTATTCTGTTCTCGGCAACCATAAAATTAATGATCACCGCATGGATAAATATCAAAACAGTCCCTGTGATTTGGGCACCAAGAGAAGTATAGCCTGTCAGGTTATAGACCAGGTCGCTGAAGGCACTGCTCGCAAGCGGGGACCAATTGGTCTCACTTATGAAAGTCGGAACTCTCAACAGGATGGTATAGAAAAGAAGGAAAATATAACCGAGGGGCTGATCCTTCCTGAACAGTTCTAACACGATTGGTAAATTTTATCCAGGCAAAGGTAATTTTTTTCCTATCAATCACATAAAATGAAGTCAATCCATACGCGATATATCTCCAATGACTTCAGATACCCAAATGCTGAAGTATTTGTCAAAACACTAAAATAATCAAAAAAACCTATAATCAGACCTTGAACGTCTCACCCAGGTCGGGTATAAGTATATTCTTGAATCCCTGCACGGAAAGATGAGTCCTGAACGATGTCATCACGTCCGCGTCGCCATGGACAAGAAACAAAGTCTTGGCACTTTCCACCTGATTATGCAAAAAGGCGGTCATCTCATCCCGGTCACCATGTGCCGAAAAGGAATCCATAATCTCAACATCCGCACGGATAGGCTTGGTCTGTCCATGTAAAGTTATGGTCTCTGCCCCATCCCGAATCAAACGTCCGGGAGTTCCAACTGCACAATAACCGACAATAAGAATAGTTGTACTTGGCTTGTCGCAATTGTTGATGATATGATGCTGTACCCGACCTGCATTGGCCATTCCCGATGCACTTATTATGACGCAAGGCTCATTGGAGTTATTGAGTGCCTTGGAATCTTCCACATCCTTGATATATAATAGGCCGTTGAATCCAAAGGGATTGTCATCGCTTAGCAGGTATTTCGTCATTTCCTCATCATAACATTCTGTATGAGCTATGTATATGGAAGTGGCATTGACGGCAAGCGGGCTATCCACATACACCTTGACTTTGGGCATCCTGCCTTCATTAAACATATGGTCCATCATATAGATGATTTCCTGTGTACGTCCCACAGAGAATGCAGGAATGATCAATTTGCCGCGTTTCTCGACGCAAGTATGCCGGATGATTGCCTCAAGTCTATCTTTGTCCTGCGGCGCTTTGCCATGAAGTCGATCACCATAAGTGGACTCCGTTATCACTATCTCGGCAGGATCCATCGGCACAGGATCTCTAAGGATTGGTCTTTCCGGGCGTCCGATATCTCCGGTAAAGGCGAGTGTCCTCACCTGACCGTGTTCGTGAATACGCAAATTGATGGCCGCAGAACCCAGAATATGGCCCGCATCGGTATATTTGACCTCGACATCCTCATGGATTTTGAACCATCTGTCATACCCGTAAGAAATCATGAGTTTCAACACCGGTGGCACATCGGCTTCCACATACAACGGGTCGGTGATGCGACTATGATATTTGATGCCTTTCTGAAGCCATTTTTTATTGGAATATTCAGCCTCACGCTCCTGGATCATCGCCGAATCAACCAACAGAATACTGGAAAGGGAGCGTGTTGCATGGGTGCAATAAATGCTGCCCGAAAAACCATCCTTGACCAATTTCGGCAAGCGGCCTATATGATCGATATGGGCATGTGACAATACGACACAATCGATTGTGGAAGGCGGCTGCAGCCATGTCTCGTTGAATTTCTTCATATCATCGTCATGACCTTGATACAACCCACAATCCAACATGAAGGTAAATCCATTGTCAAGCTCAACGACATGGCAACTACCTGTCACTTCTTTATCCGCACCATAAAAATGTATCTTCATTTCAAGTAAATTTTATGCCAATTTAAATTAAAATCATCGAATGAAGTAAAAAAATAATCCTGCATCAGGGCAAAACTCCCAAAAAGCACACTTTTTCTTCTATAACAGCATTATCCCCGCTCAATATACAAGACAAATCCCGAAGGAGTCTGAAAGCGACTTTCTTAAGCGCTCCTCAAATATTGGTCAAGATAAATATCGCGACACACTATTTGTCAGTAAAACCAATGGATAGAAAGAAAGACTAAAACGATTTATCGAAAAATGCTTTGCTTCGGTAATGAAATAAAGTGCATTTTTGTTATAGAATAAAAGTGCGAAACCATGTTGGGACGACTTAAAAAAATGCTTGGCATCGATGGTCTGCGAATTGAAATGATCACTTCGGAGTCTTATGATATAGAAAAAGGTCAAATCGATGGCGAATTGAGCCTTGTGGCAAAATATGATGTCGAGATTGAATACATCGAAATCAGGGTGATAGAAATATATGCCCGAGGTCGATTCGGAGAGAAGAAAACTGACGAATACCAAATCGGTAGCGTCAAGACAGGCTTTGGCATCAACCTGCCGGCTAATAAGATATTGCCCGTGCCATTCAAGGTCCCCGTCGATTACCTTTTCTCATCTGTTGACAAATTCGGAATGTTGAACATCGTCACGAAGGGTTTGGCAAAAGGAGCAAAACTGCTGCGTGGGGTGCGGTCCAAATACAGAATCGATGCAGAAGTGAAGATGGAGGGCTCCAATATCAAGGTATTTGACAGTAAATCATTGAATATAGTCTAAACGGACTACTGTTAAGTAAATCGAAAAATGTCGCATCACAAAAACATATATTACTGAAAATCAACTATTCGCCACTATTCTCTATTCACTTTTAACTTAACACTACCTTAATTTTAGGCCCAATTATTAGCTTTTCTTCGACAAACACTGATTTGTAACTATTCCGTTTTAACGGTGTAAACTGCTGACTATATCTTGTTTAGACTCCGGGCTCATATGCCCATGCCGGCACTCGCAAAGCTTATTACCCCCTCTTTTTGAAAGCGAAGCAAGGCAATCAAAACCCCGATAATGAACGGGCGGCATTAATCTAACCAACGCTGATGATGCATCCGGCTACCGAAATGAAAGACATAACCGATGCCCGAATATGAAATCACGCATCGGATCAATTGTCAAATCCGGTCAATTTGACCTCATCCAGGTCCAGTTCCATTTCCAGATTCCGAATCACATCATCATCAAATCTGTGTTCTGCCATCGTCTGATGCAATTCTTCCCTTTGCGCTTTTAGAACGTCCAGATATGCGGCCCGGCTCAACTCGACGGCTGCGCGATGTTTTTCATTTGTCCTGATACACTTCATTTTGTTATTGATCAGTTCAATATCATTTTCCAACTTGATCTTGATATGGTTGATGAGGGTGTTTGATTTCATCGCTTCTCCGTAACCAGTAAGCAATTGCTGAAGCGCCCTGTTTTTGATCCTTTGTTGAATGATGGCTTCCTGTCTCTCTTCCAGCATACCCGAATTCTTATCCGTAGGCATTTTGAAGAATTTCAATAAAACAGGCAACATCAACCCCTGTCCAACCAGTGTTATTAAAATGATGACAAATGTGATAAACAGAATCATATTTCTATGCGGAAATGGCGATCCATCGTTCATAACATATGGAATAGAGAGGGCAGCGGCCAGGGACACCACTCCTCGCATTGCAGAGACGCTCATGATAATAGGCTCTTTCCAACCCTGCTTGATAGCCTTTTTATTTTTGTGTGCCGTTATCACAGATGGCAGATAAGAAAACAAAAAGATATAAAGAACTCTGGTCGCGATGGCTACTCCTCCCAAAATGACGGCATAAAAAATACCCTCCCGAATATCATAGCCGTTCATAGCTTTGAGCACAACAGGCAATTCAAGGCCGATGAGAATAAAAATGGCCGCGTTGAGCATAAAAATCAACGTTTTCCATACAGACGCCGATTGAATCCGGGTAGTGTGCGACAAAAAGGAAGTGGAACGGGATGACATCAGTAGTCCACCACTCACGACAGCCATTACACCGGAAAAATGGAAATATTCAGCGACAACGTATAAGATATATGGAATGATCAGTGTCAGTACTGTATCCACATTACTGTTGCCGGGAAGCCATTTGATGATCCAACTGAAGATGAATCCGATGGCCAGGCCGATTGTGATGCCCATACCGGAAATGATAAAAAAATCAGAAACCGCATTGCTCATAACAAATTGGCCCGTCATGACTGCGGCCAGCGCAAATTTGAACACAATCAAGGACGACGCATCGTTGACCAGACTCTCGCCTTCCAGAATGGTTATGATTCGCTTGGGCAACTTCATATCTTTCAGCACAGCCGTAGCGGCCACCGCATCCGGCGGACTATTGACCGACCCGAGGAGGAAGCCCAGAGCCAGCGTCATTCCGGGGATTAAGGCATTGGCAGTGAGTGCCATTACAATAGATGTGACAATAACAAGGCCGACCGCCAGTGAAATTATCGGCAATTTCCATTTTGAAAAATCCTTCCAGGACGTGTACCAGGCAGCCTCAAATAGGATTGGAGGCAAAAAAATCAGAAAAACAACATCCGGAGCGATCTCTATCTCGGGAATTCCGGGTACAAATGAAATCAACAACCCCGATAAAACAAGAAATATCGGATATGCAATCTTCATCTTCTGGCCCACCATAACCAGAATCATTAGAATGAACGCTGCCAAAACAGAAAAAATCAGGTAATTTTGCACCATAGCCCAAATATTTGATATCAAAATAAATAAAATACGGCAGAGATTGTTTGTAACTATTCACTTCAAATTGATATGATTCTTCTAAATGCTATTGATTAGCTAAGCCCTGGAATTTATATTTAGCCACAAAATTATATTTCATAACACGAAAAGCCTTTCTTTCCTTGTATTTATCGGGTACAGGCGTGATGAAAGAAGAATCCTGGAATCTTTAACTATACCAAGAAATTACCTGTAAAATATTGTCATTGGAATACTGAAGATGGCCACTAAGATGACTTTCTACCACGAAACGTCACTAAAAGGCACGAAAAATATCTTCGTGTTGTTTCGATTTTTTTCCGGATGACCGGGACAGGCGCGGTAGAAAAAGAGAAGTCGAGCACCCTTTCTTGGTCAAAGACAAAATATCTGTAATCGCGAATAGTGACAACGTAACTCGCGAATACCATCGAGATGTAATCATTATTGTCCTGAGGGACAAAGAAGTCACTTGGAAAAAGGCCTGAGCATCTTTTAGTCAGGTGAATAGTTACAGTATATTGAGGGGTAAAATATAGCCTTACAGCCCAAGCGCTATTTCGGAACAATTACACCAAGGCTTTATACAAAACCGAATACCCAACTGATGCTCGATCAGAAGCGTATAGAAAAGGCTATAGCCAACTGGGCATTGCCGGATGCATGCTTAAAATTTCATCGTGAAGTTGTATCTATACAGATAAACTATCAATGCAAGGAAAGCGAATAAGAAAACAAAGAAGTACAAAAAGCAATATCCTTTTTTACCTACATTTTCAATATGGTCAGACATGATCCGGATGTTTAATTTTAATCCACAAAAAAAATCAATTTATAGCATTGCACCAAATAAATCGGCTTTTTTTTGGTGGGATGGGTGCATTTCTACCCAATCAATCGATTTATTCTGTATAAAATCCTCCTTTTCCGTTCCTCGTCCTGCTGGATATCAGGCCAAGGTATCATCACTTTGTCAGCTTGTCGGATTGTTTTGCCGTGGGTAAAAAAATAAAGGCAGCCTCTCGGACTGCCTTCCTAAATCGGTCTATGAGTTTTACGCTTGAACGTAAAATTCTTTTATTCGTCTGGAAATATCTCTATATTTCTTAAAACACATTCCCAAATTGACATCGCAAATATACTGAATGCACATTATGCTATACCAAAACTTACTAACATGTGTTAATAACTTTAATATAATACTGTCTATCAGCTTATTGTAATATTGAAAAAATGTTAGTAATTTTGCAATAGATGTTAGTAACTCCCATTACATGACATAAATGACTATTCACAGCCATCCTTATGACCTTCCATATTGTCTTAATACACGATAGTCCAGGTGGTGATAAGGCAAATCCGAAGTAGGTAGATGATTAATAGGTGAAGTTGCCCATCATGAAAGCTTTGAAGGGAAAAAGCAAATCAAATTCCGGTCTTATCGGGTTGATTTAGCAAATTTCATGTCTGTAAAGCAAGGCCACATCATAATCCGGGGCTATTAAACATCTACCTAATTCAGGTCAGCCCCTCTTCCGCCCGACTTGCACGATCAAATCCCGTTAAGCCCTCCGTCTCTACGGATCGAGATCAATAGATTTCGCTGTTTCTTTGATACTTGATCAGCTTCTTTTCGACATGCATCAATTTTTTGTTGATTGCATTCTTTTCCTTGGGAGTCATTACACCGTCTGCTTTAGCTATCTGGATGGCATCCTTGATGGCATTATGATCTTTCATCAGCTTAGAATACTCCAGCTCTGTGATATTCTTTTTGCTGTATGCGCTTTTGATCTTAGCTTCCTGATCCCGCTGGGCTTTGATGATGTCTTGGCCTATACCAAGGTGAAAGGTAAAGAACATGATGAGGATTGTAAGTATTGCTTTCATGATGTTGATATTGTATTAAATTGGTAAAATGCCCGGTAAATTTATTGAATTAGATTGAATTAGAAAAATTTAATGGACTAACTTTGATGTTTAAATCCAAATTTAACCTATCAAAACAAACAATGGATACCATATATATCAAAAAATACGCATCGCTACTGCTCAATTATTGCATGGAGTTGAAATCAGGCGAACGCTTGCTGGTCAGTACGACAACGCTTGCAGAGCCGCTTGTCGCCGAACTGTATCGTCAATGTCAAAAAATGGGTGTCGTCATGGAAGCTATCCTGGAATGGGAAGGCAAGTCCGATGATTTCAATGATTATGGACATACAGCACAAGCCGGCTATATCAATCCGCTCTACAAAGAGGCAATGGAAACATTCGAGGCTTATCTGGTCATTAGGGCGCCCTTCCTTCCAAAGAGCCGAACAAAGCCCAATACAGCACTAAACGAGGCCAGAGCGGCAGCAAATGCCCCATTCCACAAACTGTATTTTGAGCGAACCGCCACCCGCAACCTGCGTCGCAACCTGTGCCAGTATCCCACTCAGGCCGGAGCTGAAATGGCAGGCATGTCACTCGAAGAATATACTGCCTTTGTGGTCAATGCCTGCTTCCTGAATACCGATGATCCGGAGCAGGAATGGCTCAATGTCCGTGCCAGACAACAATCGTCCACGGATTTGCTCAACAGCTGTAAGGAATTCAGATACCTCAGCCCCAATATGGATATTACATTCAGGACAGACGGACGCCGCTGGATCAACAGCGATGGGCAGACCAATATGCCGTCCGGCGAAATCTATACCAGCCCGGTGGAAGACAGCGTCAACGGCCATATCCTTTTCACCCTGCCGTCGCTATATCAGGGGCATCAGCTCAACAATGTCCGGCTGGAGGTCAAGGATGGCTACATCACATCATGGAGCTGCGACAACGACAGCGATATCCTGGACGAAGTGTTCCGGATCGAAGGGACACGCCGCTTTGGTGAGGCTGCCATCGGCACCAATTACCGCATCGACAGGCTGACCAAAAACATCCTTTACGATGAGAAAATCGGCGGCACAGTACATATGGCGATCGGCCAGTCGTATCTTCAGGCAGGCGGAAAGAATGAAAGTTCAGTACATTGGGATATGATATCCGACATGAAGGATGGTGGAAAGATATATGCCGATGGCCACCTGGTGTACGAAAACGGGTATTTTCTGGAAAATGCAATGGATTGAATGCAGGGACAATGACCATGAAGCCTTAAGTTATCCACATCAAACCCCTATTCGATTGAATAATAATAGGTTACAAATTAGACCGCATTTTTGTACCTTTGCAGCAAAAGTACCGGAATGCTATTCAACGAAATGAAAATACCGAAGCCTATCCTGAGGGCATTGGACGATATGGATATCGCGGAGGCATCTGCTATTCAGGAAATGGTATTTTCAGCCGTCAAATCCGGAAGGGACATCGGAGGTATCGCGCAGACAGGGACAGGCAAGACGCTTGCTTATCTGATTCCTGTACTCAGCCTGCATCAATACAGCACTGCCAAGCATCCAGCCATACTGATCCTTGTTCCTACGCGTGAACTGGTCAAACAGGTGGAAGACGAAATCGTCCGGCTCACTGAATACATGTCGATCAGAACCTACGGAATATTCGGCGGTGTAAATACCAAACCTCAGGCGGACAGAATCATGGAAGGCCTCGATATTCTGGTGGGAACTCCGGGCAGGGTCGTAGATTTTGTCTCAACCGGTATCCTCAACCTAAAGAATATCAAAAGGCTTATCATTGACGAATTTGACGAAATGCTCAATCAAGGCTTCCGGGCTCAATTGAAGGTCATCTTCGAAAAATTGCCGGAAAGAAGGCAGAACCTCCTGTTTTCAGCGACCATCAATCCTGAAGTGCAGGAAATGATGGATGAATACTTTGATAGGGTTGAAAATATCGAAGCCGCTCCCGTAGGTACACCATTGGAGACCATCGAGCAACAATTATATCTTGTCCCCAATTTTTACAGCAAGTTGAGCCTGTTGAAAGGGTTGATACCTGACCAAAATATCCGCAAGGCAATCGTTTTTGTTTCCAACAAGAAAAAAGCCGAATTGCTTTTCGACTTGCTGCAACAGGCAGGCATTGAGGACATCGCCTATATGCACGCCAACAAACATCAGAAGAGGAGGTTTGATACGCTGGACGCCTTCGAATCCGGTGATTCGAGAATATTGATCGCTACCGACCTGCTCTCACGCGGGCTTGACATCAAGGATGTGACACACGTCATCAACTTCGACCTTCCTGAATTGGCAGAAAATTACATCCACCGCATCGGACGTACCGGGCGTTTTGGAAAGCAAGGAACAGCCATTTCATTCATCGAGCAAAAAGATCTAGAAATGCTCCAGGCATTGGAAGCCATGATGGGGACTGAGCTCAATGAGATGTCCCTTCCGATGGACTATGAACAATCCGAAGAATTGCTCCCCGAGGAAAAAGAGAGCATCTATATGCCGGATTACCTTGGACAAACGGTTTCAAAATCAGATGGGGGAGCATTTCATGAAAAATTGGAAAAAAATAAAAAAGTCAATGTGCGATTCGATTATGAGGCTGCCATGAAGAAAAAATACGGTAAGCAATATCGCCCCAAACATGCGAGATAAGTAAAATAAATATCTGTTTATTTCAATTTTCAATGAAAATATAAGAAAAAATCCCCACCTTGTCATCCAAATCCTAATCAAATGAAACATCAAAGAAATTCAATCAATTCAATCCAAAAAAGAGCAAGAAGTCTCCCTATTGGTAAATGTTATATCAATCAAGACTGGAAATTTACCAAGCTGGCTAATGTCATTGTAACCCGCAAGTACAAAGACGGGAATCTGATCGCAGGCTTTTTTCTTGTCGATCTGTATTGTCTTGGAGTCAGAGACACCTATTATAAATCAGATTTGGAAGAAGAAAGCCTGAATAATTGGATTGAAGAATCTGCAGAATTAAAGTCAAAATTCACTGAAATAGATTATGCCCTTGCTCACAACATCATTTATGGCGCCTATGAATATGGACTCGAAAACGGAATCCCTCAACACAAGGACTTTGATAAGGTGACTAAATATATTCTGGAGGAGGACGATGAGCACATTCCCTTGATAGAACTGGATTTAGGTCGGAACGGAAAGCCATTTTACTTCCAGACAGAGGCCCAAAGTGACGCATTTGCTGAAAATATTATCCGGTTATTGAAAAAAAATGTCGGCGAAGGGAACTTCAATTATCTCTTGGCTAAAGATATAGATGATGAGGAGGATTGGGACGAGGAGGATGACTGGGTAGATGTGGATGATGAGGAGGATTGGGACGAGGATGACGAAGATGAGGACGATGAGGACGATGAGGATGATGATGGATGGTATCCCGATATGGCCGACTTGCCGATGTTCGAATTTTTTCGGGAAGATGGAACTATTGACATAAACAAGGCAAATAACTCTTTTGACCAGTCATTGAAAGAAGGTACTGCGTTTGTTCATTATCATAAGTTTGTATCTGCTTCCATAGCTATCATTCAATATTACGCTGACGAGCAACGGACAAACATGCTATTTGACAAATGGGAGGCTGACTTGACAGTCGATCCGGAATTTGAAATTGAAGCCGGATTGTCAGAGCAGCAAGTTGACAAAATATACGATATTCTGACCGGAGACACGCCGTCGCTTAAAGATATTCGATATATCAGGAATAATATTAAAAATGAGGCTCTGGCTGATTACATCCTGCTGAAGGCCTACATGCCAAAGGTTGACCCTGAAAACGAAAATATTTCCACTGTAGATTATTCCGAATATAATGAGAGAGAAGAACAGTTTGTCAATGATCATCCTGATTACCCACTAAGCAAGGGAATGGTCGAAAGTAAAAAATCCCTGCCAGAAGACTTTACCCTTGATCTCGTATTTGGCAGTGACTATAATTTTTCCATTTTTGAATTCAATGAGTACCTGATGATGAAGTTGGATACAATAAAGGAAAACCCCGATGCATCTGCTTTTCTTGCCTTCAGGGCGATATTGGGGCAGTATCTCGATTTTCATACCGTACATGAGGAAATATTCCTTAGGAATGAGCTTTTATCCATCCGGTATATTCACGACAATTTATTAGGCAAATAATTCTTACCCATCATTCCTAATGCGCTTTTGAGAAGGCAACTTCTCTGTATATTGTATTGAGATTCAATCATGATATGTGGATCATCCATATCCGACTGCCGGTATAAAGAATTCCAATGCGTACTTTCCTCATTTCATAAAACCAAAATTTTCACATTGAAATGTTTGCAAAATATTATTCTGTTGTATAGCTTAAAATTATAATACAATAGAAATAGCGTAATTGGCGTTTAAGTTGGCAAAGTGATGTATACAATACATTTATTATATTTATATATCTGTAAATATTGTTTTTATAGGCATATATGGGCTATCCATTGCCTACCTGCACAGAACTATTGAAAATCGTCATTCAAACTTTACAAAAAGTAGTTTTAATTTAATTATTCACACAAAACCATTTGATTCCAAATTTTATTTTATTTGCTTACATTATTGTTTTTCAATATATTAGAGATATTTTTTAAAATATATATCAAAATTTAAACTACTTAGTGTCAAATTACGTTAACTTTGCAGAACAAAAATTTAATCACTTACGAAATTATATTTGCTATGAATAACAATTTAAAATCCAACTTGAACTCTTTCGGTCTCTTGATTACCTCCATGTTTATCATACTGATGACGGCAACAGCATTGCTGGTCAGGCCATCAGACGGTGTTGTCAACGGAAAGGTAGTCTATACCGACAAAACCAATGTACAGGACGCCGTGATCAATGTATTGGCAAAAAGCGATCTTTCACTTGTTTCATCACAACTGACAGACAACGATGGTAGCTTTTCATTCAAGGACATTGCTCCGGGAGAATATTACATTTCCGTGCAATTGACAGAACATGACCAAAAAACTTATGGTCCGGTATTTGTCGCTCCCGGAAAACAAAGGATCGTGATCAAGCCTATCATCGTTCCATTGCATGCCAATGCTTCTCAGGCCGTAATCACAGCCGGCGCGCCTAATCCTGCTTCCTGATCTCAGGAGGTAAAACAAGTAAACTATAACTACCTTGAACCATCTGCAAAGATGTTTCTCTGGTAGTTATTTCTTTTTTAGGATGATTGTTACTGAATAGGTTGCGATGATTCTGTATCTTTGTTGAATAATATCTAATTTCTCTCCTATGGATATTTCAAATATTTTCAAGAACAATGAAGCATGGATTAAAAACAAATTACAGCATGACTCTACCTACTTCGAAAAATTGTCATCCGGCCAATCACCTCAACTACTTTATATAGGCTGCTCGGATAGTCGCGTCAGTGCAGAAGAAATCATGGGTCTCGGTCCGGGCGAGGTGTTTGTACACCGCAATATAGCCAACCTTGTCAATAACATTGACCTTAATACACAATCAGTCATCGACTATGCGGTTCGTGCTTTGGGAATTCCACACCTTGTCGTGTGTGGACACTATAAGTGCGGAGGTGTAAAAGCTGCATTGGAACCCAAAAATCTTGGCTTATTGAATCCCTGGCTGAGAAATATCCGCGATGTGTACCGCCTACATGAAAAGGAGCTGAATTCAATAAAGGATGAAGTCCAGAGGTATGACAGACTTGTCGAGCTGAATGTCACCGAACAGTGTATCAACCTGATTAAGATAGCCTCTGTGCAGGAAGCATACAACAAAGGCCTGGTCACGATCCATGGCTGGGTGATGGATCTCAGGACAGGCCGTATCATCGATCTTGGCATCGATATCGATAAAGAGATGGCTCACATCAAGGAAATATACAATCTGGGAAGCTGACGACCAGAAAAATACAGAAATACCATGAAAAATTATTTTAGCCGGATACACTGAAGGCCGGTAATTTTTATTGCATCATCTTTACATCATCAAACACGCAATATTGATCGAGCGTGATTGAGTCTTCCAAAATGCGGAGGATATAAAAACGGAAAGGGTGATGCTTAATAAATTTCAAAAGGGAAGCGATAAAAGTATCGTTTCCCTTTTTTTATTATCATTCAACAGGTTGCCGCTTCTGTTATTCCAATTGGCTGCACAAGGTGGCTAAAGGCTATATGTTACCGGGATTGAGCCAAGTGTGACCATATTTGGCGAGCAATTCGTCCGCTTTGACCGGTCCGTTTGAGCCAGGCGCATAATTTGGAAATTCAAGTGCTTTGGTACTTTGCCAGGCGTCCAGTATCGGCGTGATGATCTGCCAGGCCGCTTCAACCTGATCAGAGCGCATAAATAAGGTCGCATCCCCCTCCAGTACATCATAAATCAAATGCTCATATGCCTCGGGTGTATTGGCCGAAAGCTCCTTATCGAAATCGAATTCCATGTTGACCTGACTGAGCTGCATCAGCTGGCCGGGCACCTTAGCCTGAAATTTGAGATGGATGTCCATCTGTGGATTGATATTGAATAGCAAGAGATTCGATTGCCAATTGCTGGTGGCTTCCTTCGGGAAACTGTATGAAGGTGCCGGTTTAAACTTCACCGCAATGGTCGTGGCCTTTTGCGACAGATTCTTGCCTGTCCTTATATAGAAAGGCACTCCTTCCCAACGCCATGTATCGATGTACATCAACGCAGCAGCGAATGTTTCCGTATTGGAATCCTTCCTGACATTGGGTTCATCCCGATAGGCCGGAACCTGAGTGTCGCCAATCTTTCCGGCCGAATACTGACCACGAACTGTATTCTGGAACACTTCATTTCCGTCATACTTACGGACAGCGTGCAACACATCGGCTTTTTTATTTCTTATCTCGTCCGCATTAAAGCTGATGGGAGGCTCCATGGCGATCATACACATCAGCTGCAACATGTGATTCTGAATCATATCCCTCAAGGCACCGCTATTGTCATAATATCCGCCCCGACCTTCCAAGCCGACCTGCTCAAGCGATGAGATCTGTATCCATTCGATATAATTCTTGTTCCACAATGGTTCGAAGAATGAATTGGCAAAACGGAAAGCCAGGATATTCTGCACGGTCTCCTTACCCAGATAATGATCGATACGATAAATTTGATTCTCACGAAGCACGGACATAATTTCCTTGTTGAGGTCCAAAGCGCTCTTGAGATCATGACCGAAAGGCTTTTCAAAAACAAATCGCGTCTGATCCCTTTTTTTGATGAATGGATACGGCGCCAGCCCCTTGGTGATTGGACCAAAGAATACAGGCGAAACCGCCAGATAGACGACTACATTCAATTTGTCCTGAGCAGAAGTCTTTAAGTCAAGAATTGCGGCATTGACCCTGTCATAAAGGTTTGGATCAGCGAAGTCGCCATTGATATACTGAAAGTTCATGCACAGGCGACTCCAGGCATCATCCTCGACAGGTCGCCTCGAAAAACTTACTGCACCTTCCTTTAGTTTGACCATTAAATCATCCTTGGTGAGTTCAGACCTTCCGACACCGATTACCGTGAAATTTTCAGGCAGCATATTGTCCAGCTCCAGATTGTACAATGCCGGCATCAGCTTCCTGTAAGTGAGGTCTCCCGTAGCTCCGAAGATTATGAATACAGTCGGAGATATTACATTATTGGCCATCAAATTGTTTTTTCATATTAAATATTTTATTTCCATTCCTGATGGAAGGTGCCGGGCCTGTCAATTCTTTCGAAAGTGTGTGCGCCAAACAGGTCTCTCAGCCCCTGTACCATGTTCATAGGGCTGCTTCCCGCAGAAAACATATTCAGATAAGTCAGTGCGGAAGCAAAGGCTGACGAACCGAAATCATTGTTCAAAGCAAACATCACCACTTTCTTCAAAGCCGGTAGATTTGCGCTTACCATGTCAAATATACCGGGATCGCTGATGATGAGAGATGTTGCCGGATTGTTTTTATATACCTTCTCAAAGTGAGTCAGCAAGGCAGATCTTATGATACAACCTGCTTTCCAGTTATTGACCACATCCACCATCGATGTTCCATACTGATAGCTGGCTGAAGCGGCTTGAATCAGATGCAGTCCCTGGTTGTAGGAAATCAGGAAGGCTGCGAGTAATGCTTTACCCAATTCGTCATCGGAAATAGAACCGGCAAGCTCTCTGCTCCGGCCTGAAGCCAAAGCGTGTACAGCCTTTCGTTCGTCTTCAAATCCGCTCAAGTCACGCGCCACGACAGCGAGGTCTATGGTCGGTACCGGTATCTGAAGATCAAGGGCATCCTGGCTCGTCCATTTACCGGTGCCTTTTTGCCTGGCTACATCCTTAATCATATCGATCAAATCAGCTGAAGAAAGTGAATCCTTTTGCCTGAGCACTGTCACCGCAGACTCAACAAGAAAACCTGCCAGATCGCCCTTTGACCACGCTTCAAACACGTCAGCCATGCGCTTGTTGTCGTATCCCAGGCCATTCTTCATCAAGTCATAAGTTTCGGCAATCAATTGCATCATACCATACTCGATACCGTTATGTACCATCTTGACATAATGACCTGCTGAGGCATTGCCCATATATTTACTGCACGGCATACCATCGAATTTAGCGGAGGCATCGTCAAGGATTGCCTTAACATGGCCATAAGCAACGGAATCACCGGAAGGCATTATACTCGGGCCGAAACGGGCGCCCTCCTCACCTCCGGACACGCCCATACCCATAAAGTGAATGCCCTTCGTCTTCAACTCGGTGTATCTGCGGTCAGTATCCTTAAAGTAGGAATTCCCGCCATCTATGATGATGTCTCCCTGCACAAGCAGCGATGTCAGGTCCTTGATGACATAATCCACAATAGGCCCGGCAGGCACAAGCAGGATGATCCTGGCCGGTTTTTCCAGACTTGAAACAAAGGTGGAAATATCCGCTGTAGCTGAAATATTGTCATATCCCGTTATGGCATTTACCTGATCCACCTTGGATGCATCCTTATCATAACCGATGATGCTGTGCTTGTGATCAGCAATATTGAGCATGAGATTACGCCCCATCGTTCCAAGGCCTATCATGCCGATTGAAAATGTATTCATGAATGTAGCTAATTAAATGTATTAAATAAGTAATGCTAAATTATTCTAAAACCATTACCTCCAAATTAATATATGTCTTTGATATAGAATATTTCAGCACTTTTCCCTGTGACTCTTTCGTCGTACAGGATTTCCATTCTGCTCCAGCACGATTCGCATTTACCTTAACTGATGGCGCGTCTTTGGAAATTTGATATCAAAACAATCAATTCCAAAGTGGGTTCATATCTTCTTGTTTTTTTGCAAGAATATTTCAAAATAATTCAATTTTTTCTAAAAGGAAGGCAAGAAAAGGGATGTGTAACTATTCATCTCAAATTGATATGATTCTTCTATATGCAATTAATTAGCTGAGACCCGTAATTTATTTAACTAAAAAATTATATTACATAGCACGAAAAGCTATAGGTGCTGGACATTGCTCCGGACTGCCGGGACAGGCGTGGTGGAAGCAGAATCCTGCAATTTTTAGCTATAACATGAAATTAAACGCGCAATAGTGCCACTTTACTTCTGAAGAGTGGCTACTACGGCAAATTGAATCATTGGCCACCATTCATTCAGAAGTAAAATGCTCGTAGCTGCCAATAAAAAAAGCCGTCATTGCTGGCGGCTTTTTGATATTGCTTTCGGATTATTTCTTAACCGTATTGGTCTTTCGCTTGGTTTTAAACATCTCCACTGCATCCTTATCTTTCAGGAATCCGGCCTCGGTAAAGGTATGCTGGACGAATTTCTTGATGTCCTGATAATCTTTACCGCGCTTATCGGTATAATGCTTGAGCAGCCTCCTTACATAAGCGAGGCTTGAATGTTCCAACTGTTGGTTGAAATGCTCGTTGCCGAACAAGTCCATGTAGATGGCAAAAGTCTTGAACAACTCAAAATAGTCCGGATAATCCTTGACATCAGCATTATCAATCCACTGTCTGAAATACCTCAACACTGCCTGTCTAACTGCCTCAGCCTCATTTGAAAGGCCTTTGTAATTATTCAGGTAATTTTTGATTGCTTCGATCACGTCCACATGCATGAAACCTTTGCTGTGAAGCTCGTCACCCAGCTCATAGTAAGCCAAGATATCGTCCTTGATCGAAGTGTCCAGGAATTCCTTAACCCGCTTATCACTATCCGGTCCAAGAATGGTCCTGTTTTCGTACATCTCAATCAAAAAGTCGAAATACTCATCGGAGAAGTCCTTATTTTCCTTACGGAATTTATTGAAAAGCTTTTTGACTGCTTCCCGGTCATCTCCCGTCAAATTGAAGAAATTCAACAAGATGAAAAGTATCTGATGTTGTTCTTCCGTATCTGCGAAGATCGGATTGAGCAACATGGTCGTAATAGCCGGTTTGATACTGCTGTTATCCAACCTCAGTCGCTGACGCTGGAACAGAAAATACTTCAATGACGGATAGAACAATTTCAGCTCACCCATATTGGCAGGTATCTTAGCCGTAAAATAATTGTGCGAACTGAATTGACTGCGGTACTTGGTATAGGCTATCTTGCGAACTTCCGGATCGTAAAACCTTTCCAGCTTTTGAGACATCAGCCATTGGTGGATTCTCTTATTTTCAATCTTCTCAAGCAGGTTGGCAATCCAGATGTCACTGCTTAAGGCAAAGCCTATCTGGACGGTCTGACCGATTCTGTTCTTGATAAATTCAAAATTGGGAGATTCCGTAATTGCAATCAAAAGATCCTTAAAATGATCCTGAGGCGTCAAATATTTATATACCTTATCGTGATAACCTCTCAGGACGCTGAAACCCAGCAAGCGCGGCAACAACAAGCCTTCCAGGTCAGGATCCAGAAATTCCCTTTCAAAAGCTTCAAGTTGCAAAGGAAAATGGTTAGCGACGTCGATGTGAATATCCATCAGGCGGGCTTCAAATTCCTCTATCAGTTCCTTATAGCTATCTTCATCCTCTTCTTCCTGATATGCAGCAAGGGCATCGGAAGCCTGGATCTCGGAGGCAATGGCCTTAAGAGCTTCTACACTGCTCTTTATATCTTTATTCTGATCCATTTTTGTTGTGAAATTAAGGTTTAAAAAATAGGAACCTGGTAGAATTTTTAGGTCCTACCAGGTTCATTTCAACACAGAAAAATAGTCAAGCACAAACTTAAACTATTTTCGTGAAATATTTCTCTATCGATTAAAAAAATATTAATCACGCATTTTGATCGTCGGCAGGTGCCTCAGTATTGTCTTCTGACGCTGCATCTTCAGCCGGAGCTTCAGCAACCGGTGCTTCCTCAGCTACAGGTGCCTCTTCTACTGCCGGAGTTTCTTCAGCCGCCGGAGCTTCTTCTACTGCTGGAGCTCCAGCAACCGGTGCTTCCTCTGCTGCCGGAGCTTCTTCAACTACTGCTGTCTCTTCAACTACAGGAGCCTCTTCTGCCACGACAGCTTCTACTGCTGCAGGAGCTTCCTCAGCCGGAGCTTCTTCAACTACAGGAGCTGGCTTTGCTTTTGCCTCTCCGTGGATAGACTTATGTTTTGCTGTTTTTTCAGCTTTAGCACCTTCACGGCGCTCAGATATCTTCGTTTCCTTTGCATCGATCCAAGCCTGCCATCTCTTATCCGCTTCTTCCTGAGTAAATGCACCTTTTGCTACACCTCTCATAAGATGCTTCTTGACTAAGACACCCTTAAATCTCAGGATCGCCCGTACTGTATCAGTTGGCTCTGCGCCTTTCATCAACCATGAGAAAGCAAGGTCTCTGTCGATATCAATAGTAGCGGGCTTGGTCATCGGGTTGTAAGAACCCAGTCTTTCGATGTACTTTCCATCTCGTGGAGAACGGGAATCAGCGACAACGATGTGGTAAAAAGGAGCCTTTCTGCGTCCTTTTCTTTGCAATCTCATTTTAACTGCCATGTCTGTTAAATTTTTTTGTTAATTATATGAATATCAACCCCATGTCCTTTGTCAAGCAAACCACGGAGATTTAACGAGGCGCAAAGATAAGAATATTTTTATAATTACAGAATATATAGTGCATTAATATTTTCCAATTATTGGTCGGATATCATTCCGAGCCTCTTTTACCAATGCAGTAAATCACCATCCCGCATATGCGACAGAGATATTTACAGGTCTAAATGAGCATTTAGAAATCACTCAATCATTTACCCAAAACAAATTCCAGCAAACCGCCCGCCATAATATCCTTATAGTCGATAGAATTCCTTGTATAAGGCTGACCATTGAGTTTCATCGATTTGATCAGGTAGTCATCGGCCTTCTTTCTTTTCGCTTTGATGATAAAGGTTTTATTGCCCGGCAAATTGATACGGGCTTCGTCCATCATAGGCGTACCTATCTGAAACACTCCCTCTGCCGGATGAACAGGATAGAAACCCATAGCGGACAATATATACCAGGCGCTCATCTGGCCCACATCCTCATTGCCACACAGCCCGTCAGGCTTGTCTGTGTACATCTCATGCATGATGCGATGCACCAGCGCGGCAGTTTTGTCCTGACGACCGACGTAATTATACAGATAGGGAATATGATGGCTTGGTTCATTGCCATGAGCGTACTGCCCGATAAGTCCCGAGATGTCCACACTGGCATTTTCTCCCATATCGCCCGTCACAACAAACAGTGAGTCCAGCTTAGCCTCAAATAGTGCCGGGCCACCCAACAGTTCAATCAGCCCTTTTGCATCCTGAGGAGCCAGCCATGTATATTGCCAGGCATTGCCTTCGCAGTAATCATTTTCGCGATGCTTGGCCTCAAAAGGACTGAAGTCGCCCCGCCAGCTGCCATCAGCCATCTTACCCCGCATAAAGCGCGTTTCGGTATCGTAATATTGGGCATACATTTTGCTTCGCTTATCATAATAGGAGGCATCACCCTCATGCCCGAGACCTTCTGCCATCAGGGAGATACAACCGTCACTGATGGCGTATTCGAGGGCTTTGGCTACTGACTCATTGATGGAATCCGCAGGTATGTAATGTAAGCGTCGAATGTATTGAATGCCATTGCCGCTCTGCATAGAGGAATGTTTGATCGCATCGTAGGCAAGACCTGCATCAAATCCATGAAAACCCTTCTTCCAGGCATCGACAATGACGGGCACCGCGCTGTAGCCGACCATGGTATTCGTCTCATTGCCGGACAAGTGCCAAACCGGAAGTTTACCTTGTTCCTTGTATATGCGCAGCATCGTATTGATCAGCCCGTCCACCATCTGAGGCTTGAGTATAGTAAGCATCGGATGTTGTGCCCGGTAAGTATCCCAAAGTGAGAACACGGTATAATTGGTATTTGCCTCACCTTGCCGCACCAACTGGTCACTCCCTCTGTATTCACCATTGACGTCGTCGTAAACTGACGGAAAGAAAAAACTGTGGTACAAGGCCGTGTAAAATATTGTCTTTTTCCTGTTATCAGCTTTGTAATCCACGACAGAAAGGGCCTCATTCCACAGCTGATGTGCCCTTTCTTTATACTGAACAAAATTCCAATCGGGCATTTCCGTCACCAGGTTAAGCATTGCATTTTCGGTGCTTACGGAAGATATGGCTACCTTGAAATACACGGATCCACCGTTGTCCAGAGCCGGATGAAAAGCGGCAGCATACGCCATATTGTTCTTTGAGGTATCATTGAAGATTTCAGTTTTGCCCAATTTATTCCTGAAGCGGATGGCAAAAAATACCCGTTGATCATTAGCCCACCCTTTTGAAAACCGATGTCCGACATAAGTCGAATCATCCAGCCGCTGCACATCCAGATCCGTAGGGCTGTCCCACCCGATACCGAATCTGAGGTCGAGTAAGACGTGGGCATCGTTGACACCGGCATCATACTTATAATGATGGATTGCAGCCCTTGTCGTAGTAGTTATTTCAGCCGTCACCTTATATCGATCCAGATAAACCTTGTAATATCCCGGCATACACAACTCATTCTTATGCTCAAACGATGACCCATAGCCATCACTCAGATCATCCTTCTTGGCAGGAACCGTGATGGTTCTACCTGTGGCCGGTAATACAAGGATATCTCCCCAATCTCCAATCCCGGTACCGCTAAGATGTGTATGTGAAAAACCGAGGATTTCCTTACTAGAGTAATGATAGCCACTGCACCAGTCCCAACCCTTGCCGATATTGTTTGGCCCCGCCTGAACCATACCAAAAGGCACATTCGCCCCCAGGAACACGTGGCCATGGCCGGCTGTCCCGATCAGCGGATTTACATAATCTACGGGCATATCCTTTTTTTGTGCAAATCCCGGTTGGCAGAAGGTGATCGTAAATATTATAAATGACAAAATTGATATATAGCGAAACATTAGACTAATGATGTTTGATAAAATAAGTATTGCAATATTAACGTATTTCAGCCGGATTGATGAAATACAAGTAAAAATTTAAACATTCTCTCTACAATTTTCTGACACGAAAGATTGTTGCCGGATTTGCTATCCTAAATCGACACGGGATTATGGAGGAGAAACAATTGCTTTCATTCATTGAGAAATGGATTACATTCGTGGTTGTAAATTCAAAGTTCAAAGTATTTTTGTTCTTCATAGAGAAATTTTAGCCTGATGTTTTTTCTGCAAATCACAAAGGAATTGATCCGCGATACTGATAAAGAGGCCAACAGCGTAATTTATTGGGTAAATAAGTTTACCGGGATGATCATCGAATACATCCCCAAGGTTGTACTTGCTTTGCTTCTTTACCTCATCGGTACATGGCTTATCCGCAGGACTGTCAGGGTTATGCGGACAATTTTCCACAAGAGGGGAATAGAGCCTTCTTTGAGGAATTTCCTGATCATGCTGACCAGGATTACGTTGATTGTCTTGTTATTGATGACTGTCATCAGTATTCTGGGCCTCAATATCACCAGTTTTGCTGCATTGCTTGCGGGTTTGGGAGTCGCACTTGGTTCTGCCCTCAACGGAGCATTGGGCAATTTTGCGGGAGGTGTCACGATATTGATTCTTAAGCCATTTCGGGTAGGAGATCTAATCGAATCTCAAAACTATTTCGGTATCGTGAGAGAAATCGGTATCGTATATACAACCATCCTGACCAAAGAAAATAAAACCATCCGGCTCCCCAACGGGGCATTGAGCACCGGTGTGGTCATCAATTACACTGCTGCGGACAATCTTCGCATCGATATGAAAATCCCCCTTGACGGAAGGCTTGATATTGACAATGCCCGGCAATTGGCCGTGGATGTGATGCTCAGCCACCCGGATGTGATCAAGGATCCAAAGCCGGAAGTCATGATAACCGATATAAGTAAGGACGGTATCAACCTTGTGCTTTGTCCCAGAATAAAGGTTGCAGATTATGACCCATCCAATCCAAGGCAGGTCGAAACCAGTTATTATAATGTTTTCTATGGCGTACAGGAAATGATGATCAAGGCCTTCAAATCTCATCAAATTTCCTGATAGACTTATAGCGGTGCAAAGAGAAGATTAGGTGGAAGATGGAGTCAACTCCGAATTAGGTAGATGATTAATAACCTACTTTTCAATAACCATGGACATATTCAACTAATCTGAAAATTAATTGGAGGCAAAAAGACTGTCCCGCCTTATTCCAATCTGATACGACATGCATACTGTCTCGATTAACGATTATTATTTTTCTACCTACTTGGGAGGCTCCCCTGATTATCCCTGCTAACAACTATCGGACAACGCCGCGCAACCATCAAAAACCGGGTACTCAACCAAAATTAAATCAACCTGCCGAATTACTTTATTTAACTTTTTATCCTTGTCACGTGTTATCCCTTACCATCATACAACTTTTATCAGAGATGGAGCGGTGACATCAAAATTCACTACTTTTACAACTTTTATTCTTTCAAATCCGAACAGGGAGTCAAAATATGCCAAAGACGATAAAACAAAATTCACCTGAAACCGAGCCGGTAATCCTTTACGATAAACAAAATATCGTTATTAAGGGCGCACGGACCAACAATCTGAAAAACATCGACCTGACCATACCCAAAAACAAACTCATTGTTGTGACCGGTGTGTCCGGCAGCGGCAAATCATCCATCACCATGGACACCCTCTATGCGGAGGGTCAGCGCCGTTATGTAGAGAGCCTTTCGAGCTATGCGCGTCAGTTTATGACACGTATCAAAAAGCCGGATGTAGATTATATCAAGGGCATCACTCCAGCCATCGCCATCCACCAAAAGGTGAGCAGTGCCAATGCCAGAAGTACAGTGGGCACACTGACCGAGATATTCGACTATCTTAGGCTCCTGTATGCAAGAATCGGAAAAACCATTTCGCCCATTACAGGTAAGGAAATCAAAAAGGACAGTGTCAGTGACATTGTTAATTTTCTAAGTGGGAAGGAAGACGGCACAAGATTCTCGATTTTGAGCCCTTTCACTTACAATGAGGAAGAAGAATCATTGAAGTCCGTACTCGAAAGGCTGGAACAAAAGGGATTCAACAGGGTATGGCTGAGTGGCGAGGTCAGAAGGATCGATGAGTTGTTGCCGGCACCGCCCAAAACAAAGAAAAAGAACAGTGATAAGGACGCCGTTTTGGGATATGTCGTAGTGGACAGGATTGTGGTACGTGAGGAGGATGACGAAAATTTCAAACGGATAGCGGATTCAATCGAGACAGCACTCGCAGAGAGTAGTGGCAGTTGCGTCCTGCTTTCCGAGCATGGTGAGATGAATCATTTCAGCACCAGATTTGAAGAAAATGGAATCGTATTTGAAGAGCCTTCCGTCGCATTGTTCAACTTCAACAGTTCAGTGGGTGCCTGCCACGTATGTGAAGGATATGGCATGGCCATAGGCATCGATGAATCCAAAGTCATTCCCAATAAACATCTGAGCCTGTATGACCACGCGATCGCTCCCTGGTCAGGAGACAAAGGCAGAAACTACTACAAGTCGATGATTCAGCATGCGGAGCGGCTTGGATTGTCCATCCACACGCCATACCACAAACTGAGCGCCCGAGAATTGGAGATCATCTGGAAAGGTGCTGATGGCTTTCAAGGCATTGACGACTATTTTAAAAAGTTGCAAAGCACAAGCTATAAGATTCAGGATCGCATTGTTCTCGCACGATTTCGAGGCAAAACCGTCTGCCCGGAATGCAGGGGGAAAAGACTGCGCAAAGAGGCCTTATATGTCAAAGTAGGCGGAAAGGATATTGCCGCGCTGGCTGATATGGATATCGAACAACTGGAAGAGTTTTTCAGCCAGTTGGACCTTTCAGATCGCGATGCGGCAATTGCAGAGCGAATACTTTCTGAGATCAGGCAGCGGTTGTCAACCATGGTCGCAATAGGCCTTGGCTACCTCACCCTACAAAGGCCTGCTTCCACTTTGAGCGGTGGTGAAACACAACGCATCCACCTCACGCGACTGCTGGGCAGCAACCTGACGGGTTCTCTGTACCTTCTGGACGAGCCTTCTGTCGGTCTGCATCCCCGTGATACCCGCAATCTGGTCACTGCCTTAAAAAAACTGCGCGATCTGGGAAATACCGTCATTGTAGTAGAACACGAAGAAGAAGTAATCCGGAGTGCGGATTATTTGGTCGATATGGGCCCGGAAGCGGGAGTTCTGGGCGGTGAAGTGGTGTTTACCGGGAATTATAAGGATATTGCCCAAAGTCCGGTTCACAATAGCCTGACCATCGACTATCTGCTTGGCCGGAAAAAAATAGAAGTTCCCAAGGAGAGGCGTGTCGGTAGGAATATAATCAGGATGGATGGTGTCTATCTGCACAACCTGCAAGGGGTGAATGTCTCCATCCCCCTGCACTCGATGGTCTGCGTCACCGGCGTCAGCGGAAGCGGCAAAAGCTCGCTGGTCAAGGGGGCACTTTATCCGACACTGGAATCCGCCCTGTCAAACAAGAGTACACATACATCCAACAACCTCGTGCTCGACCTTTATGGCGATATCAATACCATCAATATGGTGGAAATGGTGGACCAGCAGCCGATAGGCAAGTCATCCCGCTCCAATCCCATCACCTATGTCAAAGCCTATGATTACATACGGGACCTGTTCACAGCTCAGCCACTTTCAAAACTGCGAGGTTTCAGACCAAAACACTTTTCCTTCAATGTGGAAGGGGGCCGATGCGAAAACTGCAAAGGAGAAGGTGTAACCGTTGTCGATATGCAATTCCTGGCCGACGTCAGCTTGGTCTGTGATGAATGTAAAGGCAGGAGATTCAAAAATGAAGTGCTGGACATCAGGTATAAGGATAAGAGCATCTATGACGTGCTGGAGATGGATATCAGAGAGGCCGTGGAGTTTTTTACCGACCAGCCGGAGATCATCAACCGAATCCAACCATTGCTCGATGTAGGCTTAGGATATGTCAAACTGGGTCAGTCTTCATCCAGTCTTTCAGGTGGAGAGGCTCAGAGGGTCAAGCTGGCGAGTTTCCTGACAAAGGACAACAAGGTGCCCCATACGCTCTTTATTTTCGACGAACCCACCACAGGTCTTCACTTTGAAGATGTAAGGAAATTGCTACTGGCTTTCAACAAACTGATTGACCGTGGCAATTCGATCATCATTGTGGAGCATAATATGGAGGTCATCAAAAGCAGTGATTACATCATCGACATCGGTCCGGAAGGCGGAAGGAATGGAGGAAGGATCTTATATCAGGGACCTCCGGAGGGTTTGAAGAATATACCGGAAAGTCATACGGCAGCCTTCCTTGATCTGGAAAACTAATCAGGCTGCCATAAGACAGCCTGATCAGATATTTTAGTTGTATAGTAATGTTAAGGTCAATCCTTCAGCAATGAAGCCTTGATATAATCGCGGTTCATCTTTGCAATATGGGCGATGGAAATCTCTTTCGGGCATTCAGCCTCACAAGCTCCTGTATTGGAACAAGCCCCGAATCCTTCCTTGTCCATCTGGTGTACCATATCACGGGTACGGATATAACGCTCAGGCTGGCCCTGTGGCAACCGATTGAGCTGACTGATTTTGGCAGCTGTAAACAATGAAGCACTGCTATTGGGGCAGGCAGCCACGCATGCTCCACAACCTATACAAGCTGCGGATTCAAAGGCCTTGTCGGCGATTTCCTTTCCGATCGGAATAGAATTGGCATCCTGAGCATTGCCTGTATTGGATGAAATAAAACCTCCGGCAGCAATAATCCGGTCGAATGCACTCCTGTCCACCACCAGGTCCTTGATTACCGGAAATGACTTGGCACGCCACGGTTCTACAGTGATGGATTCGCCATCGTGGAACGAACGCATATGCAGCTGACAGGTAGTCACACCGCGATTAGGTCCATGCGGCTGACCATTGATGTACATACTGCACATACCACAGATTCCTTCACGGCAGTCGTGGTCGAAGGCGATGGGATCACCACCTTCATTTATCAGTCTTTCATTCAAAACGTCAAACATTTCGAGGAATGACATATCCGGAGAGACATCATCCACATCGTAATTCTGGAAGGCGCCTTCAGATTGGCCGTTTTTTTGTCTCCAGACTTTGAGTTTCAATTTCATAACATTCTTGATTTATATATAGCAAATCGGATTTGCCGGTTGATTAAATTCTATTTATAACTTCTCTGAGCGACTTTAATATATTCAAATACCAATGGTTCACGGTGCATTGAAAAATCACCATCCCCCTTGAATTCCCATGCAGACACATGTGAAAAGTTTTCATCGTCTCTCAGTGCTTCACCTTCCTCGGTCTGATATTCTTCGCGGAAGTGACCACCACAGGATTCATTCCTGTTAAGTGCATCGATACACATCAATTCGCTCAATTCGAGGAAGTCGGCAACACGGCCGGCCTTTTCCAGTTCCGGATTAAATTCATCCGTTGCACCGGGAATTCTCACATCAGACCAGAATTCCGCCCTGATCTGCCTGATCTCTTCAATAGCTTCCTTAAGTCCCTGAGCATTACGTGCCATACCGCATTTGTTCCACATTACCTTCCCCAGTTTCTTATGGAAATGGTCAACGGAATGCTTGCCTTTGACATTCATCAATCTATCGATTCGTCCTCTGACATCTGCTTCAGCAGCGGCAAAAGCCTCATGGTCCGTAGGAATCGCCTTTGTGCGTATCTCGTTTGAAAGGTATTCACCGATGGTGTAAGGTATGACGAAGTATCCATCTGCCAGACCTTGCATCAGCGCTGATGCTCCAAGCCTGTTGGCACCGTGATCAGAGAAATTACACTCTCCAAGTGCATACATGCCGGGTACGGTCGTCATCAGATTATAATCAACCCAAAGGCCGCCCATGGTGTAGTGTACTGCCGGATAAATCCTCATCGGCACCTCATACGGATTCTCGCCTGTAATCTGCTTGTACATATCGAACAGGTTTCCGTATTTTTCCTTTATGATCTCCTTACCGTGATGTATGATATCACTTTCTGTCGGATTGTCTATGCCATGCTTGGTCACCTCGATCGCTCCATAGCGCTTGATGGCTGAAGAAAAATCAAGATATACAGCCATCTTGGATGCACCGACACCATAACCTTCATCACAACGCTCCTTGGCAGCCCTTGAAGCTACGTCCCTTGGCACGAGGTTGCCGAATGCCGGATATCTTCGCTCCAGATAGTAATCGCGCTCCTCTTCTGGAATCTGGTTGGCCGGACGTCCATCATCCTTCTTCTTCGGAACCCAGATGCGTCCGTCGTTACGCAGCGACTCGGACATCAGGGTCAGTTTGGACTGATGATCACCGCTCACCGGAATACATGTCGGGTGGATCTGCGTATAGCAAGGATTGGCAAAATATGCGCCTTTCTTATGCGCCTTCCATGCGGCGGTCACGTTGGACCCCATGGCATTGGTCGAAAGGAAGAAGACGTTGCCATAGCCACCTGTACAAAGTACGACAGCATGGCCAAAGTGGCGCTCCAGCTCACCTGTAACAAGGTCTCTGGCTATGATACCGCGGGCTTTGCCATCTATGACGACGACATCAAGCATCTCATGACGATTGTACATCTTGACCTTGCCCATGCCGATCTGACGCTCCAGCGCAGAATATGCACCCAGCAACAACTGCTGTCCTGTCTGACCGGCGGCATAGAAGGTCCGCTGTACCTGTACACCCCCAAAGGAACGGTTGCTCAGCATACCACCGTATTCACGGGCAAAAGGCACTCCCTGAGCTACACATTGGTCGATGATGTTACCGCTGACTTCCGCCAGACGATATACATTGGCCTCTCTGGAACGATAATCGCCTCCCTTGACGGTATCATAAAACAGCCTGTAATCACTGTCGCCGTCATTCTGATAATTCTTGGCCGCATTGATACCGCCCTGTGCAGCGATGGAGTGCGCACGGCGCGGACTGTCCTGAAAGCAGAACACCTTGACCTTGTATCCCATCTCTGCCAGCGTGGCTGCAGCAGAAGAGCCGGCAAGCCCTGAGCCAACAACAATCACTTCGATGTTGCGCTTATTGGCCGGATTGACCAGGTGTACCTTTGATTTATAGTTGGACCATTTTTGGCTTATATCGCCTTCAGGAATCTTAGCATCTAAACTCATAATATCTTGGATTAAAACTAATTCATAAAAAATTTATACCCGAATCTTCATCAACTATTGAGATAACAGTATATCGGTATGATCAAAAATCCGAGGCAGATCAAAAAAGAAAATACCTTGGTCACCCATTTGATGACGGGAGTGTATTTGTGGCTGTCGATGCCCAATGTCTGAAAGGCACTCCAGAAACCATGCAACAGGTGAAAAAACAGCACGACCATCGCAATCGCATATACCACGACGATCCAGAGCTGACTGAAGGATTGGTTTACTCCCCAGTACAGATTTTTCAATTCTTGTCCATCTATGGTAACCATCGGATATACGTCGCCAAACTTATACTTCAGCCAAAAGTCACCCATGTGGATCAGGATGAAGAAAAGAATGAGGGTACCCAACAAGGCCATATTGGCGGAATACCATGACTTGGAAACATATTTATTAACCGCGTAGCCTTTATTGCCACGTGATTTTTGGTTCTTTATCTTCAAGGCGACACCCTGGATGGCATGAAGCAGCAATCCAATGTACAGGCCAATCGAAATGAACTCAATAACCGGGTTGTGAACCATGAAATTTGCATAGACGTTGAATGCTGCTCCCCCATCGTCTTTCAATAGCTGAAGATTACCGAGAAGATGCACCAACAGAAAAGAAATCAGAAACAATCCCGTCAGGCTCATGATGAATTTTTGCCCGATCCTGGAAGTAATGAAGTTAATAAACCAATTCATGTTTTGTACTTTACTTAATGCCACAAATGTATTAACAAAAAAAGAAATTTAAAAAAGATAGGCCGTAACCGCTATATAAGACAGTAATTTAGAAAGATTCTAAACTAGTGGGATATAAAGGTCTTTTATTTAATTTGGTAGATAAATATCAACCATTCAGTGCAATTCTTTGGTCGGTAACAAACATTTCCCAAAAGAAATATTTAAAATTTAATAGGAATATTGAAGGGAATGGGAAAAAATTAGAGCGATTGGATGAGAAGGTCAAAATCGAATTAGGTAGATAAATAATAATCCAGAAACCAATATTCATCAGTGTTTCATGTGGTGAGTCAGCGAAATTTGATTTTATACGGAAGGAATTTGATTCCAGTCTCTTCGATATGCCTGTAAAGACGGAATACCTGATTATTATTTTCCTGCCTACTTGGAATTTCTCCCCACCAGGATCAACTCCATCCCTCAATTCGTTCATCTGACCATTGTAATATATTTGCCTTTCGCGCCCGACTTAAAGATAAATCCAAAGCACTGCCCAACAGCGATCCTGCTCCTCGAGTAAATTTTAAAAAACAGAATATTATTCTAAATGAAGTCATCCATCAGCGTTTGCCACAAAATCGCACACGCTGGATTTTTCTTGAATTCAATATATTATTTCGAAAGACAGCAAAATGAATGGGTAAGCTTATAGCGCAAATACTGGAATGAATGGGTGTATAATATTTTGCACTCTTCTTCGAATAAAAACTGAACGATCAGGTTATTAGCTACGTTGTTTGTGGCTTCGCCGTTTGATTTCCCACTTTCACACGGACGATAGTCCTTTAAACGTGCGATAGCGCATCAAACTCACAAACTATCAAACTTTTGTTATTTTTTGATTTCACATTATCTCATTCACGACCGCAGTACTATGGAACGAAGCCGGTCACGCACAGAAAATGATCATTGCTAATGCTTGTATTCATCCCATTTGTGCAATTTGTGATGAACAGGGAATGAATTATTCCACCAATCTTTGCCTGATATTTTGTATCTTTGCGCATTATTTTAAAAATTGCGTGCCTTTATGGTCACTACAACACATAAATTTAGATATACAGGCAAGTTGGGCAGACTCATGTCAGCAAATACCCACAATAAAGCCTTTATCACTATTGCCCTCCGTTAAAAATTTCATGTGTTAAACGGAGGGTTTCTACTTCGTTTAAAATTTTAAATATTATTTAACTAAATCTAACCGTGTAATGGCCGGCATGAGAAACAGCCGGAAAATGGGAGATTTTTAAAAATTTTGAATTACTATGATACCAACCATTAATTCAACCGACTTCAAGATACTCAAGACATTGATCGCCAATTATCCCGTCCAGCTCAAGACTAAGGAAGTCGGCGGTCTGGCTGTAGAGCTCGAAAGGGCTAAAGTGGTCGAGGACGACGCCATCCATCCCGATATCATCCGTCTTGGCTCAGAATTTGTCGCACAGGATCTGGAATCCGAAAAAAAATGGACATTGACACTTACCCTTCCTGAAGATGCAGATATGTCAAAACAAAGAATATCCGTATTTTCGCCCTTGGGAGTTGCATTGATCGGGTTCGAGAAAGGTGATACCGTTGAATGGAAACTGCCCGGCGGATTGAAAAAATTAAAAATATTATCCGTTAAGAATTGATTGTTTAATTTTAATCAAAAAAGTGAGCTTTCGGAGTGAATATCATTCCGTTTCTGATGAGATAAATTGAGTAAACACTATGAGGCAGAAATTTGTCATAATATCATCCATACTACTTATTTCGGTGTTCCTGTTAGCCTGGTTCCTCGGCCCCAACTGGTATGTAGTGCTGGCAATCATCGCAGCATTGACCGTTCTCGGTTACTATGACATGTATCAGAAAAAGCATGCAGTGATGCGGATTTTTCCCGTGCTGGGAAGGCTGCGCTATCTGATGGAGGAGCTGCGACCTAAGATCTACCAATATTTCATCGAATCCGATATTGACGGGCGTCCCATCAACAGGATCGACCGTTCGACCATCTATCAGAGAGCCAAAAAGGAAAATGATACCATGCCCTTTGGCACACAACTCGATGTTTATACCGAGGGTTATGAATGGCTGTGTCATTCCATCGCGCCAAAAGACTTCTCAACCTTAGACCATAATCCAAGGACTCTCGTCGGCAACAAGGATTGCAAACAGCCATATTCCTGCAGTATCTATAACATTTCGGCCATGAGTTATGGCTCACTGAGTGCCAATGCCGTAGAAGCGATGAACGCCGGAGCTAAAATAGGCGGGTTTGCGCACAATACAGGCGAAGGCGGCCTCACACCACACCACCTGAAACACGGTGGCGATATCATCTGGCAGATAGGTACCGGTTACTTCGGTTGCAGGACCGCTGATGGCAATTTCAGTCCGGAAGCCTTCAAGGAGAAAGCCGCGACACCTCAAGTCAAGATGATCGAAATCAAGATATCCCAAGGCGCCAAACCCGGCCACGGAGGTATCCTGCCGGCATCGAAAAATACACCGGAGATCGCCTCTATCCGGGGCATCGAACCACATACCCTGGTTGCTTCTCCGCCTTATCACAAGGCTTTCGACACGCCAAGGGGAATGGTACAGTTTATCAAACAATTGCGTGAACTGTCCGACGGCAAACCTGTTGGTTTCAAATTGTGTATTGGTCACAAAAGTGAATTTATCGGAATATGCAAGGCGATGATGGAATTGGATATTTATCCGGACTTCATCACTGTAGATGGTGCCGAAGGAGGTACCGGTGCTGCTCCACAGGAATTTTCCAACTATGTAGGAGCGCCATTGCTGGATGGATTGGCATTCGTACACAATATGCTGGTCGGTCTCGACATCAGACACCATATCAAGATCTTTGCATCCGGTAAGATTACTACGGGATTCCATATCATACGTGCAATGGCATTGGGTGCTGATGCATGTTATTCTGCAAGAGCCATGATGATGGCAGTCGGATGTATCCAGGCGCTGCTCTGCAACACCAATAAGTGCCCTACCGGGGTGGCGACTCAGGATCCCAAGCTGACAGTCGGTCTGGTGGTGGAAGATAAAAAGACGCGGGTAGCCAATTTCCATAAGAGCACTGTCGATAGCGTAGTCGAATTACTCGGCGCTTCCGGTCTCGACAAGGTGGCTAATGTAACCAGGTCTCACATCTACCGAAGGATTTCCTTCCAGTCCATGCTGACCTACCGTGAGATATTCCCCGAATACGAAACCGGCTCCTTCCTCAATGAAATTCCGGAACGATATAAGCTGGACTTTGAAAATGCAAGTCCTGATCACTGGGGTATCGCTCACATAGGAAGCTGGAGCCGACAAAGACCGTTCAACGGAGCACATTAAAGCTAAAATTCATCGTATATATCCCAATCCGCTTATTTCCTAATTACGCAGTGTCTTTTTGAAATAAGCGGATTTTTTTACATTTGCGAAAAAACTGACTATGTTTACCATCAACATATATTTGCGATTTGCTCTGATAGCCGGCTCTATCATTGCCGGTATCATCCTTACCTCTCTTTACGGCTTCTGGTATGCCTTCCCGTTATATCTCGCTGCACTTATTCTGCTGGTGGGCTACTTGATGGTGGGGACCGTACAGTCAGCAAGCCAATTGATGCAGGCACAGGATTTTGAAGGTGCAAAAAAGAGGCTGGAGCTCACTTTCTTCCCAAAATTGCTCTTCGGGCCGGGCCGCTCTGCATATTATATGCTGAAAGGATCATTCGCCATGCAGGATAAAGATTATGAAGCCGCAAAAGGCATGTTCAGGGAAGGTGAAAACTCAAAATATACCTCCGACAACGAAAAGGCCATGATCTATCTGCAACAGGCCAATCTCTCCGCCGTCAAAGGCAATTACCGGGAAGCAGCAGCATTGGTCAAAAAAGCCGACGAACTCAAGGTTACCGAATCTATGATCAAAGACCAGATCAAACAGTTCAAACAGGCATTGGGCAAGTCAGGACAGTTGAATATGCAGAACAGAATGGCTATGGCCCAACGGGGAGGCAGTAAGCAACGCAGGCCAAAGATGCGTTGACCCGTCCCGTGCAACTCAGGACTTACGATCAAATACGATTTCTTGGAAGATTTACAGTCTTCTTCTTCTTTCTTGCGACCTCCCAGTACCTCCCCGGACAGAAAATAGCCATCGGAGATATCTCAATCAATGGCCTGAAAAAAACCCGCGAATATATTCTCCTCCGTGAATTAAACTTCAAAAAAGGGGATTCTATCGACCTTCAAAACCTCACCAATATCTTTCAAACCAATGAAAAAAGACTGCTCAATACCAATCTGGTGGTGGAGGCAAAATGCAATCTCCTCAACCTGAATCTGGAGGCACAGTCCGCCGATGTCAGCATACGTTGCAGAGAGGCATTGTACATCTATCCGGCACCCATACTTGAATTTATCGACAATGACTTCAACAAATGGTGGCGCAACTACAACCGGTCGCTCAACAGATTGTCCTACGGTCTTTACCTCAGCCACATCAACCTTACCGGCAACGGCGACCGATTGACTATATACGGTCAGGCAGGATTTACCAGAAAAGTATCGCTTGATTATGATTATCCATATCTCAACCAATCCAATACCCTTGGAATCGGTTTGACTGCCTTTTATGCCGCCAATAAGGAAGTAGCTTATAAAACGGTGGACAATTTCCTGTTATTCAGGCGTGACCTTGACCACGATTTGCTCAAAAGGGCCAAGTTCGGTGTGCGTATGTCCTACAGGCCGGCTATCTATGCCAGACATTTGTTGGAGCTAAATTATTACCACTTTACAGCCAATGACTCACTGGCTTCTGATTACAATCCTGACTACCTCAACAACCGATCCGATCTTGATTTTCCGGAGCTTACCTACCTATTCAGATATGACATACGTGATGTAGTGCCTTACGCCATGAAAGGTTGGAGCTTAGGTCTGTATTTCAATCAAATCGGCTTGCGCCGGCATGATATCCATAAGTCCGACATCGGTATCATGTTGTCCGGATTCAAGAAACTCACTGATAAGCTGAGCCTGGAGGAACACGCCTATGGCCGATACAACCTCGATCGGGGCAAGGTTCCTTATTATTTCAACAAGGCAGTGGGCTATGATGATATATATGTAAGAGGATTTGATCTGAATGTAATTGACGGGCAGGATTATTTTTTGTTGAAAAATATCGCCAGATACAGGATCTTCAGCAAGAATTTCAACTGGGGAAATTATATGTTTCTGAAGGCATACCGAAATATGCCACTGGATGTATATTTGACGGCGGGATTTGACGTCGCCCGGGTTGTCGATCGTTTTTATTCGGAAGGGAATCCATTGGCCAACAATAATGTTTATGGTTATGGCATAGGACTTGATGTGGTTTTTTATTATAATAAATTAGTAAGGTTGGAAGTATCGCGCAACAGTAAGGGCAACTTCGGATTTTACGTACATTTTGACGCTGGATTATGAAGCATATAGTTGTTTTTTCAAAGGGAATAGAAGAGGATCAGGTTCCGATCGTCAGGGAGTTGATCGATAAGTGTCAATCTAACGGCATCATGGTTACCCTGATGTCGGAAGTATATGATTCAGTTAGCCGTTGGATGCCGCTACCCGACCCGATTGGCCGGATCACGCCTGCCGAATTGAGCGGTATGAAGGACATTGATTTTCTGTTTTCGCTGGGTGGTGATGGCACCTTGTTGGAAGCTTCCATGCTCACCGCCATGCAAGGCATCCCAATCGTAGGTATCAACTTAGGCAGACTTGGTTTTCTGTCCAGCATCGAAAAAAAATATGTCAGTCAGACAATCGATCGTCTAAACGCGGGTGAGTTTACTCTGGAACACAGATCATTGTTGCATTTCAGCTCGAATGAGCACCAATTTGCCGCCTATCCTTATGCCTTAAATGACATGACCATCATCAAGCGGGATCATTCATCGATGATCGTCATACACGCTACATTAAATGGTGAATTTCTTAACTCATATTGGGCCGATGGCATCATTGTATCTACACCGACCGGAAGTACAGGCTACAATCTCAGTTGTGGCGGACCTATTCTGTTGCCGACAGCGGAGGACTTTATCATTACGCCGATAGCGCCCCATAATCTGAGTGTGCGCCCAATCGTGGTGCCGAATGACGCACGACTGGAATTTACCATCGAAGGTCGTGCCGAAAACTTTCTCTGCACTCTGGATAGCCGCTACGAAGTCATTTCGCCCGATTGTAAGATCAGCGTCCGCAAAGCGCCACATACCATACCGCTCGTAAGGCTTCCAAAGATCACTTTCACCAAGACCATAAGGGACAAATTGCAATGGGGACGTGACCTGAGGAATTATAAACCGAAGTAAAAAGGCGGATTTTAGTCTTTGGACAAGCACGATAAAAGTCAGAAAATGCTTGCTCATTCTTGGTCAAAGACAAGGACGTCCTGCGCGAAGGAGGTGTCACAAGGAAAATCGTCTGATTACCTTGCTTATCAGGCGAATGGTTACCATTTTTCAGTAATTTTATTTGAATTCTTGTAAAGCACCGATGTAGGAATCAGGTATTTTTTCAAATCAATAATCGAAAAATCAACTCTCTTCCCGATTTAACACAATAAAAAAACCGCTCCTAAATATGGGAAATGGAGCGGTCTTATAAATATTCGAATACTCAACCAAAAGCTGAGCGAGTCTTCTCGTGCATGAAATGTTGGTAATCAATGCTTTCACATATGATTATTCAAAGGTACTTATAACCACAAAATTAGTTTTGTAGTATTTTAACTACAAAAAAATGGACAAGCCTGCCAAATTATGCGGGATACATCGTAACTTGAGGCGTTTTTGTGCATGAAACGATTTTACATTTGTTGCATTGAGCTTTTAGCCCTCTCTGTTTCTGGTATTCAAAAAGGGCCTGTAGCTTCTTTTCCCCAATATTCAGTAATCGCCTCTCTTTCAGAACATGTGTCCGCGGATACCGACTCATCCCGCCTCATACCGACATCAGATATTTGGAGGGCCATCGGTATTTGCTGCCAAAAAATCCAAAGCATTGTGATCCATGGCAGATAGACTCAAATATTTCTCATGCCTTCTGATGGTATATTGGCTGCTCAGAATGTGCTTTTCATCGGTCATCGTCAAGGCAGGCGGGGGGCTGATACATGAAGGTCCGGGACTCAACATGTCTTCATGGCTACATCCCGGAAATACAATGCTGGCAGCTACGCCCTTCTACAATTCCCTGCTTTTTTACGATATATTGTTGATTGTCACGATACTGGTCATCTATGTGGGGACATGGCTACGCACCAGATATATCAATAAGATCAAAGTACAATTGAAGGAAAAGATGGAGCGGCAGACCGAGATCCTGCGCAATAACATCGCCCGGTTGGAGCTATCTGAGAAAAGATTGTTGGAAAGCAATAAGTCAAAGGACGAGATAACGGCATTGATTCTGCATGACCTCAGGTCTCCAATCCGCTTTGTGCAATTGATGGCCACCTATCTCGAAAAGAATTTTGATAAACTGCCTGCCAAACAACTGGAGCAAAGAATTTCCGGACTGAAAAGCTCCACCTCTGCCCTGAATGAATTTACCGAACAATTCTTTACATGGGCTGCCAGTCAACACCGCGATTTCAAGATCAACAAGGCATTTTTTGACCTCAAGGAATTATTTATAGAAATAAAATCATTATATCAGGACATCGTCATCATCAACGAGAATGAAATCGTCGTGGAGCCTTGCTACATCATCGCGCTCACTGATCGTCAAATCCTGTCCACCATCATTCGGAACATCGTGGACAACTCCAATAAGATCATGAAGAAAGGCAGGATCCATATCAGCGGAAATACGGTATATGGCAGCGTCAACATCTACGTCACCGATAATGGACCCGGCTTCGAGAAGGACAAGCTTCAGAAATTTATGGGCAATGGACAGCTACACACACCCGGAGGTCATGGCAGCATCATCCTGCGCAATCTCATCAAAACCCTAGAAGGCAAGCTCGAAGTCTTCAGCGAAGAAGGCATCGGCACGATTTTCAAAATAAGTTTGCCGAGTCAGGGATAAATCCGTACTGCTCAGCCAACTTGATCAATTCTACCACGGAATGAGTGGAGGTCTTCTTCAATATCCGCGATTTGAAAGTGCTTGCAGTAGTTTGACCGATATTCAATTCATTGGAAATCTCCAACACACCATATCCTTTGAATAACAGATTGAGGACTTCCAATTCCCGAGGTGAAAGATTGACAAAGGGATTGGGATTCTGGTCACTCATAAGGCGCTGCTGATGCTCCGAAACATACTTTTCACCATGGCAGACCGCCGCAATCGCTTCCTTCAACTCATCATCGCTGGAAGCCTTGTGTACGAAGCCATAAGCACCCAGTTCATGAGCCTTGGTGGCATAAAATTCTTCTGAATTGACACTGACTACAAGGATGCGGAGATTGGGACTGATCTCCCTTACTTTCTGAAGCATGGGAAGTCCCTCAATACCGGGCATGTTGAGGTCGGTAAGCAATACATCGTAATAGCCTTTCTTTAATTTACTGATAAGTTCAAGACCATCCGATGCAAAATCGATGGACACATCATCATCGACCGTGTCCCTGACTAATATCTCAAGACCGACCCTCACTGCAAAGTGATCATCGGCTATTATAATCCTGAGCATAGTATTATAATTATAAGATTAATAAGAGGTTTGTGGAAACAAATATAATAATTTTTTGATTGCATCCAAATTCATTTTGCAAAAAGTTTAAAATTAAAGTCGATTGTCCTGTCATAATATTCGATTGCTTTTATTAAATATCGGACTCAGAACAAGTATTTCAGGCGAAGAAGTCGTGATTGGAAAGATAAAAAATTGTAAATATTCAGGGATTAAGAAGCATGATTTAAATATACACTTGATAAGAAAGAGAGCACGTATTCCTTTTAATACCACCCCCTTTTCTACATTCCAATCCAATATTTCTTCCAAAGCTTTACATTTGCAACATGCCACACGATCAACAAGTCATAATCGTCATCCCGGTGTATAAATCCGTTCCCGATCCTGAAGAAATCCGGGCATTGAAGCGGGCTCTGCATATATTCAGCCTTCATCCCCTCCGGCTGATCGGTCCTGACGATATGGACTATAGCGCTTACATCGCTGCCGGAATCAGCAATGACAACATCATCGGGATGGCCCGACACCATTTTAGCAGTATCAAAGCTTACAATCGTCTGTTGTGTAATGAGGAATTCTATTCTGCCTTCAAAGCCTATGAATATCTGCTGATCTTTCAGACAGACGCTTGGGTTTTCAGAGATGAACTCACCGAATGGTGCAAAAAAGGTTATGATTATATTGGATCTCCATGGCTCTGGAAACCGGAACCCGTAAAAAAGCACCATTTACTGGACCTTTGGCCCCTCATGAAGGGTCGTGTAGGAAACGGCGGTGTGAGCCTGCGCAAAATATCGATCATGATTAAATACGCAACACTGGCAAAAATCTTATTCTATCTCACGGGCAAAAACGAGGATTTTATCTGGCTGCTCGTTTCCGGTCTTCCCGGAACAAGAATAAAAAAACCGATGGCGGACGAAGCACTAAAATTCTGCATCGAGATGGAGCCGGAAGAAGCCATGGCCAGAACAGGCGGCCTGCCATTCACCACACATGCCTATATGCGTTATGGAGCCGACTACTGGAGGCCTTTTATGGCTGATTGACAGACTATTTCCCTGATGGCTTAAAATCCCGGTCTTTAAGTTATGTAAAGGGATATCCATTTATATCGGTCGAAACTACAGATCAAATTGGGACGGATATATGTCCCATTACCATACTTCTCAATATTCTTTGCGGAAAATTTGTTCTTGGAATCTATTGGTTGGAGTCCGGCGCAATTTAATGTGCAGACTAAAACATCGTTTAAGGATTTCATTAATGCCTTTTTTGTACCTTTACCTTTTTAAATTTCATGCTGTGAAGTGGTTTGTCCTGATTGCTGTCATCTATATTATATTCCGCGTATATCGCATCGGAATGATCAATGGCTCATTGGATGAAAAAGAAAAAATAAAGCATCCGGGTAATTCCGGAGGAAAGGACAGCAATATTGAATATACGGACTACGAAGAAATAAAATAATGCAATTCAGCGAACAGGTATTGGCTAAAAATCACCAATACTGCATCATCAACAAGCCGGCGGGGCAACCCGTGCAGCCGGACAAAACAGGCGACACCAGCACGATGGATCTGTGTAAGAAATACTTTCACCACGATGTATATCTGGTACATAGAATCGATCGTCCGGTATCCGGACTAGTACTGTTTGCCAAAAATACAAAGTCGGCAGCATGGCTCAGTGAGCTCTTCCGCTCCCAAGCAGTGGATAAAACCTATCTCGCTATTGTGGAAAATATTCCGCCACAAACATCAGGGAGTCTTGTCAGCCGTATCATAGAAAAGAAATCCGGAGGAAACAAATCGAAAATCGGTGAAGATGAGGCAGGCGGACAGGGCCGTGAGGCAATTACCAATTATGAAGTGATAGGCCGGACCGACAAATACACCCTCTTGGCCATCAAGCCGGTGACCGGACGAAAGCACCAGATACGTGCCCAATTGGCTGAGGCAGGTTGCCCGATTCAGGGCGATGTCAAGTATGGGGCACGTCGGGGCAATAAAGATCGAAGCATCGGACTTCACGCCTGGAGGCTATCCTTCACACATCCGGGTACAGGAGAAATTGCTAATTTTGAGGCGCCGTTGCCGGACTCCAATCTATGGCAGGCATGCGGTGAAATCTTAAAGGAAAAATCATGGCAGACACCAACAGAACAGAAATAAACACCATTGGCGAATTTGAGCTTATCAACCACCTGGTTTCAAAATTTGAGACGGTCAATCAATCGACCATCCGCTCTGTAGGCGACGATGGTGCCGTCATTGATTATGGGCCGGACAAGCAGGTTGTCGTCAGTACCGACCTGCTGATCGAAAATATCCATTTCGATCTGATGTATTCACCGTTAAAGCATCTTGGGTATAAGTCCGTCGTCGTCAACCTTTCCGATATCTATGCCATGAATGCCACACCGGAACAGATTACGGTGTCCATCGCAGTGAGCAACAGATTCAGCCTGGAAAGTCTTGAGGAATTATACGAGGGGATTCATTCAGCTTGCCGCCGATATAATGTGGACCTGGTCGGTGGGGACACCTCATCCTCCACTAAGGGACTTATCATCAGCGTAACCGCCATCGGACACGCGCCAAAGCAAGATATTGTGTATCGCAATACCGCTCAGCCGGGCGACCTGATATGTGTGAGCGGTGATTTGGGCGGTGCCTTCATCGGTATGCAGATCCTGGAACGGGAAAAAGCGCTGTATCTCGACAATCCGGACATCAAGCCCGACCTTGCCGATTATGCTTATGTCGTAGGGCGACAGCTTAAGCCAGAGGCCAGAGGCGATGTCACCAGAACCCTGAAAGCAGCCGGCATCAAGCCTACAGCCATGATTGATGTCTCGGATGGTCTTGCTTCTGAGATCATCCACATCTGCAGTCAGTCCAATGTCGGGGCCGTAATTCAGGAAGCCAAAGTACCCATACACTCCATGACGGAGGAACTCGCGGTCAAATTCCGGATGGATCCCATTACCTGTGCATTGAATGGCGGTGAAGACTATGAACTGTTGTTTACGGTGGATCCGGAAGATATGGACAAGATACAGTACCTCGATGACGTATATATCATCGGAAATATTCTGACCGAAAAGGATGGCATCATGTTGGAAACATCAGGCGGCAATTTCCATCGGTTGAAAGCCCAGGGGTGGCAACATTTCAATCAGTGATCTTGGGCGGGAGGCCGGAGGAATTGAAATTCGGGTAAATATTCACGTGATAATAAAGAGTGTACATCTTGTTTTTTCTACCACGCCTTTCCCGGCCGTCCGGGGAAATAAGAAGCACAGAAAGCCTTTCGTGGTTTGAAATACGATTTTGTGGTTAAATATAAATTCGGTATTTACCCGCTGATATTAAGTGAAAAGTATTGTTTTGAACATCCTCAAGACATCATCACTTGTCGCTCGAAATTGAGAAAATCCTGCCAAGATTGCCTGTCTGCCTCTTGGTTATAAGCCGCACCGGTTGACTTATCGTTTCCGGCGGCAGGATCGGTAAAGGCATGTGCCGCACCAGGATAACAGGTCATCTCCCAATCTGCACCGGCAAGATCCATTTCTTTCCTAAAAGCAACAATATCCTTTTCAGGAACCAGAAAATCATCTTCTCCATGAAGTACCAGCACTTTGGGATGTATCTTCCCTACAGGTCTGGATTCGTCCCGTCTCAGACCACCGTGAAACGACACCACTCCTCTGACTGGCATATTGGCTCGAGCCGCTTCCAGTGCACCGGTACCGCCAAAGCAGTACCCGATGATGATCACCTTGTCGGCATCTGCTCCGGCACGGACCAGTTCGTCCAATGCCAATCGTATCCGATGGCGGTATTGATCGACATGTGTCTTATAAAATCCTGAAATTTCGGCGGCTTCCATCTTATCTCCGGGATATCGACCGGAGCCATATATGTCGGCAATCATCGCATGAAATCCAAGCAAAGCAAGCTCAATTGCTACCTGACGCTCATGTTCGCCGATGCCTATCCAGGAAGGAAGTATCAGGATACCCTTGCCGGTCATGACGGATGCCGATGGCTTGTAATAAATACTGCTGACGACTTGTCCGTTATCTTCATAGGAGACAACTTGAAAATCGGATTCTGCAAAAGAAGACATCGGCGTCAGATTGATGATAAGCCGTGCTTACCGCACTCCTTAGAAGCGGAAATATACACCGCCGGAATAAAACATCATGCTGTCCTTACGGTCGGTATCGATCTGATAAGCAACATCCAGCTTGACTCCGGAAGTTTTAAACAGATCAAACTTGACACCTGCCACACCACCATAGCCCCATTGCGGCTTGTAATAAGAATAAGTATTGCTGCCGTCCATAGTCAGACCATCCTTATACACCGTGTATCCGTCATGTACCTTGTACTCTTGCTTCCACATACGACGCAATGCAAGAGGTCCGAGGTCAAGAGAAAACCATTTGAATTTCAGTGCAGTGACCTTGATTGCCAGGTAGGCCAGATCGATTTTGGCATTGGTGTCATAATGGTTATACTGATTGGCCATAGTATGAAACTGATATCCGATGGTAGGTGTCACACGGTTCCATAGCGTGTATCCAAGATCTGCATTGATTCCGAATCCTGTCTGGTTTCTGTCGCCGATCATGGAGCAACCGCCATCTAATTCAAAAAGAACTTTGTTTTGAGCGGAAAGATTCAATCCTGTTGACAACAGGGCAAAAATGAAAGTGAACTTAAGTAATTGACGCATCATTTATTTATTTAAAAAGCTAATAAAGATTCAATGGCTTTGGTGACTTTGTCGATATTCAATAACATGGTTTTTTCCAATGTCTCATTCAACGGAACAGCCGGAACATTTTCCGACCCGATGGTGCGTACAGGCGCGTCCAACGCTGTAAAACAGTTTTCCTGCACTCTGGCAGCGATGCTTTGCGCATATGATCCATCGACCGCTTCTTCAGTAATGACGAGACAACGGCCGGTTTTGTTGACCGATTGATATATTGTCTCTGTATCCAATGGAACCAATGATCTCAGATCGATGATCTCCACTCTGCCGGGGAAAGCATTTCCGGCATTATACGCCCAGTGCACGCCCATGCCGTATGCTATGACCGTACAGGTTGATAGGTCGGCGATATCCTTTGATTCGACTAAGACATTCGCCTTGCCGATGGGCACAACATAGTCACTGTCGGCCTCTACGCATTTTGCATTTTCCGTGCCTGGCAATTTGGCCCAATATAAGCCCTTATGTTCAAAGATCACGACCGGATTGGGGTCGTAATAGGCAGCTTTCATCAGGCCTTTCAGGTCCGCGGCATCGGTTGGATACACGACCTTTACCCCTCGGATGTTTGCTACGATGGTCTCTACGCTGCTGGAGTGGTAAGGTCCGCCGCTACCGTACGCTCCTACGGGCACCCTCAGTACCATGCTGACTGGCCATTTTCCGTTGGACAGATAGTTAGACCGGCTGACTTCCGAAAATAACTGATTGAGTCCCGGCCAAATATAATCGGCAAACTGTACTTCGACTATCGGCTTAAGGCCTACTGCCGACATTCCTACCGTGCTGCCTATGATAAATGCTTCCTGGATGGGCGTATTGAACACCCGATGATTGCCGAATTGTTCACCGAGTGTGGCTGCCTCACGGAATACTCCGCCCAATCTGGCACCAACATCCTGACCGTAAAGCACACACCGTTCGTCCTCCAGCATAAGCTCACGGATCGCAAAGATGCCGCTATCCACCATATTCTTAACAGCGTTATCCTTACCATGTCTGTTGCCTCGCTCTTCTGTAATTGGTGTTGGAGCAAAAATATGTGTGTAAAGGTCTTCAGGTCTTGGATCCTCGCTGTTCTTCGCCTCTTCGTATTGTTGCTTGACGTAAGCTTTGACACGTAGCTCCAGAACTTCCAGTTCACTTTGGCTGATCAGGCTTTCTCCAAGCATAAACTCGGTCAGCCTGTGGTAAGGGTCGCGGAGAGCAGCTTCCTCCAGATCAAACCTGTACCATTCCTTGCGTACACCAGAAGTATGGTGATTAAGCAATGGTACTCTTGCATGGACAACAAAGGGTCGTCTTTCCTTTCTGACGATAGAAAAAACGTGCCTAAGTGTATCGTACGACTCACTGAAATCGGTACCGTCGATCGAAACGGAATCTAGCCCTCGGATACCCTTGACGTATTCAGCCGCGTTCCAGGAGCGCACCTCATCCACATAAGCGGAAATGTCCCATTCGTTGTCCTGAACGAGAAATACGATCGGAAGGCTCTTCAGTGCCGCCATCTGAAAGGCTTCACTCACCTCTCCCTCCGTCACTGCCGCATCTCCTATGGAACACACGACCAAAGGCGGGATATCGCCCTGATCCATTCCTTGCTGCTCCTTGTACCACAATCCCAGAGCAGCACCCGTAGCGGGGATGGCTTGCATGCCGGTAGCAGAAGACTGATGTGGAATCTGTGGCTTGTCCGGATCCCGAAGGCTCGGATGACAATAATAAGAACGGCCACCTGAGAATGGATCGTCCCGCTTGGCCATCAGCTGAAGCATCATCTGAAAAGGTGTTGCTCCCAATGCCAGCATCATTGCATCATCCCGATAATATGGGTAAACATAATCCACCGGTTTAAGCTGCAGACCGCAGGCTATCTGTATCGCTTCATGGCCACGCGAAGTGGCATGGACATACTTGGAAACAAACTTGAAATTTTCTTCATACCATTCAGACATATATTTCGCAGAAAACATTGTTTCCAATGCCTTCAGGTAAATATCCCTGTCGATGAGTATGCTGTCTTTCGTCTTTTCCAAGGCTTTATATTTAAAGAAACAAAGATAGGAAAAAGATTTCAACCCTGTTGAATGGTTTTATGTATCACGACACACAAGAAGAAAGGGCGGAAGTCGAATCACACTCAGATTGTGATCTTCATGATTTTTCCATCAAAAACCATGTTATATCATCCTGTGGAAACAATTTGTCCCTTTTATAGCAAAAGCCATAATCAACCAATGTCAGGTCGGGATACAGATCCAGCATTTCTCCGGCAAAATCTCTTTTGAAAAGCTTGTTGTCTTGTCCGCGATATTTGACTGTAGTCGGAGTCGGGTTGTAATATTCGCATAGCAGGATGTATTTTCTGCAGGATTCATAGAGTTTGGAATAGACTTCCTGCAGGATATCAGGATTGATATGGATCAATACACCCTTGATAAGAACAACATCATATTTGGTTGCCGGAGAGAATTCAAGGATGGAACCATTGAATACATGCTCCTTGCCGATAAATTGAGATAAAATATCCCCGGCATTGCTGTTTATTTCGATGGCAGACAAGTCGATCTTTGGGAACAGTAGCTTAATCGCTCTGAGATTCATGCCTATGTTTGCCCCAAACTCTATCAGTGACTTAGGCTTGTCGATTTTATTCAACGCTTTTGAGAAAAAATTCAGGTTGGAGGCCATGTAATCCACACTTTTATTTCTGTGGATGTATTCATCGCCGAAAGTACCGGCCCAGAAGTTTTCCTGTTCGGTCTTATACTTTTTATCCATATCGCAGTCTTTAATTTGAAATGAGTATTTCTTTTTTCAGATCAACCGGAGCTTCTCCATATTTATCCAAAAAATAGAAATCATTTAAAAAAATTTATTCTCAGACATTCAAAAACGTGTGATTTGGCAGCAAGCTATAATCAAACGCCGGATCGTCTTACAAATCACCGAATACTGCGTTTGATACCAAAATTACAAAAATCTGAAATAATCGCTCTTTTTTCTAGGACGCTATTAAAAATCTCTGATGCAAATTATGTATCTTGTCAAGCAACTATTGCTCAAAATTAAAACCTCGTCAAGATGGCATTGGAAATTGAAAGGAAATTTCTCGTAGATCATGAAGCATGGGAGAAGATCGACAAACCCGTGGGCGTCCCTCTCCGACAGGGTTATATGGTTATGGATGCTAAGAAAGCTATCCGTATCAGGCTGACTCAGGATAAAGGTTTTATTACCATAAAAGGCGAGACAAAGGGATCGGTACGGAATGAGTTTGAATATGCCATCCCAAAGGAAGATGCCATACAGCTGTTGGATATCTTTTGTCCATGGGAGGTTTCAAAAAGGCGATATCTTCTGTCTTTTGAAGGTAAAACCTGGGAAGTCGATGTCTTTGAAGGTAAAAACTCCGGGTTGATTGTGGCGGAGATAGAATTGAAGTCGGCAGACGAAATCTTCGAAAAGCCGGGGTGGATAGGGGAAGAGGTCACAGATGATGCCAGATATTACAATGCATGTCTTGCCGAGCATCCTTATTCTGAATGGACGTAAAATATCTGTTTATAACCACAAAATTGCACTGCTCAACACGAAAAGTTTTTCATGCTTTTTATTCAATGTATAATAAAGAAGAAGCCTACTCATGCTTGGTCACCAACAAGATATCTATATTAGGGAAATGTGTCAGAGCGAACGTGAAGTCCATTACAACAAAGGTGTCACCGGGAATATCTCATGGTTACCTTTCTTGTCAGGTCAATGGTTACCAATAATTTTTTCATGTTGCACAAATATATTTCAATCACAAGTGAAATTGCATTTCAATCAAATACATTCATGTTCCAGTGATCTGACAACAATATTCCGATGTTTTTTGATTAAATAACTTTTCTCAGGCCCACATTGGCAGTGAGAAATTGATAACGAATCTCATTCGGATGACTACTTAGTGTCCAGCTCTCCGGATAATGCATAAACATCAATCGCGCATAAATCATTGTACCGGGAGCAACACTCCTGAGGCAGCTCACTCCTGCACGCCAACTGATGCCCGTAGTTGAAGAATAAATATCGCGTCGGTCTTTGAGAGATTCAACACGCTGATCCCCGGCCAATATTTTTCCTGTGGTCACAAAACGCAAATTGAATCCTGCACCGCCTTCCAAGCCGAGCACCCAGCTGCCTACTCGTTTTTCATAACCCAGATAAACAGGGATATTGACCATCGTGTACCTGTTTCCGAACTTTTCAGTCAACGAGCCACGTACCAACGAAGTGTCATTGACCTGACCGGTCAAATCATCATAGGTATATGACAACCTCGTGGCATCAGACTTTTCGTAATTAAATTGTTCCGTTAACTGTTGCCATTCAGCACCGGAGCGTAAGGTCCAGTTTCCATCCAGCAATATTCCTATCCCCGCTTGAAAATTTTTAACAAGCAGCGGTCGTTCCGTTATGGCCCTGTCGGCGTATGCATCACTTTCGACAGAATGATTGGTTATCTTTCTGAAAGGGAAGCCCGCTCCTCCATCTATATCCATAAAGAGCCTCAGGCGTGGATCGTGCTTTATTACAGTCGCTTCATCGTCTTTGAATAGCAAGGCATCAGGCAATACAGCCGGATTGAGACTGGAAGGGAAGATTTCAAAGTCACGGCTTGCAATATTCGATAAAAGCGTTTCAATCCGGCTTTTCTCAGAACTGTGAGAATTGTCTCCCAATGAGTTATCGCGCCTGTTTTCATTTTCGGCCTTAACTACAATATCGACTCCCTCTACATTTTGTCCGGATATAGACCGGCGGCCATGTAGCGATTGTGCATTGCCCATTCCGGAATTATGGGATGGACTCAAATCAACCCTGTTTATACTTCTGGTTGCAGACATTGCTGTCGGGGATGCCGTGGTAGAATTTGGCAAATTATTTACGCCGCCTTCTGAGGCATTACCATCATACGTTCTCTCTGTTTGAGGGATTGAGGCCTGTTTATTTTCACCACTATTGGACTGATGCGCCATGGCGGTATCTTTCTCACCGATGACGGCAGTATTGCTCCTGCGTAAAAGAGGAAAGACAGCTATTGACCCCAGGATCATCAAGACGCCTACCATGAAAAAGTATATCCATATAACGCGTCGCCGCTTTCTGTTCCTGGCGTCAAGATGGCTTTCTATTTTCTGCCACACATCATCAGGTACCGAAGCTTCCTGATGACGGAACAACCCGGCGATTTTCTCTTCGATAGGGCTTTTCTTATTGGTCATAAGTATAATTTCCTTTTATTGGTTAGGGTAGCTTTGAGGTAATTCCTGGCTTTGAATAATTGAGATCTTGATGTAGCTTCATTTATTTGGAGTGCTTCTGCTATTTCCTGATGCGACATTTCATCGATCACAAACATGGAGAAGACAGTCCGATAGCCGACGGGCATGTTTTCAATCACGTTAGTCAGTCCTGCATCTGTTATCTCAAAATCAGGATCGTACGTAATCGTCTTTTCTGTTGGCAACACATCATCTATATTGGTCATAATAGACTTTCGGGACAACTGGTCCAAACAGCAATTGATCATGATTTTCCTGATCCACGGCCCAAACGGCTTATTGAAATCATATGTATGCAGCCCTGAAAACATCCGAATAAAACCATTTTGCAACGCCTCCTGAGCCATATATTCATCCTTGCAATAACGCAAACAAACTGCCATCATGAGCCTGTGGTAAGACTCATACAGCATCTTCTGACTCTTCCGGTCATTGCGAAGGCAGTTTCGTATGATTATATGTTCATCCAAATTCTTCTCTCTATATCATTGAATTTTAACGGTGAGATGATCAGTTGTCTATCAGGATTTAAATGTAGCCTTAAAGCTACCATTGACTTTCACAGGACTTTTCACGACATCGTTGGACATATAGAGCGTAAATACGCCCTTGAACGGCATACCCGGTCCGGAAGGTCCCTGTGTGATGGTCACACTGCCTGTATCTACCTTGTAAAAGTCAAATCCTATTTCATTTCTTAGTGCTATGTATCCTTTATTGGACATTACGGAATATGTACCGAGCCTGACACCGGGCTTGTTATCATCACTCCAGTTAATGCCGAAGAATGTTCTGGTCAAGGGAAGAGAAGCTTCAAGTGATTTTTCTGCCCCATCGACAAAAAGAACACTAGTATAGCTTGTTGTATCAAATTTCAATTCAGGAATGGATATCCATACAAAGTCGCTTTCTTCCTCACATACCGATATCACACCGGTATTAATTTCCGATTCGGAAGAGAAAGTATATACATGGCTGTTTTCGTTACTTTCACTATTGATGCCAATGATTGTAATCTGCCCATTGTCGTCACAATTCAGCGAATAGCCTTCAAACACGCCGTCAATGACCGGTAGGTAAGTCTTGTTGCCATTTTCTGTCACCGCATAGGCATAACCGTTCTTGACCGGAGTGCCAGCACAGGAAGTCAACTTTCCGGAGATCCTGGTATAATCGCCACCATTGAGTGTGACGTGCAGGTCGGGGAGGATAATATTCTCCCGGACAGGGCTGATCTTGGCATCATTTCCAAGGCTCACCGTACAGCCTTTATTTTTGTTGATATTGATAATTAAGGGCGTATTGGCCGGGATTCTGGCACTGTAGTGACCGTCAGCGTCCGTAAATACGCGGGTTTCAAAACCGTGCTGATCATCAGTGATGCGCATAGAAACAAAGGCAAGCGGCCTGTTTGCCTCGTCAATCACCCTGCCGGACAATTGCTTCGAAGGACGAGCATCAGCGAATGCTAAATAATGCATTGTTGACATCCTGGTTTCATATGTATTGGATTTCAATGTGGCTGTTCCACTTTCACGCCAATAGCCGAGATTGTTATCGAAGGTCCATGTACGGGTCGTTCCGGACGCATTTGCCAGTTTACCTTCGGGTATTCGAAGGCTCGCCACGATTTCTTTACCGGCAGCCAGATTGAGCGGAATACCAATGATACCTTCCGCTTCAATCGCAACTATGCCGTAATTGAATAGACAAGCCTCCGATTCTGATTCGGTTATGCCACCGATAGAACCCGGCATTTGATTCAGGGCGTTGATATCCAGCGGATTGATATAACTCACCGCTACCTTGACCTGACCCTCATAAGGTTGATTGGAAATTTTATCCACGAATGCATTCGCAGGAAATTGGAAGGTAATGTCAGCTTTCGATACTGAGCCCCCAGTAGTTGCATCAAAGAAATATTCAAATTTCTTAGGCATTAGATTGTTTCTCAGTGTGATACGTCCATTACCCGCCGATCTGAACTCACGCCCGGTACTGAAATAGCCGAGCTGCTCTATCGTCAGGAAATTGTGATCGGAACTCACCTCAACATTCTTAAACTGATAGACTCCATAAATATCCGTCAATGCGACCTTGCCATTGAAACGCACTCGCGCACCCACAATCGGGTCATCGTCATCTCCCATCACAACTCCCAGAATATCATTGGTATATACCGGAATTGTTGCATTTGGAATAAAATCACTTTGATCCAAGGCGCAACCCTGAAAAATCAAGGCAAGAACTACAAAAACGGATAAAATTTTACTCATCGTTTCAGTTTGTTATTTACATTACTTATCCAGGAATAATTTCGTTGCCCGGGATCAATGGTTAAACCGATTATTTTTTTATAAAGGTAATATAATAGTCTGATTTGCAGGATTTTTATTGGATCCGGCAAGCACAGGAAGGCACGAAAGTCGCGGCCGGACTATAACAAATGATCGAGTTTGAGCGGTTGTCTGACGAAGTAAGGCGGCATTACTTTGCAACGATATACTCTTTTTATTTATAGTGGTTTGCCGTGAGAAGTGAATGTACGCAATAATAAAAATTGGACGAGTAAGAAAAGATTTTAGCGGTCTTAGGGCCATTTCATAATTGAAAAACAAATCCATTTTTATTGTTTTATAAAAATATTTTTACCCTTTCTATAAACTTTTATCCATTCGATTCGTTTTGTTTCGTTGTTACTGAACAAACATTATTATAAATATGTCCAAACTTGTTGTGGAAGAAACAATGAATACCGAGTTGATAGAGGAATTGGCGGCCCATCATATGGAAGCGTCAAATCTGCCTCCATTGGCTTCGAAGATATTTGCCTTTTTGCTGGTCAATTATTCAAAGGAAGGTCATAATTTCGACGAATTGGTCGAAATGTTCAATGTAAGTAAAAGCTCTGTTTCCAACAGCCTCAACCTTCTTTTACAGTATGAATTCATCATTCAGTCCAATAAGATCGGTGAACGTAAGCGGCGTTATAAAATCACTCCGCAGTATCTGTCCATCCGATTGAAGAAAATCAGAAAAGACCTGATACGTGAGAAATTTTTATCGGTCAAACTGGTGAATTTTCATGAAAAGGAAATTCCGAATCGCGATCCAGCCGAGAGTCAGAAGGCGGAAATCTACCTCAATCACCTCGACACGGCCATACACAATCTGGGCCGGACTATTGAAAAAATTGATAACATAACACATTCAAAGTAATCTGTATGAACATAAAAGTTTTCAGCGTATTAGCGGTCATGACCCTTCCTGCTTTATTTTCCTGTAACAGCGGCAACAAGCAGATGACGATGCCACCTCCGGCTGTTCCTACGGTGGAGGTTTCCAACAGGGATATCGTCTCCTACGAGACATTTCCGGTCAGCATAGAAGGGAAGGTCAACAACGCGGTAAGGGCCAAGATTTCAGGCTACATTACGCAAGTATTTGTCGATGAAGGTCAGATGGTTACCAAAGGGCAACCATTGTTCAAACTGGAGACCAATGTTCAGTCACAGGATGCCAATGCCGCCCGATCCGGCGTGAGTGCTGCACAAGCGAATATAGAAGCTGCACAGGCAGCAGTCTCAGCAGCACAGGTGGAAGTGGACAAGCTCACGCCTCTTGTTGAAAGAAATATCGTCAGCAATGTGCAGTTGGAGACTGCCAAGGCGAATCTCCTGCGTGCCAAAGGCCAGCTCGAGCAGGCAAAGGCTTCCCGAAAACAGGCTTCTTCTTCCTATGATGCTGTTGTAGCCAATGTCAATTACGGTATTGTAAGAAGCCCGATTACCGGTGTTGTCGGCGCCATCAATTCCAGGGAAGGCAGCCTGGTCGGTCCCGGTGACCAGATGCCCATCACCACGGTATCAGAGACAAGTGAGGTCTATGCTTATTTCTCCATGAATGAAAGTCAGTATTTCGATTTCCTCGAGCAGACTCCTGGCAAGACTGTCGCAGAAAAACTGAAGAATATGCCTGAGGTGGATCTTATCCTCCCCAATGACCAACAATATGATCAGAAAGGCAAGATAAAGACTGTCACCGGCCAGATCAATCCTCAGACAGGTACCATTCAATTTAGGGTAACCTTTCCCAACAAAGATCATTTCCTGAGCAATGGCAATAGTGGTACGGTCCGGATTCCGGTCATGCACAAAGGGATCATGGTCGTGCCAGAATCTGCCGCATTCGAGCAACAGGGAGCTACCTACGTATATCGCGTAGGCAATGATACCGTGGCCAATATACCGATCAAGGTCATCGCCCGTGCCAACAACATGGTTCTGATTGAATCCGGCATAAAACCCGGTGACCGCGTCGTCGCTCAAGGTACCGGGAAACTCAAGCCAGGCTCATCCATCAAGTCTGTACCAACTTCTCTGGACAGCATCGTTAATGCCATTAAACCCATATTTTAAACATGATAAAGAGGTTTATTGAAAGGCCGGTTCTATCGGCCGTCATCTCCATATTGATCGTCATCCTGGGTGTCCTGGGCCTCATCAGCCTGCCAATAACACAGTATCCGGACATCGCCCCCCCAACTGTAACGATCTCGACCACCTATCCGGGCGCCAACGCAGAGACCGTGATGAAGAGTGTCATCATTCCGATAGAAGAACAGGTCAACGGCGTGGAAAACATGATCTATATCTCGTCCTCAGCAGCCAATGACGGCTCGGCAAGCATCACCGTCTTCTTCGAGCAGGGAACCGATCCCGATATCGCAGCAGTCAACGTACAGAATCGTGTGGCACGTGCGACACCGCTGCTTCCTGCCGAGGTGACAAGGACGGGTGTTGTGACCCAGAAACAACAGAGTTCAGCATTGATGTATCTGTCATTTTATTCTACCAATAAGATATACAATGATATTTTCCTGCAAAACTATCTGAATATCAACGTTATTCCCGAGATAAAAAGGATCAAGGGTGTCGGTGATGCCAATGCTTTTGGTGGAAAGACGTATGCCATGCGTATCTGGCTATTGCCTGATAAAATGGCTGCTTATGGACTTATGCCCGCCGATGTCACCAACGCTATCAATGAGCAAAGTCGCGAGGCTGCGGCCGGTCAGGTGGGAAGCAATTCAGGAAGTTCATACGAATACGTAATCCGTTACAAGGGAAAATACGATGATCCAAAAGAATATGAAGATATCGTCATCAAAGCTCTGGGCAATGGCCAATTCCTCCGTCTGAAAGATGTAGCCAAGGTACAGCTCGACGCACTGAGCTATTCCGGTATTGGTGAGTTTAACGGGAATCCCGCCATGAGTATGGGTATTTTTCAGACTCCGGGTTCCAATGCCAAGGAAATCAACGATAACATCAAAGACTATCTGCACAAGATAGAAAAGACGCTGCCTGATGGTATCAAATATGCCATCAACTTTGACACCAACGAGTTTTTGGATGCCTCCATCGAAAAGGTTGTCAGAACACTGCTTGAGGCATTTGCGCTGGTTTTTCTGGTGGTTTTCCTATTCCTTCAGGATCTGAGGTCCACCTTGATCCCGGCGATCGCAGTACCTGTGTCCATCATAGGAAGCTTCTTCTTCCTCAATCTCTTTGGTTTCTCATTAAACCTGCTTACACTATTTGCGCTGGTACTTGCTATCGGTATCGTGGTCGATGATGCTATTGTTGTGGTCGAAGCGGTCCATGCCAAGCTGGAACGGGGTGCTAAGGATTCGCATGTTGCCACGGTGGATGCCATGAATGAAATCTCCGGTGCCATCGTGTCCATTACCTTAGTCATGGCCTCGGTATTTATTCCGGTGACCTTCCTCAAGGGGCCGACCGGCGTATTCTATCAACAGTTTGGAATCACTCTGATCGTTGCCATCATCATTTCGGCAGTCAATGCGCTTTCGTTGAGTCCAATGCTGTGTGCACTTTTCCTCAAAGGAAATCATGAAGATAAAGAATACCAAAAGAAGAACATAGTCCAGAAATTCTTTTATAAATTCAATACAGGATTCAAAGCTGTTACCACCAGGTATGCATCACTCGCCTCGTACTTCATCAGGAGAAAATGGATTATTGGATTTTTCTTTTTGGCCGCAGTCGGCACAATCTGGTGGACCAATAAAACCATGCCAAAAGGTTTTGTGCCCAATGAAGACCGGGGTATTGTATTTACCAACGTGGAGTTGCCTCCCGGCTCATCCATGGAGCGTACCTACAATGTCTTGAAGGAAATGGATGCCAAGGTAAGACAAGTGCCGGGAGTGACTGGCGTGACTATTTCGACCGGGCGTAGCTTCTTCTCCGGTAACGGAAGCAACAATGGATTGGCCTTTGTGAGGTTGGCTTCATTCGACCAAAGAAAGGACAGTAAGGACCTTTCGGTGGAAAGCATTACTAAGAATCTTTATCGCGCCGTTTCCAGTATAGCGGATGCCAATATCATCTTCTTCACTCCGCCGAGTGTACCGGGATTCGGAGCAAGTGCAGGTTTTGAAATTGTGTTGCTCGACAAGGGAGGTCACGATGTCAAGGATGTCGATAATGTCTCACGACAGTTTATCGGTGACCTGATGTCCAGGCCGGAGATACAGTTTGCGCAGACGCCGTTCAACACCAATTATCCGCAGTATGAAATGGTGATCAATGTCGAGCGAGCAGAGCAGACCGGCGTTTCCGTAGCCAGCATCCTTTCCGTCATGCAGGGATATATCGGTGGTATCTATACTGCCGACTTCTCCAAATACGGAAAGCAATACCGGGTAATGGTACAGGCACTGCCTGAAGCGCGGATGGACGCCAACAGCCTCAATCAGCTGTATGTCCGTACCTCATCCGGGCAGATGACACCGGTGTCGCAGTTTGTGACACTGGAGCGCGTCTTTGGACCACAATCCATTTCACGTTATAATCTTTACACTTCCGTCAAGGTTACGGGAGCGAATGCCCCGGGCTTTAGTACCGGTGATGCTATCAATGCTGTCAATGAGGTAGCCCAATCGACCTTACCTACCGAATACGGCATTGACTATACAGGTCTGACCAGAGAAGAGGTCAATTCAGGGTCTCAGGCGATTCTGATATTTATCCTGAGCATCATCTTCGTTTACTTCCTGCTTTCGGCACAGTATGAGAGCTTTGTACAACCGTTCTCCATCCTGCTTTCTCTGCCATTTGGCGTCATGGGTGCCTTCCTGGGACAGAAGATGGCCGGATTGGAAAATAACATATTCTTCCAGATTGCCTTGATCATGCTTGTCGGGCTGCTCGCCAAGAACGCCATCCTGATCGTGGAGTTTGCACTCCAGCGCAGACGGCATGGGGAGTCTATCGTCATGTCGGCGGTAAGTGCCGCCAAGGTCAGGTTGAGACCTATCCTGATGACATCCCTTGCATTCATCTTCGGAATGATGCCGCTGGTGCTTGCAGTTGGCGTGGGTGCGACAGGCAACCGTTCCATTGGTACGGGTGCTGCCTCCGGCCTGTTGGTAGGAACGATATTCGGAGTGCTGGCGGTGCCGGTGTTCTATGTGATTTTCCAGTACATTCAGGAAAAAATCAAGCCTGTCCATTTCGACCATGGCAGTGCTCAGGAAGTGACTAAATAAAACCAAATCAAACAGGAAAAAGAAAAATGAAGGGAATCAAATATATTGTGTGGATTGGGCTGGCAATGACGGTGCAATCCTGTTTTGTGGCCAAACAATACAGCCGGCCCGGCGATATAGTAAGCGAGAAATACTTCCGTACCGACGTACTCCAACAAGACAGTTCGACCATGGCCGACATCTCCTGGAAGCAACTTTTTACGGACAAGCAACTCAATAAATATATCGAAAGAGGGTTGGAGAACAATCTGGATATCAGGATTGCGCTCCGCAATATAGATGCCGCGGCGGCCTATGTCAAACAAGGTCGGGCAGCGTATTTTCCAAGTGTCAATCTGGGGCCGGGCTATACATTTTCCTCTCCTTCACTGAATTCAATCAATGGCAAGAATCTTTCTGAAAGGTCCAACCTCGGCCAGTTCGACATCACCGCAGGGTTATCCTGGGAAGCGGACATCTGGGGTAAGATCAGAAGTAATGAGCGTGCTGCCAATGCCACTTATCTGCAGTCCATCGCTGCCCATCAGGCGGTCAAGTCAACGCTTGTGGCTGCCATTGCAACAACTTATTATCAACTTTTGGCGCTCGATCGGCAAAAGAAAGTCACCGAGGAAACGATCCAAAACAGAGAGCAGAGCGTCGAGACTATCAACGCCCTCAAGGCTTCCGGCAACGTAACAGAAGTAGCTGTCAAACAAACCGAAGCCCAACTGCTCAATGCCCGCGGTGTCATCATCGATATCAACAACAGTATCAAACTATTGGAGAATTCTTTTTGCATCCTGCTCGGTGAAGATCCTCATCCGGTCGATCGATCCAACCTTGAAGATCAGCATATAGACACACCGCTGGCAGCCGGAGTGCCCGCTGAACTGCTTGCCAACCGGCCTGATGTGATGAGCGCAGAATACAGTCTCATCAATGCGTTTGAGTTGACCAATGTTGCCAGGAGTAATTTCTATCCGTCATTGCGTATCACGGCAAGTGGCGGACTCCAGAGCATTGACCTGGACAAGTTATTTAGTGTCGGGTCGCTTTTTGGCACGCTTGCGGGATCACTTACGCAGCCGATATTCAACGCAAGGCAGATTCGTACCCAGTACGAGGTAAGCAAGGCTCGTCAGGAGCAGGCTTTGATCAGTTACAGACAATCGGTGCTCAATGCAGGGCGTGAAGTCTCCGATGCCTTATACACTTTCCAGACTGCAGATGACAAGATCAAGGTCAAGCAACAGGAATACGAAGCCTATGTCCAGGCGATCAATTATTCGGAGGAACTGCTGAATTACGGATTAGCCACCTACCTGGAAGTGCTCACTGCCCGTGAGAACATGTTCAATGCACAATTGAGCATCATCAACACGGAATTCGGGCGTTTGAGTGCGATGGTAGAACTGTACAGAGCTGTCGGTGGAGGGTGGAGGTAATCTCTTAATCTTGGGTTTGACCCTGGTTTTTTGCAATAAAGTTGCGACAGTGAATTCAGCTCCAAGCTCAGACTCTGGTTGAGACAGGGCAACCCTTTACGGACATTCAATCCTGGAATATACCAGCCCTTCATAACGCAATCCGGCCGGGTCGCTGAAAAACGTTGAGTCTCCTTCCACCTTTTCTTCACCTTCGGCCGTGATGAGCAGGTTGCCACGAACCTTGAAATACATTTCACTGACTTTGGTGATTCCGTCAGTATTATGCCGGTATTTCAGCGTGATGACGTCTTCCTTGATGTAGCCATCGAGGCTGCCGTTACTGCTTTCTCCTTCATAATTGTCAAAGTTTAACTCACCGGTTACTCGTCCTTGGACTAAGGTCAAATGGATGTCATAAGTATCCCGGCGTATCATGTAGCGATAACAATAGTTGCCATCCATCATGACCTGTACGCTGTCCACATCCGTCTTCGGCAGGCTGACTATGTCAGTACCTTCATCCGGTGCAGGAGCTTGACCTTGCCCGCATCCAATCAAAAGGAGTCCAAGCATCATAAGGAGAAAAAGAGGATTCTTCATAGCATGCATATTTTGTAAATAAACGCTGAAAGAACGTTTTATCCAGTGAATATAATACTTTTTCTAAGATAGAATATCCAGGTGTGCATCACAAATTGCACATAAGGGATGAATAACAGCATTAGCGGTGTTCATTTTCTGTGCGGAATCGGCCTCGGTCCGTAATACTGCGGTCACGATTGAGTCATTGTGAAATCAAAAAAATAGCGAAGGTTTGATAGTTTGGAGTTTGATGCGCTATCGCACGTTTGATGGAATAACGTCCGTTTGAAAGTGGGAAATCAAACTGTGAAGCTATCAAACGACGAACAAACGGTAAAGCCACAAACGACGCAGCTAACATCCAGATCCTTAGGCTTTTATTCGAAGAAAAGTGCAAAATGTTGCTCACAATATCCAAATACAAATTCATCGGGTTCAAACAATCAGCGGCCCCAGTCTAACCATCCCTCAAAAAACCAGATTGTCTATCAGCCGAACATCTCCCCACCAAACCGCTGTGAGCAAGATCGCCTTTTTTTCCGGACCATAACGTTCCAATGGCAACAAGGTCTCCGCATCACAAAGAGTGATGTATTCCGGCTTGCAATCAAATTCCGACAATTCCTTCTCCGCCTGATGCAACACATCGGCAACATCCATACCATCTTTTAAGGCTTGTTTCGCATGAGTGAGCATCCGGTAAATAGCTGCCGCGGCCGCTCGTTGTTCCAGTGTCAGGCGTGTATTTCTGCTACTCATCGCCAGACCGCTCTTTTCCCGCATTGTAGGCGCAGCGACTAATTCCACCGTCAACTTCATCTCCCGGATCATCCGCCCGACGATGAGCTGCTGTTGATAATCCTTCAGCCCCATATAAAGTCGGTCAGGCCGAACCGCCTTCAGTAAGAGATAGACAATCTGCACCACACCATCGAAATGTCCAGGACGGAATTTTCCTTCCAGTCTTTTGTCAAGGCCGCCCAAATCGGGATGGATCGGCTTCGTGCCGGTGTACATCTCCTCTACATCCGGCAGGAAAAGCACATCGCAGTGCGCCTTTTCCAACAATTCTCTGTCGGTCTCGACTACGCGCGGATATTTCTTGAAATCATCGGCATTGTTAAACTGCGTAGGATTGACAAAGATGCTGCACACGGTGACATCACAGTCTTGCCGGCATTCGGCGATCAGCGAAAGGTGTCCCTCGTGCAAGGCTCCCATAGTGGGGACGAAGCCGATAGACTTCCCCTTTTTGCGTTCCTTGTCCAGATAAGCCTTCAGGCCTGCTTTCGTCGTAAAAATATGCATGGCGATAGGTGGCTATTATTTATCCAGCGCCTGTACAGGCTTGCTTTTATACACTGGTACGGTACTGCAAGGTTCGCCGAACATCACCGAATCCGCAATCTTCATAAGTCGCCCTGTGATGGTGGCATAGGCGGAAGGCGGCACCGGCTGCTCACTGCAACCTTTGACGATCATCTTCTTGCCCTCATAAGGGCTCAGATCCATGTCGTCGATCGTCTCCTTCCAGATATGGGAACGATACGCAGGCTCATCCTCCTGGAGGACTTTGCGTGCATAAGACGACGCATGGGCCACGATCAGCATGTACGCCCACATCGGGATGATGGCATCATTGGAGCAAAACACCAGCAAATCCTTGCCCTGATATTGCGTCCAGTCCAATTCCTTCAAAGCCTGACGAAAATCCTTCTCCTTCAGGATAAGTCCGTGAAAAAGATAGTCCTTGATATCGAACAGGGCATAATTCCACTGTGGAGAATGTTTTTCCAAATCCAGCGTGATGAGCGGGCTGTTGGCGATTCGATTGACTAATTCCTTTTCCATTCGTTCTTGTTGTATTCTTATAACAGCAATTGTTGTGAAGTAGTTTATTCCGGATCGGGCTTGCCGATGGCTTCTTCGGGTTCTTCAAACTCCCGCAGCTTAGGCAGGTCGTTCAGGTCGTTCAGGCCAAAATGTTCCAGGAAAGCGTCACCGGCGGCATACAGCAGTGGCCGACCTACATCTTCGCTGCGACCGATGATCTTGACCAAGCCTTTTTCCAGAAGTTTCTGCAAGGCGTAGTCGCTGTTGACTCCTCGGATGCTTTCGATCACAGCCTTGGTTACCGGTTGCCGATATACGATGACGGAAAGGGTCTCCAGTGCGGACGTGGAAAGTTTCTTTTTGCTAAGGTTACTTTGTACATGGGCGATGACCGGATCAAATTCCTTTTTGGTAAGCAGTTGGTAGCCACCGGCGATCTCAAATATCTTAAAGACCGAGTGGACCGACTCATAGCGTTGGTTGATGTTTTCAACTGCTTCGATCACCGCATCACGACTGATTTCCTTGCTGTGGATCTGACTGACCATTTCACCAATGAATTCAGCAGTCACAGGCTCCGACGCCGTGAAGATGATGACTTCAATATGTTGTTCGAGGTTGTTCAATGCTTCTGAAACCAATTTTTATCGTCAAAAAATTCCTGAGTCCTGACAAAGTCGTTGTGCAGCACCCTATCTTCATCCACGAAAGATACGTATTTCCGGTATTCATCCAGCAAGTTTTTCAAAACAGGGCTGATCCGATACTGCATCATCTCCACCGCCTGACAGGCCGCCATCCATTCAATCGACAGGACAGTACCGACATTTTTGACGATCTGCCAAAGCTTAACACCTGCATTGGCCGCCATGCTGACATGGTCTTCCTGGCCATTGCTCGAAACGATGCTGTCCACACTGGAAGGGCTTGCCAGTTGTTTGTTGAGGCTGACGATGGACGCAGCCGTGTATTGAGCAATCATAAATCCCGACTGCAATCCGGGTTTGGTTACCAAAAATGGCGAAAGGCCGCGTTGTCCGGATACCAGAAGATAAAGCCTGCGCTCGGAGATGTTGCCCAGTTCTGCCACTGCTAACGACAGGTAGTCACTGGCCAGTGCCAGGGGTTGTGCATGGAAGTTGCCTCCTGAAATCACGAGGCCATCGTCGGCAAATACATTCGGATTATCGGTGACGCTGTTGCGCTCGCCTGCGATGACGGAGCCGATATGCTGCATTGCATTGTAGGTGGCACCATGCACCTGCGGGATGCAGCGGAAGGAATACGGATCCTGCACTGCGACCGCCGGCTGTTGCATGTGCTCACTCTTGCCGAGAATGTCCCGGAAGAAAGCCGCTATCTCCACCTGACCATTGTGTGGCCGCACGGCGTGAATGGCGGGATGGAAGGGGTCAAGGCGACAGTCGAATCCTTCGATCGACATGGCGGCAATGGTGTTGGCTGCGCTGAGCAACTGACTGGCCAAGAGGTAGGAAGCTTGAAGATATGCGAGGGAAAACTGGGTCCCATTGATTAGGGCGAGGCCTTCCTTAGCTTTCAGGGTATAGGCGGACAGGCCTTTCATCCCCAGAAATTCGCTACCGGAGATGATCTTGCCGTGATAATGTACGTGACCTTCGCCGATCAGGGGCAAGGACATATGCGCCAATGGAGCCAGGTCGCCACTCGCCCCCAGGGAGCCTTGCTCGAACATCACCGGGATGGCATCATCGTTGAACATATCGATCAGGCGCTGCACCAACTCTGTGGTCACACCTGAATGGCCATAAGAAAGGCTTCGGATCTTCAGGAACAAGATAATTCTGCTGATGCCCAGTGGCACGTGATTGCCGGCGCCGCAGGCATGTGAACGGAGTAGATTGACCTGAAGCTGTACGATATTGCTGTCGTCCACCACCACGTTGCAAAGACTTCCGAATCCGGTATTGATGCCATACAATTTATCGTCCGTTGTATGGATCCTATCCTGCAGATATTGGTGGCAATGGTCGATTCGCTGCATTGTCTCGCTGTCGATGGTAAGGGTGACCCTACCATCGAGAACGGCTTCCAGCTGTTCGGAACTTATTTCGGATGCAGATATTTCTAAAGATAGACTCATGCTGAGCATTTGTAAATTCAAAAATCAGGGTGCGAAGTGGTGCAAAGATAGGATTTTTAGATGGAAGATAATGAGGGGCAGGAAAATGTGTGAGGGGAATAGAAATTGAACAGCTCTGATGTGTCTTGCCGTAACTATTTACATCAAATTAGCTTTATTCCTTCATAACGCTTTCATAATTTGATGAACAAAATCTTTTGTTGACAGAATCAGCCTCAGTAAAATACTTTGTGTAGCCTCATGGAAGCCTGTTGACCATCAAAACAAGAACTTTGATTCCTTAAAATCATTGACCAATAGCATATCGCGTTTCAATTTTTTCCTACTTTTGAAAGATTAAAGTATATTCATATCAAAATAAATGTATCTCTTATGACAAAGAAAGAATATTCCAACGGCGAGATCACCATCATTTGGCAGCCGGAAAAATGCATACATTCCGGGATATGTGTCAAAACACTGCCCAAAGTATATCATCCCGGAGAGAGGCCTTGGATCAAACCGGAGTTCGCTTCAACCCAAGAATTGATTGACCAGGTTGCAAAATGCCCTTCAGGCGCCTTGAGCATAAAGGAAGCGAATGATCATGCCGAAGGTTGAAATAGAAGACAATGGAAAAAAGGGTCGCTTCGTAATTTATGAAGATGGACAATTTGCAGGAGAAATGACTTTTACTTGGGCCGGCGCAACAATGTTTATCATCGATCATACCGGCGTAGAGGATGCCTTTGGAGGCAAAGGGTTTGGAAAAATTCTGGTATTGGAAGCGGTAGAATTTGCTCGCGGTCGTGGGATTAAAATCATGCCTTTATGTCCGTTTGCCAAGGCGACGTTTGACAAGAATAAAGAATTGCATGATGTGTTGTTCGGATAGGCTGGGAAATGATTTTCCTTTTGCTATGAAATGCAATAACGAGAATTTGAAATTGGGATATCAACATCTGCGTACACCAACCCAATCAACGTTATCCGCGTTCTATTAAATATTGAACTCTTCAAATCCTGTTTACGTGACTATAAATTGAAGTATGCCTCGCCAATTCCATTTCATGCTCTCTACATAATGATCATTTTAATACATCATACAACATTTAACAGCCATGGGAATAGCTTGACAAATTCCATGGTTCTGCTTCCTTTCGTGTTGGTCAATGTGATCATATACGCGCCTGAAACTAAATGACCAACCGGTATGCTTTGGTTATAGTTGGATATCAAACCAGTTTTTTCTTTGTAAATAAGTTTCCCTTTTATATCATGAGTCAGAATAAGATTATCCATAGCGTTTTCCATTTTGAATGACCGATTCAACGATTCTTTTACCGGATTTGGGCTTAGTGCCATTGGCAAATACATAGCCGATTACCTGTTTGTTGTGAAAATTTTTTGCAGACACTATTTAGAATCGGTGAATAGTTGCAATTATTGTAATTATTCACTTCCGCCTGACGGGTAGATAAGAAATAGCTTCGTTGAGAGGTTTCTTTTTCCGGGAAGGCAGCATTGATTTTGTTTAGCCAAACTTGGACTGAGCCATACTGCACGAATACATATATTGATCGACAATAAAGGAGCAAGTTTTAAAGAAGCGCGAATCACTTTTATGCTGAGATTCGGCAACCAGAATAGCTGAATCCAACGGATTTTGAACATCCATCCTGACCACAATAAATGTCAGGATAAAAAGGATAATAAAAGACGGAAGCTTCAAATACAACGCTGCTATTTTGACTTTCTATAGTAAATCATATCTGTCAGTTTGTATCGCTTTCAAACACCTTCCCACTTTCAATTTTCAATTCATATCCTTTCACCTATTCCTTTTTCACTATTCCTGCAATTTGAATTTCCTTCCCATTTACAGTTTTGACAAAATATTTTCCGACAAGCAGCATCGAAATATCGAATATAGAATCTGTCGTACCGGAAAATTTTAAAACCAACTGCCCCAATACATTATATATATAAATATCTCGCCTAACATTTTCGGGATTCAATACATTTATCCAGTCGGACGCTGGGTTGGGAAAGACGGTCAATTGCCGCGCCTCCATTTTCCAAGGAAGTAATGAATTTGTTTTACTTTCAGTGAAAATCGACAAAAGACCATCCAGTTCTCCTTTTAATTGGCTTGTGCCCCCATCATTTGTATTCATATTTATACTACCACTAATACCAAAAGTTATTAGTTTGCCTTCTGAATTGATTTTGATATCACAACCTCTGTCATCACCCTCGCCGCCATAGTAGGTTGACCAAATAAGGTTGCCTGCCGGATCGATTTTAGTATATACAGCATCATATGAACCACCACCATACTCTTCCTGCATAGCATCTGTGATGGGAAAGAAATCATTGTTTTCGGTTATCAAGGCAAGTAAGGCGCTACCGTCTTTGTCAAAACTAATACTAAAGAATGAATCAAATTTTTTGCCTCCCAAGTAAGTCCCCCATTCCCGTGTAAGATTCTTATTAAATTTGATTAAAAAAGCATCATAATCACCTGAATAAAGTGTTTTGATTGCTCCGGGAGTTGCTATTCCAACATTGCTTTTTGTAACTCCACCAATCCACATATTCTCCGATTCATCAAAATCTAATATATATATCTCATCGTTTCCTGCTCCTCCATAATATGTTCCATAAAGCCTGTTCCCCTCTTTGTCAAAAGACATCAAAAATCCATCATTACCCCCGGAATTAATCTTTTTATAGGCATCGTCTGTCGCTATTCCATTGGTTGAACTTGTCGAGCCCCCTATCCAGATGACATCATTTTTGTCAATATTTAGAACGTATAATGCATCTAGTCCTGTCCCCCCAATATAAGTACTCCAAATTAAGGTACCTTCTGGCGAAAACTTTGCAAGATAACCATCATATCCCCCTTTATTGGTTGGTTGGTATGAGCCTGGAGTAGCAATATTGGTAATAGATTTGGTAAATCCACAGATGTAAATACTTCCTTCATTATCTTCTCCGCAATACATTGTTGCTTCATCCCCGGACGAACCTCCAAAATAGGTGGCCCAATCTAAAGTTCCATCAACATTAAACACGGCAAGAAAGCCATCAAGGGATCCTCCTCCAAGTGTGTTCTGATGCCCATTTTTTGCAATTTTTGACGTACTTGTAGTCTGACCCACAATGGCAATTTTTCCGGATTTTAGCAATTTAGAATTAAAAACAGACTCAGCTCCTGTTCCCCCAAAATAGGTACTCCATATAAGATTTGCGTTCTTATCCCTTTTTTGTATAAGGACATCAGATTTCCCCCCTCCGTAAGCCATTTGATGCACTCCCGGAGTTGTCTTACTGCCCAAAGTGGCATCCATCACTAAATAAATATCATCATTTTCGCTCAATTGAAAATTGCAAGCGAATTCGTCATCCCCGGTTCCACCGATATAAGTAGCATAGTTGAGTTCTAATTTAGTTTGGGAATATATTACTTTTGTAAATGAAAAAATCAGTAATCCGACGAAAAGAAATTTGTTTTGCATGGTATTATTATTTTAAAAGAAACAAAGATATTTTAGTCATCTCATTAAATCAATAGCCCTTTCGGGTCATATTAACGCAATACAATTTCAATATTTCATCAGTCGATCAAGAAGTATTATGGATGTGGTGATCATCAATTAAGGTATTTTCATTTTGCCGGAAACCGATATCCATTTTTTAGCATAGTAGGTGATGGCAATTTTGTAAAACCGTCCTTTATTGATTGGCAATGATTGGATAATCCTCCTCAAGTATCCACTTCAAAGGAAAGGTAACGGTCGTGTGCCAACCATTATCAATTAGAGTACTTACGTTTCCTCCTTCTTCTGCAACCCGTTTACTTATATTCTTTAATCCGTTTCCTGCTGATGTATTTGCACTTGTATCTTTAATCGTCTTGCCATTATCGGCGTAAGAAATAGTCAAATTCTCTTCAGATAGCTTGACAGACAGACGGATTTTATCAGCATGGCTGTGCTTTAGTGTGTTGTTGAATAATTCCTTAAGGATTAAAAAAATATTTCTTACGGACGCCCCTTTTATCTTTTGTCCGGAATCTTTTTCCTGCATCACTGCTTCGTATTCAAATTCTATGTTGTGCGCCTGGCAATAACCCGCCATGGTCTTCCGCAATTCATACAGACATTCTGTAAGCTGACGGTTTTCCGGATTTAAAAGGAAAACATGCTGTCGGATATTATCCTGAATCTCATCTACCAGCATTTTACTCTTTTCAATCGATGATTGATCTGATTCTCCTTTCAACAACAAATACTTAATAGAGACCAAAGCGCCTCCGATATCATCATGCAAATCTTTTGAAATCCTGGATTCCATGTCCCTGGCAATATTGAGATTTTCTATTTCAAGCTGATGGTTGCTGTTTTTGAGCATTGTATTGGCCAATAAATAATCTTTACTTTTTAAAGAAAGTACCAGGCTGAAGATGATTATCTCCAAATAAATACCCATGAGTGATATGATACTGCTTACATAGCCGCCAAAAAACCAACTGACAGATTCGGCAAGCAACATTATCATCACCCCAACCAATATTCCGCGTGCATATTTAAATCCTGAACTATAGATTACTTTCAAGGACAACACACCGATGATGGTGACGGTTATCCGCAAGAACTGATAATTTAAAAATCTGTGGTACACATTACCAAATGGAAGGAAGAATAATGCCAATTCTATAACTACACAAGATACAATGAATATATACACATACTTAAAAATAGAATAGAACCTGTGACTACGCCGTATATCTAATATCTCTTGCAAGAACCTAATGTAAGCAAAAAGTATAAGTGATGTATGAAATACGCGCGTATCAGTCCAAGTGAAATAGCCCAAGGTGTAATATAAGTGCAAGTTGTATGTCTCCAAATTTCTAAAAGTGATAATCAAACAACAAAACAGGTATAAAACGTACCAAATCATCGACCTGTCCCGCGTAATAATAGCCTGAAAACCAAAGATTAAAATCAAAGTAATAAAAACTGCAATGCTGCCTTCAAATAAGATTATCGCCCAGAGATTTCTGTAGGTATAATTTGACTCGAAAAGATAGGCATTGGATAGCGTGGGTATATTCGACCCTATTTTGTATTGAGATTGATAATCCTTGATAATGATATTATATACTCCGGAATCGGGTATGGCAAGAACCTTAAAAAAGTGTACCGGGGCACTTATTATTCCATAAATATCTCTTTGTGCAGGTCGGGCATTTATTGATGCTAAAATTATCTTTCCTTCCTTAAAAACCCAAATGCTATCCCTGGAAAAATCTGCATTCAGACACAGAAAGAAAGTGTCCCGGCCAGGGTTTTCAACACTCAGGGCAAGCCAATTGGTATATTTACCACGAACATATTTCCCCGGCACCTTATCCCTACTGTAAGGTTCGAATGATGTCCATTTTTGTTGAATAGTGTTGATGTTTTCATTTCGTCCTTCTTCATAATAGATGTTTACATATTGCTCAATGTTATAGTGAGCCATTTTTTCATGCAACACGATGGGTTTCAAGTCCATCGCCTGAGGGCTAAGGATGCCTGAAAAAGCCAGTATGAAGCTAAAGATAAACATCACATATCCTTATTTTGCAAATATTTTAAGATGCTTACTGTGCATTTTAAACATGCTTTATTGCATTTATACTCAACGACACGCCATCGGCAATCTTTTTGTACAATAGGCCTTTCGTAAGGATGTGCATCACCTCAATTTTTTTTATGAAAGGCTGCTTCTTCGACTCTCCTGTTGGCGGATATAAACCCAATCATCAACGATCCATTTTCTGTTCATCCTGATGCAATTGGTTCAATTGTGTCCTTAGCAAAAAATCTCTTCTCTGATTTAAGCCGCCTTTTTATACATTCAAATCACTTTTAAAGTTAAACATTTTTCGTGATAAGTAAGGATAAAATAAATTTTGAGAGAAAGATATCTATCTTGCCTTTGTCTAATATAATATTTGATTCCGCGATCCGCAATTGGACAATATAGGAGGAAGATCATTCGCAACCATACGCCTGACAAGGAAGGCAATCAGGCGATTCCCCATATCACATTTTTTTGAAATAGAAATAACGCTGTACTCCCAAATAGATAACAGGATAAAAATGAACATAGGATTCTCTTATAAAAGGAAAGCCTAAGGAAAAATCAATACGAAGATTGGAGTTAATAATTCGCTGAATGCCCGGATGCACCTCCACATAATGTCCCGCATTGAGGTAAGCACTTTGCGCCTGTAATTCCTGCCCATTTTCAAATACCCTTGCTCTCTCATAGGATTTGCCCATAAATTCCAAATAGACATTCCAATTTGTTTGGCTATAATCTTTATAATCTTTGGGGAAAAGCAAATATCCAAATGACAAATTATAAATAATTGCTCTGCCGTATTGAACCTTTAAATTATAAGGCAATGAACCTCCCGACGAAATAGTTTCGGAGTGATTAAATGGAATTATCACCCCAGTGGTTAAAGAAACCGCCATTTTATTTTTCAAATAAGTGGCAATTATTCCCCCTCCTATCCCTTTCGTGTCATCCAGTAAATTTGGCTCAGCTTCATCATGGGCACTTTTTACATTAGACCCTTCACCATAAAACGCCATCCGGAAATGCTCATTTTGTCCATCCCTGGTGAGAAAGCGGTATTTGGCATAAAGGTGAAAACCGTTGAAAAGGTAAGGATAAGAAACCCCTTTTTGAATAAGTTGAGCATAACTGACGGTCTGATTGCCAACATGCCGGTGTCCAATTAAATCCTTGGGCAGATTTTCACCATGATGATTGGAGCCCGATGCAGTGAGATATACAGATAATTTTGGCGTCACACCATACATTAATCTTAAAGCAAACAAATTTCGCTGTGTGTCTATCTCTTTATAAGATTCTCCGAATAGCCTAACTCCTACAACACCCTTTGGTACACTACTGGCCGGTTCATTATGCAGAAATAATTCCTGACCATCAGAAAAAACGGGGATTAAAAAGGCCAAGACAAAATAAACGAATATTCTCATAGTGTAACATAATAGGTATTTTTCGAGTCACAACCCGTGGACATGGCCTTTTTTAATATCAGCGACCATTTCTTTAACTCTTTTTTCGAAAGATACTTTTCGCCTATAAATTTTATCAATACATCGCCATTTAACTGTCTGTTTTGTGTTTTCAAAAATTGAAATTGATCACCGGCATATTCCCAACAAAAGTTTTCTCCAATATCGACTTTGTCAAAATTGAAAACCGCACCCAGTGATCTTACCGAAAATCCGGCATCAGTGATCGCCTTGGCAATTTTTTCCATCTTAATTTTAGAACCGCCTTTAAAGTATATTTTCCCGCTTGTATTTGCGAGATCCATTTCTACGTTATCGACAAAATCCAATTTGCGGATTTGCATTTCTACCGATCTGCTACAAGCCGAACACGTCAACCCATCCACTCCAAACATCACTACTTTAAATTGTCCGAATGTCACTGTCGTAAGAAGCGAAAGTGCCAACATTAGTAATAATTTCCTGCCAGACATAGTTACAAAATTAACATTTTCGCAGCTATTTATCTGATAAAAAGCCAATCTGGTGATTTTACCCGTAACTCCTGCGTCGTACAGCGATTCCTTTCCTCTGTAGCACGATACACTTTCATTTCTTTATTCTCCAATTTTCATTTTTTTCCTACTCTCCGGAACTAATCACTCCACATTTTCGTTCTTCCATCTCAACTACCGAAATACAATGAAAAATCGTCCATTCAACAATAGAATAATAAATAAAAGCTTATTAAGCTAAATCCTCATTGCCAGCAACCGGCAGCTAAAGGCCAATCGAAACAAAACCAATAAAACCCATAATCATATGAACAAATTTCGTTATCCTGTGGACCTTGCTTTTGACTTTATCAACGATCTTGCTACTTTAGATGGAGACATCGTAGAATACCTGAAACATGCATCTATCGAGAAACAAATTGCTATTGCAGCATGTCTCAATTTTATCAAAACCGCAACTCCTCAAATTTCGGATAAATCCGATGTTTATATTAGGCGTTTTCATAAGGCCTGGTCTCAAACTTACATAAGCATCATTGCTTCCGACGTTTTCCAAGAGCTGGTGGCCAATCCGAACGGCAAAAGTTTGGATGATTACATCAGCGATTATGAAATTCTACAGCAATACTTTGAATTGCTCAATCCGGATTTGGCTATGACGTGCGTCAATGTTTCGACATCCGGTGATAGTCTGAACATTACCTATAAAGATGGGCTCAACGATTGGCTCAATGTTCGTGAAGAACGATTCAAACAACAGTCCGCTATCAGCCTGTTGAAACAGACGATCGACCGAGGAGAAAAGGACTTAATACAGAAAGGCAAGGTGGCTATGCGGATGGATTGGTTGAAGGGGGAGGCATAGTTTCCATCTCAGTCCATGACGTTTTATGTTGAAGCATGTAAGCCCAATGTCGTTTAGTTAAGACATCTACTATTATTTAAACCCTAACCTGGAATAAAATACGTATTATATAAAAATAAATTGAAAAAAACCGTACACATATTGGTTTTTATTTATACCTTTGTAATACGTATTTACGTATTACATGGCAACAACACATCCCGAATGGGCTATAAAGTACAGGAGACCCGGCACAGAACTCCGAAGGATCCAAGATCGATACTATCTTTATGAGTACAAGACTGTCTATGATTCGACTAAGAAGAAGCCAAAGAAGATTACCGGCAAGTTGCTCGGATCGATTACTGAGGCCGGAGGGTTTAAAGAATCGAGTAAACGCAAGCTTGAGACTTCGAAAGGCAGTACCGGAAATGCTTTTGATAAAATATCAGTCAAAGAATTCGGGAATATATGGTTGATTGAAGAAAAGTTTCGTCCATATACAGAGGTTTTAAAGAAGGTTTTCCCGGATGAGTGGCAGAAGTTGTTAGCAATAGCCTATTGCAGATTTGTGTATCAGTGTCCTCTTAAAAGCATACCCTATCGATTGGAATCAAGCTATTTCTATGAACAATGGCCAATAAAAAGATTCAATGAGAAGGAGGCTTCGGCTGTATTGAACCGTCTGGGACAGGATGTGGAAAAGCTATATGAGTATATGAGGTATTTTATCAAGCGTGGGAGTTACTTGCTCATAGACGGGACGCATATAGTCAGCAAGAGCGAGATGATTGGATCGGTAAAGCAGGGCTATAACAAACAACGTAACTTTGAAGGCCAGTTCAATCTTTTATATATATACTCGGCAGATCAGCATATGCCGGTATTTTACAGATTTCTTCCTGGTAACAAAAGAGACGTAAAGGCATTTAAAAACACAATAGGCATTGCTCATATCAAACACGCCGTAATAGTATGCGACAAGGGATTTTACTCTGTGGCTAATGTAAGGTTGATGAAAGAGGCTCAACTGGATTTTATCATTCCACTGAAAAGAGATAACAGGCTGATTGATTACAGTATAATAAATGATAATTCCATCAAAGACACCGGACAATTCTTCAAATATAAAGACCGCTTTATTTGGTGTCATAAAATCCGGTCGGAAGATGGTTATTTATATCTGTTTCTGGACGAAGCCCTACGATTATCAGAGGAGAAAGACTTTCTTAACAGAATCGATACTCATCCCGAAACCAACTCGTACGAAAAATATATTCAGAAAAGAGGCGCATTAGGGACCATAGCACTGCTTACATCATTGACACTAGATGATCCTAAAGAAGTCTATGAAACCTACAAGTGCAGAATGGAAATAGAGATTCTGTTTGATAGTCCGAAAAACATACTGGATGCAGACAAGTCCTATATGCAAAACGAGCAGACTCTATTGGGATGGACATTTATCAATCATCTATGTCTTCAATGGCATCATTGCCTATACAACGAGCTAAAACAAAAAGATCTTATAAAAAAGATATCAGTCAGTGATTATATCACGACCCTGACTGACATAAAACAAGTCAGGATTACCGACCAATGGCACCTCAATGAATTTACCAACAGTACCAGTAAGATGCTAACCAAGATCGGCATAAAATTAAATTAAAGTTTCGGAGATAATTTAATGTGCTGATTTATAGCACTATACGAAAATTGCTTTTATGCAACATGCAGATATTCAACATGTTAAAAAATATATTTTATTTTACCCAGAAACTCTCTGTTTTCGTTGGTGGAAATTACGATGTTACGATTGGTTTTGATTTAATCATTGATATTCAAACAATAGCAAACTCTGAAACTTTAGTAAGTTATTGCTTAGTACCACTCATTGTCATCCAACCTTCAACTTCCTATTCATCGG
>WBZR01000351.1_pt1 | contig 76546 bp, 71 predicted proteins | sample 5204231 | NCBI WGS metagenome assembly WBZR01 (sample SAMN12412403, study PRJNA552823) | activated sludge metagenome | isolation source: activated sludge from anammox sidestream of wastewater treatment plant... | place: USA: Virginia | collected 2017-08 | reverse complement strand
CTTCCCCTTCCCGACAGGCGGTACGAATTTCTTTTTCGCTGGGCAGTTGGATTACGCTCATTGAACTTATTTTCGCAGACCTTTATCTTTTTGACAACCCACTACTCTTTTCTCGCTGAGTAGTTACAAAAATTCGTCTCATCCAGAAGAAAAGATTTTATAACTATCTCAGCTCGCTTGGAGCGGACTTCGTACGAATAGCACGGGGTTCATCCTCGTGCGGCGCCGAAGCGCAGACGGATTTCGAGTTCAGTCCGCTGGCGTTAGAGGAGGGGTAAAATTGGAACTTGATATCAACTGATAAATGGCCACAACATAGGGAACAGAAGATGAGCAATAAAGTTTCAGACAAAAAGCTCAATCGTTTTTCAACAATTATTGAAATAATCACGAATCTTGGAACCATAGGGTCATGGATTCTTGGCGCGGGTTCAGCCTATGTTCTCAATGTTCAAAAATTTCCTGTGGTTGTCCCAGGTATAAATTTCACATTAGATTTGAATTTTCAATTTTCGTTGGTGCTTTGCTCAGTTCTAGCATATATTCATTTTATGCAGAATTACTGGAGGAGTAATAAGGAAAAATTGGCGCTTCCAGATTCTTTTGTGGATTTCTCATTTTGGGAGATACCTAGACTCAAACACCCTTTATTCTTAATTCCCATCGTGCTAATAACTTCGGTGGTTATACAAATATCTACTCAATCAGCTGTTTTATCAGTATTTTCGTTAATTATTTTCGGAACGGGAGTTTATTTTGCTATTCAGAGGTTCAGATTTAACCTTTCCCCAAACAGAAAATATGAAATGCTGATGCAGAGATGGGATAACGACTCTGATTGGATTGAGAAATGGTTCAAACGTATAAAGACCAAGATTGATATTTATGGAAATGTGGCTGTGAAAGATATGTATGAAGTAGGACTTAGAAATAATGATAGAGACAATCTTGAAATTGAATTTGCCTTTGGTCGATATTTTCATAAATATGAGTTTGAACAGGATTTGATTTTAATCAGAACTTCTCAGTTGCACTATCTTCACCCAGAATCTACATCTTTAAGGGAAGATCATCAATGGATACTGATGCGTAGGGAAAACTTGAAAGTGCGTAGAGAAACGAATATCTAATTGAGTCTACGTAAGTGGGCTTTGTACGAGGTTCATCATCAGGTGGGCAAGGGGACGCGATAAAGCCCATCGAAACAAAATCAATTCTCCAATTCTCCATTACAATCATCCTCAATGTCCTCCCTCGTCACATTCTCTATTTTAGCCATCCTCTCCTCCCTCCTCGTCCACCTCATTCGCCGTTACGCGGAGCGGCGACAGATCCTCGACCATCCCAACGAACGGAGTTCACATTCTATGCCCACGCCGCGCGGCGGAGGGGTGGCGATCGTCGTCCTCGTAGCGGGAGCAGGCTTATGGTCCGCAAGAGAGGCGGGTTGGAGTCACGCGTTGATCTATCTCGTCTGCGGAATCATCATCGCATGGCTGGGCTGGCGCGACGATGTTTCGTCATTGTCGCCAAAGATTCGTTTTGCCGTGCAGGGACTCGTCGCGGCGGTCTCGATCTATGGGCTGGGATATTTCAAAACGGTCACCATCCCGTTGTTCGGCGAGTTGCATTTGGGTGTCGTCGGAGTCATCATCACGTTTTTGTGGATCATCGGACTCACCAACGCCTATAATTTCATGGACGGCATTGACGGCATCGCGGGCGGCGTCGCGTTTGCGGGCGGGCTGGGTTGGATCATGCTCGCATCGAACATGCGCAACGCGTTTGTGTTTGCGGTCGCGCTTGCCATCGCCGCGAGCAGTTTAGGCTTTCTCGCGCACAATTGGCATCCCGCAAAAATTTTCATGGGCGACGTTGCCAGCACGTTCCTCGGTTATACCTTTGCGGTTCTGCCGTTGCTCTCTTCCGATCAGGGCGGCGACGCGCTCATGCTCGGCACACTGCTGATGTGGACGTTCATCATGGACGCGGGTGTCACGTTCATTCGCCGCGCGCTCAAACGCGAAAACGTTCTCGCCGCGCATCGCACGCATCTCTATCAACGACTCGTCATCGGCGGGTATCCGCATCACATCGTCAGCACGTTGTATCTCATGCTCACACTTCTCGCGGGCGTGCTGTCATTCGAATGGTCATCAGGAAGCCGCCTCGCCCCGCCATTGATCATCATCGGACTTCCGCTCATCTGGATTATCCTCTCTCGCCATGCTAAATCTTTAACCACGAAGGACACAACGGACACAAAGGAAAAAGATTTAAAACCTTTGTGACACTTCGTGACCTTTGTGGTGAATCTTTTTTAAGTGGATGAAAATCAAATCCCTCGCTTCTCTCTACCTTCAACTTGGTCCGCGCTGGTCAGCCTTTCGCGTCGCCTACGCCTTTCGCCTCCGCACGGGACTGATCCGCCTCCAAATGCCGATGGGTGAGTGGAGTGATTATGTACACCTCCTCGCTGAGCGGAGTGACGAGCGCCCGTCTCGTCACGTAGTCGAAGCGCGACGCTTGCCAGAAAATATTTCTTGGAATCCACAATCCGCCATCGCCGAAGCAGATCGCATCCTCAACGGCGAAATAGAATACTTTGCGCACAAGTGGGTCAAAACAGGCTTTCCCCCAAAATGGCAAAATGATCCAGTCTCTAGTCTCCAGTCTCCCCAAAAACTGCACTGGTCACAAATCTCCGACGATTCCTCTGCTGACATAAAATTCATCTGGGAACCCAATCGCTTCGCCTTCGTCTACACCCTCGTCCGCGCATATGCCGCCTCTCACGACGAAAAATATCCCGAAGCTTTCTGGGCTCTCATTGAAGATTGGGCAAGTCACAACCCTCCCAATACGGGACCCAACTGGATGGACGGACAGGAGATCGCCCTCCGCCTCATGGCATGGACGTTCGGCTACTTCCAATTCTCCAATTCTCCTTCTTTCACACCCGACCGTACAGCAAAATTCATTTTGCTAATTGCCGCGCAAACGAACCGTATCTATAAAAACATCAGCTACGCCATATCCACACGCAGTAACCACACCATCAGCGAAGCCTTCGGCTTGTGGATGGTCGGTCTGCTCTTCCCTGAACTCAAACACGCCGAAAAATATCTCACCCTCGGACGAAAACTCCTCGAACAATCCGCCGTCGAACAAATTTTTCCCGATGGCACTTACTCAATGTACTCCCTCAATTACCATCGCTTCATCCTTCATATTTACCTTTACGCGATTCAGCTGAGCGAAAATTACCAATTACCATTTACTAATTCCCTCAAAGCGTCCATCACCAAATCTATCGAGTACCTCTCCTGCCTCATCAACCCCCAAACAGGCGAAATGCCAGTGTATGGCTCCAACGATGGCGCGCTCGTCCTCCCTCTCAACAACTGCGACTTCACCGACTATCGCCCGCTATTGCAATTAGGCTGGTACATCACCAAAAAAGAATTCCTCTTCGAACCTGGTCCATGGGATGAGGATATATTTTGGTTATGTGGAGAATCGTTAACCGCGAAGAGCGCAAAGAACGCGAAGAAAGAGGAAAGAAGAAAGAATCTTAGCGAACTTCGCGTGCTTAGCGGTGAATCATTCCCCGATGGGGGAGTTTACCTCCTCCGCTCCTCCAACTCCCACGCCCTCATCCATTGCATGGACTTCACCTCCCGCCCCTCGCACGCCGATCAACTTCACGTTGACTTATGGATTCACGGACACAACATCGCCATTGACGCAGGAACCTACCTCTACAGCGGACAACCTCCTTGGCGCAACGGACTCGCGCACACGAATGTCCACAACACCATCACTGTTGATAACCAAGACCAAATGACCATGGTCAGCCGCTTCACGTGGACGAATTGGTCAAAGGGAAAAGTTCTCAAGCACGATAAGAATCTCTGGCAGGGCGAGCATGATGGTTATAAACCTGTATCTCACAAGCGAACGGTGATGGCGCTCGAAGGTGATCGCTGGCTTGTGATTGATCAACTCACTGCAAATGAATCACATCATTACGCGCTTCACTGGTTGCTCGCCGATTTTGGAGTGCAGGAGCTTGCTCCTGCACATGGATTGTTACTTCAAACAAAAACGGACGGCAAGCCGTCCGACTCCAGAATTATGATTCGAATGGGGATGCTGGAAGGTAATGGCAATTTCTCCACCCTCCGCGCCGACCCCAACTCCACGCGCGGCTGGCGGTCACGTTACTACGCCCACAAAGAACCAGCCATCTCCGTGAGGCTCGAAGCGACTCAATCCCAGGTCATATTTTGGAGTTTCTTCGGGTTTGAGGATGATGTTGTTGAAATCGTTGGGGATGAACTAAAAATTAATTCAAAGTCAATTTCGCTGGTTGAGTAGTCCCGCCACGCTGAGCGGATCGATAGCGAGGTCGAAGCGTCGAAACCAGCAGGAATCAAGAGTCATCTTGTAACCAAAATTATTTCGCAGCGCGGTGGTTTCGACTGCTTGCGCTCAACCACCGAGATTTATCAATCTCCAGTCTCTAATCTCCAATCTCTCAATTCTCTAATCCTCCAATTCTCCCCCCTCAATTACCAATTACTTCTTCCCCTCCTCCTCCCTCAACTTCTCCGTCGCCCTAAAATACTTCAAATACCGCATCGAATTCGCATCCTTGCCGAGAAGCAAATCAATCGCCTTGATCGAATTGCCCAACTTGATCGGATCCGTAATGGACGTGGTCACACCCGCCTGAATCGCCAGCGCAAGGAACGCGCTGTTTACCGCGTGGCGGTCAGGCAGACCAAACGACACATTGCTCGCGCCGAGGCTGATGTTCACGCCATATTCCTTCGTGATCAACTCAATCGCCTTCAACGTCACGAGACCTGCCTGGCTGTTATGACCAACCGTCATCACCAGCGGATCAATGATGATGTCCTCCGCAGGGATTCCCATCTTCGCCGCGCGCTCGATGATTTTCCCCGCCGCCGCGAGACGTCCCTCCGCGGTGGGTGGGATGCCCTCGTTGCCGATCGCCATCCCGATCACCGCCGCGCCCCGATCTTTGACAATGGGCAACACGGTTGCGAGTTGCTTGTCTTCGCCATTGACCGAATTCACCAACGGCTTCCCAGGCGTGACTTTCAATCCCGCTTCCAAAATCTTCGGCTCATTTGAGTCAATACACAACGGAACATCCGCCACAGCCAATATCGCCTCCACTACTTTCGGCATGATCGCCGCTTCATCAATCTGCGGATGCCCGACGTTTACATCCAACACGTCCGCGCCCCAGGCGACCTGTCGTTTGGCGAGATGTTGAACATATTCGAAATTCTGGTCTACCAAAGCCTGTCCCAACTTCTTGATTCCCGTCGGGTTGATCTTCTCGCCGATGATGACAAATGGCTTGTCGTGACCGATGGTCACAGTTTTGGAATTACTTTTCAAAATAGTGTGCATGAAATCTCCCAAATGTACCGCGACATTTATGTCGCATGTGATTTTGAAACCGTTAACCACCGAGACACTGTGTCACAGAGTTTTTAAAAAGATCTTTTCTCAGTGTCTTCGTGACTCCGTGGTTCAATTTGCGTTCATCAACATTCTCTACACAACTGGCACGCCGAGTCCGCTTGAGCGGACTTCCACGAATTGAGGCAAGGGCGCTTGTGCTGAGTTCATCGAAGCATCAGCCCGCCGATCCAACCCCGCCTCCAAAACGATCCTCGGAATCACCTCATCCCAGCCCACAGGCATCAAATGGATTCCGTGTATGCCCTGCTTCTCGTAGCCGCGTATCTTGCCGATGATCTCCAACGCGATCTGAATTCCCTCCTCTTGCGCGTTGCCCGCTCGGTCTGCGACTTCGATGCGATGCAAAACATCTTGGGGCAAATACACCCCAGGGACTTCCGCCAGTTTCTGCGCCATCTTCAAACTCTTGATCGGAGTGACTCCAGCCAGAATAAAAACTTTATCCAACACATTTCTTTTTGCTAACTCATTCAGCCACGATTCCATTCCGTTCACATCGAAGATCAAATTCGTCTGGAAGAACTGCGCCCCAGCATTGACCTTCTTCTGCTCACGCAATGCCTGAAACTTGACATTCGATGAAAACGGCGAAGCCGCCGCGCCCAAAAAGAACATTGGCGGATTCTTGATCTCGCGCCCGTCGAGAAATTTCCCTTCGTCGCGCATTCGGCGCAAGACCCATAGCATTTGAATTGCATCCAAGTCGTTGATCTGCATATTGTCACGCGGACTCGGCGACATCTTCGCGCTATCGCCTGTCACGCATAGAACATTTCGCACGCCCAACGCTGTTGCTCCGATAATTTCACTTTGCACGCTTCCACGCGAGCGGTTGCGCGCCGACATTTGCAGTACAGGCTCGGCTCCCTGATTCATCGCCACTTGACTGCACGCCCACGACGACATGCGCGGCGTCGCGCCTTGGTTGTCTGTAAAATTCACCGCAGTAACCAGCGACTTCACCATCTCGATGTTGCGGATCAACTTGTCGGTGGAGGAGGAGAGGGGAGGCGTTATCTCGGCGGTGACGACAAAATCGCCTGCGACCAGCCGTCCCTGAAGAGAGGAAGCGTTTCCGTCATACGCGGGCGCGTGATATTCCGAATCGCCTTTCCACCATGCGGGCTGTCGCACAGGACGGAAAATCCCATCAATGGTTTGCGCGCGTGTTTCAGCAGAAAGCAATCCAGTAAATATTTTTTTCGCGCCGATGTTCCATGCGTTTCTGAAAATTGCGCCCCACGAATCTTTCCCCACTTTTTCCCAATCGAGCGGCGGTAGAACTTCGAGCAATACATCTTCGCGCCCCCATTCAAACGAGCGTTCGTAAATTTTGTACCAAATGCACGGGCGGCTTGGGTCAACGTAACACGCCTCCGAGGTCGAGCCGCCGCACGGACCGTTTCGCAAACCCTTTGGGCATTCCATCGGGCAAATGAGCGCGGTCTCGGCGAGTAAACAATTCCCGCACATGCGGCACCCGAACAGCGGACCCTTCACGCTGTATTCGAGCACACGCAATGCGCGCTCGCCGAACGTCTCTTTTTGGAATGGTGAATAGGCGGGTTGCCAGCGTCGTCCTGGAGTGAAGCCTGTCATTCGCGCTCCTTCGGATTATACATTATATATAATTTTCGACTGGCTGGATTGTACTCCCGACTCGCGAAAAACTGGAAGAGGCAAATTGTTACGAGTAAAGACCAAAACACAAGCCGCGCTATGTAATTGGAAAATAGCGCGGCTTGTGCAATGTGACCACTGAGCAGTTCAGAGATAAGAGCTTACTTTCTTTTGATCGTCAGGCAAGCGCATAACGTCGACGGGTTAATTGCCAATGACTCCTCTATAAAAAACCTCTGCCCTCCGCATAGTATTTCCGTATTCCGCCCGCGTGGAAATGATCTCGCGATTCAAACTTGCGGACTTTTCGCGCAAGGCTTTGTTTTCGATGGCTTCGATCAGCGCCGATGCAATGGATTGCGGATCATTAGAGTCGCATAGCAACCCGTTTTCATTCGGCGCGATCCATTCGCGGATGGATTCGAGATCGCCAGCGACGGGGAAGCATCCGCATGCCATGCCTTCGAGCAGGGTGTTCGGCGTGCCGTCGTGAATGGAGGGTGAGACCAGTATCGGCGCGCGGCGATACACATCGGCGATTTGGTTTGATGGTATCAGACCGAGCAGTCTCACTGAGTTCTCGATTCCCAATTCTCTCATCCTCCGAATTGCTTCTTCTTCTCCCGCCATACCGGTGCAAATAAATTTCGCGTTTGGGTGTGTTGCCAGCACAAGAGGGATAGCCCTGAAGAACATGTCGTTCCGCACGTAAGGACGAAACCCGCGCGGGTTCAGGATGATTGGTTCGTCGACGGGTTTCACTGGTGGATAAAACAGATCTGTGTGGATACCGCCGTTGCCTGGCGCGACAAACGTAGATTTCGATGAATCGAAACGCCATTTGACCGCCAGCCGAATATCACGGTGACAATCGGAATGAATTGCGTCTGCGCGTTGCATTGTGCGGCGCGTGTAATAGCGCATGAGCGGGGAGGAGGGCGCGTGCAAGGTGAAATCGTTGCCCCAGGTGGAGACGATTAACCTGTGATCTTGATGCGCTCCGCGAAGATCATGCGGGACTCCTCGGCCGCCGATTGCATATGCGGCAACCATCCCCTCATAGGGAATACGCATGGCGTGGATGAGATCGGGTCGCGCCTCGTCTATGAACGCGCGGAGCTGTATTGCCGCGCGACGAATCGTCAGCGGACCGAGCCATTGCCGAATGACTGTGCGCAAGCCCAAGGTCCGGGCTGAGGCGGCGCCAGGGCGCTGAGTCGCTTTCTTGAGCCCGCTAAAGGCGACGGGGATGGTCTCCATCCGCTTGATGGGCAAATCCAACGTTGCGGGGAATGTGGAGGCGATATAAACCTCATCGCCGCGCTCGACGAAATGGCGAATCCAATTCAGCGCAATGGGCGAGCGCGCGTCTACTACGAAGAGGATTTTCATGTTTGCGATTATACGTCATTGCCCGAAGCGGCAAGACGGGGTATATTTGCCGGGCATGGACAAAAAGAAGATTTTGGTCGTCGAAGACAACATGGATAATTACGAACTCATCCGCGTGATTCTGGAGCACGGCGGCTATGACGCTTTTCAGGCTGTGACCGGGCGCGATGGCGTGGACGCGGCGCGATTGCAAAAGCCCGACTTGATCCTGATGGATTTGAGCCTGCCCGAGATGGACGGTTGGAACGCGGCGGAACGAATCAAGGCGGACCCTGCCACACAAGATATTCCCATTTACGCGCTCACCGCGCACACCCTGCCGCGCGATCGTTTCCGCGCCATGCAGGCGGGTTGCGACGGCTACTTTACGAAGCCTTTGAATGTGGAAGGCTTTTTGGCTGAAGTGCGCAATGTGTTGGGGAAAAAGAAGAATAAACGCCGCCCGAGGAAATTGATCTTTTAAAAGTAACAAATCGGGCGGTTTCGGGTCATGGATGGGATTGTAAAAGTTCGCCGCCCAAAACCGTGTTGTTTGAAAGCCAAACAACCATTTCGAAATCAATTCAAACCAAGAGGTAAACCATGAAACAAATTTGTGTCGTCGGCGTTGGCTATGTGGGGCTGGTCACCGGAGCCTGTTTCGCCGACCTGGGCAACCGCGTGATCGCGTTGGATGTGGACGCGAAACGCATCGAGAATCTCAACAAGGGCATCATGCCGATCTACGAACCCGGGCTGGAGGAACTCGTCAAGCGCAACGTGAAGGCGGGTCGTTTGACCTTCACCACCTCGTATGCCGATGCGTTGAAAGGCGCGGAGTTTGCCTTCATCGCCGTCGGGACTCCTGAAGGCGTGGATGGCGCGGCGGATTTGCAATATGTAGAAGTCGCCGCTCGTTCGCTTGCCCAACACATGACTGCCCCGCTGATCGTGATCAACAAATCCACGGTTCCCATCGGGACGGGGGACTGGGTCGCCGATATTGTGAAATCTGCCCAGCCCAAGCCGATCGACTTTGCCGTGGTGTCTTGCCCCGAGTTTCTACGCGAGGGTTCAGCCATCGCCGACTTTATGGCGCCGCACCGCAACGTGATCGGCTCGCTCGATAAAGACGCCGCGAATAAAGTGGCGCAGTTGCATTTGCCGTTGCGCGCCCCTATCGTCATCACCGACTTGCGCACCGCGGAAATGATCAAATACGCCAGCAACGCTTTCCTCGCCGCGAAGATTTCTTTCATCAATGAACTCGCGGACGTGTGTGAAGCCTACGGCGCCGATGTAAAAGAAGTGGCGGCTGGCATGGGGTACGATGCTCGCATCGGGCGTTACTTCCTCGACGCCGGTCTGGGTTGGGGCGGTTCGTGCTTCCCCAAAGATGTGCAAGCGCTCGCGTTCATGGCGAAGCAAAAAGGACTCAACCCGCGCATCCTCAACGATGTGGTGGATGTCAACTACGATCGTCGGCGCGATGTGCCCAAACAAGTGGAAAAATTACTGGGGGGCAACCTGAAAGGCAAAACCGTAGGCATGCTCGGTTTAGCGTTCAAAGAAAACACGGACGATATGCGCGACGCGCCGTCTGTGGATATTTCCAACGAACTGATCGCCGCGGGAGCGAAAGTCCGCGCGTATGACCCGGTGGCGCGCGAATCCGCCGCGCCGCACATGCCCGCTGTCGAAATTGTTTCCGATGTGTACGAAATGGCGAAGGGATGCGACGCGCTCGTTGTCGTCACGCCGTGGAATGAATTCAAACAACTCGATCTTGAGAAAGTCAAAAGCCTGCTCAAATCGCCGGTGATTTACGATGGGCGCAATATCTACGATCCTGCCCGCATGCACGAGATGGGTTTTACCTACCGCGCCATCGGTCGCCCATTCAACAACAACGGACGCGCATGATCCATTCATTGCGAAAGCGTAGTGACGGCTTTAGTCGCTTTTTAGCATAACGACTGAAGTCGTTACTACGTTTCTTGATCAAAGATATTCGTCGGGTAGTCGGGTACAATATGCCCCGCTACCCGACTTTGTTCTTAACTACAAGACCAACCAACCAACCAACCAACCAACTAACTAACTAACTAACTAACCAACTAACCAACTAACCAACTAACCAACTAACTAACCAACTAACCAACTAACCAACTAACTAACTAACTAACTACATGCCAAACACTCCTCCCGTCTGTGATTATGAAGGCTCCGACTACCAATCCTCCTTTTGGGATAAGGGCGGACGCGAATACGAAGACCGCGCGGAAGCCATTGCCCTCAAGCGACTCCTCCCTCCACGCGGACGCCTCCTCCTCGAACTTGGGGCTGGCGCGGGTCGCAACACGCCGCGCTATCTCGGCTTCGACCGCGTTGTGCTCCTCGATTATTCGCGCACTCAACTAGAGCAGGCGCAACAGCGGCTCGGCAACTCGGACAAATACATTTACGTCGCGGCGGATGTGTATCGCCTCCCGTTCGTGGATGGCTTGTTCGACGCGGCGACCATGATCCGCGTTTTGCATCACATGGCGGACGCGCCGAAGGCGTTGGGTCAAGTGAGGAATGTATTGGGCGCAAACGGTGTTTTCATTTTGGAATTTGCGAATAAACATAATTTGAAAGCCATTTTGCGGTATTGGCTTGGCAGGCAAACATGGAATCCGTTCACGCTGGAGCCTGTTGAGTTCGTGAAATTGAATTTCGATTTTCATCCGCAGGCAATTCGTCAATGGTTGACCGGGTTGGGTTTTGCCATCGAGAAGATGCTGACCCTTTCTCACTTCCGTATGGGTGTGTTGAAGCGAATCATTCCCGCGAGCATCCTGGTCTTTTTCGATTCAATTCTGCAATGGACAGGCGCGTGGATTCAAATGACGCCTTCGGTGTTTGTGAAGGCTCAATTGAAGACTGGAGATTTGAGATTGGCTGATCTGCCAAGCGATGTGAGATACTACTTCAAATGCCCCAGTTGCGGACATCACCCGCTTGTGGATAAGAAAGAATATCTCGAATGTGGAAACTGCAATAAGAAATGGGGAGTGAAAGATGAGATTTACGATTTTAGAGAGTCGCTCAGTGTATAACGCGAGATGGCAGGCGCAGCGCCAAAACAAACGCGCTCCGTTCGTTGTGAACGGAGCGCGTTTGTTTCCAGTACCGTGAAGGGAAGGCGACAGCGCGACTGATGTAGCGCAAACCGCGCCAAGAACCTGTTTTCGTGACCTGCTGATTACGATTGACTTGTGGACGCTTCCAGTTTTTCCATGCGCCGCGAGCGGATCAACGAAGCCACAATGGAAGTTGTGAGGATGGTTGCGATCACCCCGAGGGAGAGACCGATGGGGATCTTGTAAAAGTCCACGATGAGCATTTTGGCGCCGACGAAGACCAGCACAACCGAAAGCCCAAGCTTGAGGTAGTAGAATTTGTCCACGACGCCCGCAAGCAGAAAGTAGAGCGACCGCAGTCCGAGGATGGCGAACACGTTCGAGGTATATACGATGAAGGCGTTGTCGGTCACCGCAAAGATGGCGGGGATGGAGTCTACGGCGAAGATCAAGTCTGTGCTTTCGACGACTAATAGCACAATGAAAAGCGGCGTTGCGAAGAGTTTTCCCGCGCGGCGGATGAAAAATTTATCGCCTTCGTAAGCGTCGGCAACAGGGAATATCCGTCGGAAGAGTTTGATCACAAAATTCTGATCCGGGATCAATTCGGTTTCCTTGTGCGATGCCATGCGGAAGCCGGTGTAGATGAGAAACGCGCCGAATACGTAGATGATCCAATGGAATTCATGAAGCAGAGCCGCGCCGATGGCAATTAACGTGCCGCGCATAATGAGCGCGCCGATGATGCCCCAGAAGAGAACGCGGTGCTGGTACGCGGCGGGGACTGCAAAAAAGGAAAATAACACCACAAACACAAAGATGTTATCAACACTGAGGGATTTTTCGATCAGATACCCCGCGAGGAAAGCCAACGCGGCTTCGCTGTTTGTGTACGAGCTGGTGGGTGAAATCGTTTGCCAAAAGAAATAGATCCCCAGGTTGAACAGTAGCGACAGGCTGATCCACACGACGCTCCAGATCGCCGCTTCTTTGACCGAGACCGCATGTGATTTCCTGTGAAAGATCCCCAAGTCGATGGCGAGCAACGCCAAGACGAAGAGATTAAACCCGACCCAGAGCCATATCGTTCCGTCCATTGCGCATTCTCCTGATAGCCGACCGTGGAAAACAAAAAGCGAGACTCCACAGTCTTGAATGTGGATAGTCTCGCCAGTAGTGCGGATTCTGCACGTACGGCTGGCCGGGAACGTTCGTTCCGTCTTGACGACCAGCCGATGACGTTTATGGGTTGAGTCTGGCGGCAATGTTTCCGCTCGGATCAAACCAGCGTCATGGCTACTCCCTAACTTGCGCCCGATTGTATTGTATTTCTGTGATGAATTCAATCAAAAAATAAACAAACTCTCATTTTCGGCTTTGCAATTTTTTTATGTTTGGCTGGAAAGCGTGTTTTTTTTCGGTATAATCCCGATATCCATGCGCGCCGGCGAATCAAAAATGAAATAGGAGTATGTCGATCACAACGTCTGCGTAAGTTGTGAAGCGCCATCGGACTGTACCGTTCTGCAAATTATCGATCACGCGGAGTTGCCATGACAGATCAACAATCGGGGATGGATAGGGATGTTTTGAAGGCGCGCCGATTCATTGCCTTTATAGGGTTCGCGCTTCTCCTCCTGAGTCAAATCCTGATCGCGTCACAGCCTGTCAATGATCTTGTTGTTTTTCCACCGTTTACCGGCCTGGCTGTAGCGGGCGCAATCTTGTTCCTGGTGGGATTGACGCTTCAACCCACAGGGTTTTTGCAAAAGATTTCAACTCATCCTCTGTTTCGCGATCAAGTATTCTGGCGCTTGTTTGCAATAACGCTTTCCGCGCTGGCGGCATACGGCGCGACTCTTTCTCAGAGGAATTACCTGCCGATCATGTCCATTTGGGTCATGGGGGTGATCGGTTACCTGTTCGGGTTTGCGAATGGGGGTGTGTCTGTGGGGACCATCAAGGAAAAAATACGAGAAAACCGCATCGAGATTTTGTTGGCGCTTGCCGTAACGGCCGTTGCTGTCGCCGCGCGTTTTTACAATCTTGGGCAGGTTCCGCGAGTCCTGGATGGCGATGAAGGGTTGGTTGGGCTTGCCGCCCAATCTACGGCTGTGGGAAGGTTAACCAACCCGTTCGCTTTATGGGAAAATTTTGGCGCTCTCTATCTGCAAGTCATCAACATCGCGCTCAGGTCGTTTGGCGCAACTTCCTTTGCGTTGCGGCTGGCGCCTGCGATCGGAGGCGTGATAGCCGTTCCCGCGTTATATCTGTTTGCCCGCCAGGTCGGCGGACCCAGAATTGCGTTGATCGCGTCTATTCTGTTGGCGATATCGCATACGCATATCAATTTCAGCCGTATTGCGTCTGTGGCGTATATTCATGGCACCTGGCTTGTGCCGCTTGAATTATATTTCCTCTTAAGCGGGCTCGAAAAACGCCAGGCTTGGCGGACCGCGTTGAGCGGCATTCTGGTGGCGATCCATTTTTCAGTCTATTTGACGGCGCAGGTCATGATTGCGCTTGTGCTGGTCTACATGTTGCTCGCCCTCATTTTTTACCGAGCGTGGTTCAAAACGATCTATCGAGTCGCGCTCGCTTTTTGGGGCGGCTTCTTGATCGCGATCCTGCCGGAAGCGGTTTACATTTCACGCAATACGAACGAATTTCTGAATCGGCTGGCGCAGAATGGAACCTTTCAATCGGGCTGGCTGGATATCACCATCCAAAGCACGGGACAATCGGCGGCGACCATTCTCTTTGGGCGCGTGGTTCATGCCTTTCTGTCGCTTATTTATTACCCGGCGTTCGATTTTTATGGCTCCCCGGCGCCCATGCTAACCGTCGTTTCCTCTGTGTTGTTTTTAATCGGCTTGGCTGTCTCCTTATTACGCGCTCGTTCGCGCGAATACCTTCTCCTGAACGGATATTTCTGGGGCGCAACCTTGGCTGTGGGTTTATTTGCCATTCCCCCTTCCGCGGATTCATACCGAATGTTGATGGCGTTTCCCGCGGCGTTGGTCATGTGCGCGATTGGACTGGACCAGATTCTCGCGGTATTTGGGATAGGGTGGCAAAATTCAAAGCAAGCGTACGCGTTCTCTATATCGATAGTCCTTCTCGGCTTGCTCATCCTCAACGCATGGACTTATTTTGGCGATTTTGCGGGCCAGTGTCGTTTTGGAGGAAACCTGGCGGGTCGCTTTGCATCTTATCTGGGGTCATACGTGAAGACCCTCGAGAGCGAGTCTTCGGTGTATTTGCTTAGCGACGGTCAATTTTTTTATGGGAGTCACGCGTCCACTGACTTTCTCAGCCAACACAGGCCGATCATCAACCATTCTGATCCGATCGATTCGTTACGCGCGATTCACGGTGAAACGATCATTGCCAACCCGGATCGAATCAAAGAATTGGAAGATTGGGTGCGCCTCCACCCCGGCGGCAAAGTTCATTATGTCTATGATTGCCAAAATACCATCTTGATGGCGTATCAAATTCCCTAGCGAGGAACCTTGGACCCGCGCGAATATGAACTCATGTACCGGGTCGAAGACGAGCATTGGTGGTATCGCGGCATGGCGTCCATCACGCGGACGATGCTTGCCCGTTGGTACGGCGCTTCTTCATCGCTTCGCATCCTCGATGCGGGATGCGGGACCGGTTCAGCCATGACCGCGCTTCTGCCTGCCTATGGTTGCGTGACCGGCGTGGATATTCACCCTCTCGCCTTGCAGTTCTGCCGTAAGAGAGGCATTTCCCGCATCGCTTGCGCCTCAATTCTCGACCTTCCATTTGGTTCGGCGGAATTCGACCTTGTGACCAGCTTCGACGTTCTCTACGAAAAAGCAGTTGATAGCGATCTCGCTGCGCTTCGTGAATTTGCCCGTGTTCTTGTTCCGAATGGGCGCGTGCTTCTACGCCTCCCCGCGTACGATTGGCTGCGCGGGCGGCATGATGAGATGGTGCATACAAAGAAACGTTATACCGCCAAAGAGGTCGCCCATTTGCTGGCTGAAGGCGGATTCATGGTCGAGCACATCACGTTTGCCAATATGTTTTTGTTTCCCCTGGCAGTGTTGAAGCGCATAGGCGAAACACTATTCTCTGCGAGAGAAGGGCAATCCGACCTCAACTTGAATGCGGGGATATTCAACACGATCTTCGAGAAAATTCTGACGAGTGAATCAGCCCTCATTGCTAGAAACAGCCTGCCCTTTGGCTTGAGCGTTGTCGCAGTGGGGCGAAAGGAGCAAACCGCGTGACAACGAATCCCGCACAGGGACGAGTGTCCAGCATCAGCGCGGTATTCCCGGCGTATAACGATGGCGGTTCGATCGCGAGCATGATCAGCGCGGCGAGCGTTGCGCTGCGTCAGGTATCCAATGATTTTGAAATTGTGGTTGTGAATGACGGAAGCGCAGACTACACAACAACCGTCCTGGATGAGATGAGGAATAGATATCCCGAATTGCGAATCATTCATCACCCTGTAAATAAGGGATACGGCGCGGCTCTGCGAAGCGGCTTCAAGGCGGCGACCAAAGATTGGGTTTTTTATACCGACGGCGACTCGCAATACAACCCGCTGGAGTTGCCTCTGCTCGTGAGCGCGCTTCACGAGGGCGCGGATGCCGCGAACGGATACAAACTCAGCCGCAATGATTCAATTCTTCGAACTATCATCGGTCGCGCGTATCACAACCTCGTCAAAATATTTTTCGGTATTCGCATCCGCGATGTGGATTGTGACTTTCGTTTAATTCCCCGCAGGATTCTCAACGAGATCGAATTAGAAAGTGTCAGCGGGGCGATCTGTCTTGAAATGGTTAAGAAGATCGAAGACGCGGGGTATGTGTTCGCCGAAGTTCCCGTCAATCATTATTCGCGCAAATACGGCGTCTCTCAATTCTTCGTCTCCTGGCGGATCATCCGCTCACTGCGGCAATTGGCTGGACTGTATTGGAAACTTGTTGTTCAAAAAAGACACAAACGGGTTTGAAGCGCCATGGCGTTTTTGTTCTCAGAGACTGTTTTCTTAAGTCTTAAACCCTGTTCTTTTGTACACGGATTTCACGGAACACACGGAAAAAAAGACAGCCTTTTATATGATCCTTCCGTGAAAATCCGTGAAATCCGTGGCGTCCGTGTCTAAAAAAGAAGTTAAGAAACGCTCTCTCAGGCAATTTTTGCGATGTTGAGATGCCACGAGGCAGACTGACTCTCAACCTGGTTGAAAATCAATCGCAAGCGGGGTTATATCCAATCTCCCACCTCCACCTAGAATTTCATACTAACAATCGTTATACTGCCGCAATGACTCAACATAGGAATTGCGGCGCATTTATTCCCTATCAACATGTTCCCATATCGCGCTTCATTTATCTTTTATTGCCTCTGCTCCTGTTCTTCGCGTTCACCCTCCCCGCCCGCGCCCAAACCACTCCCGTCTGGGATTCTGCCCAACGGATGCGCGACCTCGCCTTTCAAGCCCAAAGCGAGTTGTATGCCGCCGCGCGCGCCAGCGACCCCGCCGCCAATTATCAGACCGCCGCGAGTTTGCTCGACGAAGCCGCAGAAATTTACGCGACGAGTCTCCAACCCGCGTATCAAAAATCCGCGCCAGAAGCCGACGCGCTGGTTTTGAATTCTTTGACTCGCGCGCGAACCGCCGCGCTGGATGGCAACGCCGCCGCCTTAGCCGCCGCGCGCGGACGCCTCTGGACCGCTCTTTTGCAGGGTAGCCAAACTTTGACTTTAGCCACGCTGACGGCGGGCGACTCTGCCGCCGCCGCTGAATGGCTGAAATTGCGCGAATACCGTTCAGCCACGCGCGTCAACACGGTGGACGATCCGTCGGCGCAGGCGCTTGCCGACGTGGAACAGAATCAACTATCAGCGGGGGATGCGGCGGATATCATCGCCAACGATCTGCGCGACTCCTACTTCTTCCGCCTGCGCGATGCGTTGACTCAAATCGAAGATGCGGTTGAGAAAAAATTCCCCACCCGCGCCGCCGAATGGGCGGGGCAGTCGGCGGGATATTTCTCCATCCTGCAAGCGGACATGCGCGAGAAGCTCGGCGCGGACGAAACCGCCGCACTGCAAGATTCTTTTGCCGCGCTCGAAGCCGCCGCCTTGAACGAAGATTGGGCGGAAGTCACAACACAAGCGGACGGCATTCACGCGGCGCTGACGAATTATCAGCCCGTTGAACTCACGCCCGCCGAAATTTCCAAACGCGGACAACTGCTGTATCTCTTCACCAATCTCATTTACGTCGAATACAAAAACGGCGTGCGCGATGGGAAGATCACCGTCGCCATCGAATATCAGGAAGCGATCACCTTTCGCGCCCAGGCGCAAACGGTCTTTGAAGACGTGCGCCCGTCAATTGCCGCTGTGGACCCGAACGCCGCCGCGCGACTTGAAGCGATCTTGAGCGAACTCAATACGACGATCCTCAATTATGGCGAACCGAACGACGTGAAAGTTTTGGTGGATGAAGCGCTGGGGATCATCGAATCCACGTTGAAAGTCAGCGCGGACGCGACCGATACCTCCGCGGTGTTCACCATTTTGAATACACTGCTCAATGAAATGCTGACCTCCGCCCGCGCGGGAAATTATGCCGACGCGGAACGCGCGCGCATCGAAGCCTACGCCATTTACGAAAGCGGACCCGAACAACGGCTGGCGCATCGCGCTCCCGTCCTTTCGCGCGAACTCGAAGGCTTGTTCTGGGAAGGCACAGAAGGGCAGAAGGGCTTGTCCACGCTGATCGCCGATCAAGCCCCCGCCGAGGAAATTGCCGCCAGCGTGAACCAGCTCAACGTCAAGTTGAACGAAGCGCAGGATTTTCTCTCCGTCGGCATGAGCGGATTTTTAGCCGTCGTCAACAGCATGGTCATCATTCTGCGCGAAGGTTTGGAAGCGGTGCTGATCCTCGGCGCGATCCTCGGTTATTTGAGCGCCACCAACAGCCCGCGCAAATTCAGCGCGTGGGTTTATGCGGGCGTCGCCGCCGCGATTGCGTTGAGCCTCCTCATCTGGTGGGCGGCGCAAAGCCTCATCACCATCACCGTCGCGCAACGCGAAGTGATCGAAGGCGCCTCCAGTTTGCTGGCGGTGGTCGTGTTGTTTTACGTCACCAACTGGCTGTTTGAAAAAGTGTACGTGGTGGATTGGATCGCCTACGTCAAAGCGCAGGTGGGCAAGGCGCTCAACACGGGTTCGGCGCTGGCGTTGGCGGGCTTGGGTTTCACCGTCGTTTTCCGCGAAGGCTTTGAAACTGTTTTGTTTTATCAAGCCCTCGCCTTCGACGCGCCCGCCAGTTCGATCTTGCTCGGCTTCGTCATCGGCGCGGTCGTCATCTTCGCCGTCGCGTATGCGATCCTCAAATTGAGCAAACGCCTGCCGCTCAAACCGTTCTTCACCGTCACAGGTTTATTGCTGATGATGCTGGCGTTCAACCTGACGGGCGCGGGCGTGCGCGGCTTGCAGGAGGCGGGTCTCGTCGCCGCGCATTTGCTGACGTGGATTCCCGAAAACTTGATCCTGATGGAACTCTTCGGCGTGTACCCCACGCTCGAAACCACGCTCGCGCAAATTTTATTTTTGCTATTGCTGATCGCAACATTCAGTTACAGTCTATGGCGCAAGAAAAAGAAAGACGCCCTCATCACACAACCCAAAGGAGTTTCGTAAGACATGCAGAAAAATTGGATCACATCCCTGACAGGGATTCTGACCCTCAGCCTGATTCTCTCCGCGTGCCTGTCCCCGCAAGGGGGCGCGCCTCAAGCCGCGCCGACAGTTGATTCGGCTTCGACACAACCCGCCGCCGCCCAAGCCGACCTCAGCGCAGTGAAAGCCTACGCGGTGGATCAGGCGTCCCGTATGCAAGAAGCGACGGCGTCCCTGCGCGCGGGCGCGGAAAAATATTACGCCGCCATCGCCCAAATCAAAGCGGACCATCCCGATGCGAATCCCTACGAATATTTGTGGGCGAATCATGCCGAAGCCGCGAAAACCCTGCTCGATAAAATGCGCGCCGATTGGCTCGAAGCGCACACGCATTACGAATTGAATGAAGGCATCATCGCGGGCGTGCCTGCGCTTGCCTATTACGACGGCTGGTTGGACGCGGGCGCGCCCGCCTCTGAAGACCCCGAAGCGATTCAATGGACGTTGAAACTTGCCGATGGCACAACGCTCGAAAGCCCTGGCAACTTCTTCCACACGCTCACCGAACCCATCTTGTATGGCACGGTTGAAAAATACGTCGGGCTGGCTGTGGATTTGAACGGCGACGGAAGCCTCGGTTTGGGCGAAGCCCTGCCCGAAGCGGAAATTTTGCTCGGCTCAGCGCAAGGTTTGGATAGCGCCGCGCAACAAACGCTGGACGCCATCAAAGCCTGGGAGCCGACTCTCGAAGACGCTTTCATGGCGATGGTCACGATGATCCCGACCATGAACGAATATTTTGAACAATGGAAGTTATCCACCTTCGTCTCTGGCAACAACTTTGAAGGGACGGGCTTCATCGCCGCCAGCCGCCTGTTGGATGTGACGGGCATTTTGCAAGGCTTGGACTTGACGTATGATAACATCCGCCCCATCGTCGCCAACGCCGACGCCAGCCTCGACACGCAAATTGACGCGGGCTTCACCGACCTGGTGACCTACGTCAACAACTTGTACGATAAAGAAAAGGCTGGCACAGTCTTCTCGCCTGAAGAAGCCGACGCCTTCGGCACGGAAGCGCAGGATAAAGCCACCGCCCTCGCCGCGCTCGTCGCGCAAGCCGCCGCCAAAGCGAACATCGCGCTCAACCTCGACGCCGCAGGCTGGGCGCCCGACGCGCCGCCTGTTATCGAAGTCACTGTCCCCGCCCCCGCGGCGATAGAATGATTCACCTTGCGCAGTACGGCAAGATTTATCTTGCCATTCACCCGTTTTTCCTCAGAGTAGGTCGCAAAGTGAACTTTGCGGTACGGAACATCGCGTAAGGCGATTGAATAATTTTCGCAGAACGTCCCGAAGGCTTTTGCACATCAAACCGCCTTCTTCCTAAGCCTTCGGGACGTTGAATCTCGCTCCTCTGCTTTGTGGTAAATTTTTATGATTACAAACGCAACCGCCAAATCCCGAACTTCCGCCCACATCTCTCCCGCCGTGAAAGCCGTGCGCGATTATCTCCTGCCGTTCATGGTCTGTTTCGCCATCGCCCTCGTCAGCGGGTTGTTCTATTACCTCGTCCCGCGCTCGTGGAATTGGCGCGCCTCGCAAGCCGCGTTATGGATTCACCTGATCACTGGCATTCTTGGATTCTTTTATTTAATCCCGTATGTATTATCGCATTATAAGAAGAAGGGCGAATTGGCGATCAACCTGATCTTCGTCTGGCGCGCCTTTCGCCGCAACGAAAACGAATCGGACTGGGCGTATCATCAGCGCGTCTACGGTCACATCCTCAACTGGCTGATGGCTTGGCTCGGTCTGAGCGGATTCATCCTCCTCATCCCCAGCCTCCTGTGGATGAGCGGCGTGGTCTGGATGGCGGGCTACTCCGCGTATCTCATTATGAACACCGCGCATTTGGGGCTGGCGTTGCTCGCGTTGGCGTTCATCGGCTTTCACGTTGCCCGCCGCAGGAAACGAAAACGAATTAACCGATGAGAAGCAAACCGATTTACGCGCAACGTCCCGAAGGTTGGCTTGGCGCAACAAGGCGCTTTCAAAGAAACCTTCGGGACGTTCTGCGTAAGGTGAATTAATTGATGAGAAGTAAACCGATTCGTTATTTATTTGTTGGGGGCGCGCTCACCCTGATCGCGTTTTTATTCGCCACATTCCTTCTGCCCAAACCGCAAGGCACGGGGTTGACTGCGGGCGAAGATATTCCGTTTTATTCCATGCCCTGGAACGACAATCCCTTCGCGCCTGGCAACCTGCAAACCGCCGACGGCAAAATGCTCGACGCGAAAAACATCCCCACCGCCGAGTTCTGCGCCCAATGCCATGAAAAAGAATACCGCGAGTGGGTTAGTTCCATTCACTCGGTCACAGGTCCCGATATTCTGTACGAAACCGCCATCAGCAACAACGAAGTGGCGCACAAGAACCGCCTCGGCACGGAGAAAATTCGCTGGTGCGATTCGTGTCACGAACCCGTCAATTTGCTGATGGGCGAAATTAATCCGCTGGCGGTCGTCGGTCCCAGCGAAGCGACTGCCGAAGGCACAACCTGCATCATCTGTCACACCGCCGTCCAAGCCGATCCGCTGGCGGGCAACGGCGCGCTCACGCTCGATATCAATAACCTCAACAATTACAACGACGCGCTCATCATGGCGGCGCCCGCCGAACACGCCCGCAGTATGCAAGCCAAAACGCACAACCCGCTCATGGGCAGTTCCGATTTTTGCGGCGCGTGTCACACCGAAATTCGCCCCGTCGAAATCAACGGCGGCGAACCCATGCACTTGCAAAACACTTACGAAGAATGGCAGAAGAGCGAATACGCCGAGAAAAACATCCAATGTCAGGATTGCCACATGCACCCTGATCCAGCGGCGTATATCTCCCAGTTAAACGAAACAGGTCAGGTTCCCGAACGAATCGTTTCGCATCGCTTTGTCGGCGTGAATTATCTGCTCACCAATTCCAACCTCCCATCCAATCTGGTGACGTTTCTGCGCGGCGGACTTCCGCCTGGCGATATTTCGACGGACGAATGGAAAGCGGATCTGCTCGAACAAAACCGCCTCATTCTTGACCTGTTACAGTCGGCGGCGACTTTGAGCGTTTCGGCGCCTGCGAGCGTTTCCCCCAATGCCACAGCGAATCTCAACGTCACCATCGCCAACACGGGCGCGGGACACAACCTGCCCACAGGCGCGCTCGACCAGCGTCACATCTGGCTCGAAGTCAAAGTGACCGATGCGGCGGGCAGTATCATTTATCACAGCGGCTGGTTCAACGACAAGACAGGACAGATAGATCCCAACGCCGTCATCTACATCAAAGTCCTCAAAGATAAAAACGGCGCAGTCATCAACGAACACATTCTCTTCAACGCCGAATCCTACACCTACACCCGCGACCCCATCCCCGCCAACGCCAGCGATACGATTCCCTACGCCATCCCCATCCCTGCCTCGGCGCAAGGTCCGCTGACGGTGGAGACTACACTCTGGTATCGCCTCGCCCTGCAAGAGTTCGTGACGTACAGCCTGAATCTGGACGTGATCGTTCCGCCCGTACTGCTGGAGCGGACGAGCGTGGAGATTGGGATCAAATGATCGGCACGAAAACAGGTTCTTGCCGCAGAGTCACTGCGTCAAGGCAGAAGAAACACAAACGCGCGCAGATAAAATAACTACGCTGTCTCAATCGCCTTCCTGACTCGCATGGCGCAGGTTGTGATAGATCGTGAAATACAACATCTCGCGGATCGTCAACTTTCCGATCAACGGATGGGGGAGAAGATAACCATCCAAATCGTCCTCGTTCCATTTTTCGGCGACCGACACCACGTCCGCGCTGGCTTTTGAAAATTGACTCAGTAATTCTGCCTTTACAACTTCTGGCTTTGCAGGAGTCTGCTGGTTGGGGAGATATTTCCCCGAAGCGACTCCGCCCGCGGCGAGCGTATCTTTGTACATCCCGCAGATCGCCTCATAACTACGGGACGGCTGATTCGCCGCCCCGAACATTGTCCGCAGTGTGAGCCTCGGCAACTTCAACGCCAGGGCAATCGGCTTATGCGACTTGATGAGGTGATCCACATTGTCCGACGCGGACCAGACCTCTCCCTCGCGGTGAAAGAATTCGCCCGCTGGGATCTCTGTGAACCAGTTGACGACTCGCTGGTTGGAGTCTTTTAACTTGGAAAGCAAATCCAATTTGTTCGAGTTTGAACTCATATCTTCTCCACAACCCAAAAATGGGATATACCCAGAATCTTCAACGGCGTCTTTTCAAGGAATTGCAATATTCCGCGCAAGAACTTACCCAAAATCCCAAACCGCGCAATGATATTGTCGTACGCGCCGAAGATGACCGTCTGCTCGATGAATTTAACAGGTAAGCCATCGAAAAGCTTCAATAGATCATTGTGTGAATAAACCCGCACATGCGGAGCGAGTTTGTCACGCAGTTTGCGCGGCAGATAATTGACGAACAATTTATTGCCGAAGTAATATTTGCCCTTCCAATAAATTCCGTGCGTTTCGACGGGGTAGCCGCGATTTGGACAGAACAGAACAAGCCTTCCGCCGGGCTTGAGGACGCGGATCATTTCGCGGATGGCGGAGCGGTCATCTTGCACGTGTTCGATCACCTCGTGGCTGAGAATCAGGTCGAACGTCCCGGAAAGAAGCGGAAGAAATTCCCCAGCCGCATTAAGGATGAAAGGCGAGCGAGTCCGCGCTTCGTGAGCCCGGTCGAAGTCGTATTCCAATCCGATGACTGAACCGCCGAAAGGGGAGATGTGTTCGACGTACATGCCGACGCCGCATCCGTTTTCGAGAATCGTCCCTTTGATGCGTTCGCCCGCGAATTTCACGATCATGTCGAGGCGTCGTTGTTGACCGGCTCTCCAAACATATGAAGGCTCGCCGCGCAAAGCGGCTTTAGCAAGGTTTCTAGGAGTCATAGGTGTTGTGTGAATGGCAAATGGGCAAATGAGCAAAAGAGCAATTCAGCAAATGAGCAATTCAGCAAATGAGCAAAAGAGCAATTCAGCAAGTGGGTTAACGCCCGCGTTGGCGATTGATTTCGGTGAGAATTAAGGCGACGACTTCACTGGCAAGTTTGAGGCGTTTATCAAGTATATCCTTTGAGTAAAATGCCTTGGCGCGGTAAATGCGTCCTTTGGTCTCGCGCGCAGAGCCAAGGGAATATAGATAGAATTGCAAATATTGTTTTCCGTATCCTCGCCCAAAGCCCTCTTCAATGTTGGAGCAGACCGAATCTGAGCTCCCGATGATTTGTTTTGAAAGGACTTGTCCTCGCTCATCTTTTCGCCATTCTTCGGTATCTTCCCACAATAAATCGTAAAGATACAATCCTTTTTGATAGGCGGTTAACATCCAAAACTTTTCAGATCGAATTGTCGCTGGAACCGTCTGTTGCCATTCCTCAAAACTCATTTCGTTATCGTCCATTTTCAATTCCTCTCCTGGTAGATTACAGATTTGCCAATTTGCTCTTTTGCCTTTTTGCTGACCTGCACCCGTAATTATATCTTGCATCTTTTTACTGCCCGTGCTAAAATGCCGTTGTCAGTTGAACTTAGAAGCACGCACTGGAAAGTGGGCTCACCCCCACTTTTTTGTTTGAAATAGGAGAAATTGGAGTACCACGCATGTCAAAGAACGAAATTGCCCTGGCGTTCAACGAAGTGTTGGAGGAAAAACAACTCTCCAAGGAGATCATCCTTGGGGCGATCGAGTCTGCGATGGCATCTGCCTATCGCAAGGCTGTCAACGCGTCCACTGCCCAACATGTGGAAGCGAAGATCGACCTCGAAACCGGCAAAGTGTTGGTGTTCGCCGAAAAAGAAGTCGTCGAAGATATCATCGAACCCAAGACCGAGGTATTGCTCGACGAAGCGCGGCAAGTGAACCCCGAAGCGCAACTCGGCGACATGGTGATCGTGGAGACCACTCCTAAAGATTTCGGCCGCGTCGCCGCGCAAACTGCCCGCCAGGTTATTCAACAACGCATTCGCGAGGCGGAACGCTCCAACCAGATGCAATACTTTGAACGACAGATCGGCGAGATCGTCAGCGGTGTGGTGCAAGCCACCAACGCGCAGGCAACCACCGTCGGGCTGGATATGAAAGCCGAAGGCATGTTGCCCGCCAACCAGCGCATCCCTGGCGAACGCTTCAAGGTGCACGATCGCGTCCGCGCGGTAGTGCTCGAAGTAAAAGACGGCTCGCGCGGCCCGCAGATCGTGCTCTCGCGCGGGCATCGTAACTTCCTGCGCCGCCTGTTAGAGAACGAAGTACCCGAAATTTATCACGGCATCGTTGAGATCCGCGCCATCTCGCGCGAACCCGGCGCGCGCGCCAAAGTTGCGGTTATGGCAACCCAGGCTGGCGTCGACCCGGTGGGCGCGTGCGTGGGAATCAAAGGCGTGCGCATTCAAGCCATCGTCAAAGAATTGCACGATGAGAAGATCGACATCATCCAATGGGATCAAGACCCCGTTGTATACATCTCGAAAGCCATCAGCCCGGCGCGTGTCACTGGCGTCTATGTCTCTGATGCAGACGGCAACAAGACCGCCACCGTGGTGGTGCAGGAAGACCAACTGAGTCTCGCCATCGGGCGCGACGGTCAGAACGCCCGCCTCGCCGCCAAACTGACCGGCTGGCGTATCGACATCAAATCGCTCACGGAAGCCGCTGGCGATGCGTTGCAAAAACTTCAAAACGACGCCGAGCTTTCCGCGCTCATGCCCAACGCGGTCGAGGCAATTCCCAGCATCGAAGAAAGCCTCGCCAAAAAAGCGGAGAATCGCCCGCTCACTCCGGAAGAATTTACCGCCCTTGCGCAATTTGTCGACCGTGTAGAGCGCCGCACCATTCAGATCAAAGAAGAAGCCGCCCGCGCCGAAGGGGTGGTTACAGGCGAGCACTCCGATATTCCCACCGCGGCATTCGGCATGCCCCTCGAGCAAGCCGGCATCAAAGAACATACATACAACATCCTTGTCGAAGCGGGCTACGATACGGTTGGCAGTCTCATGGCAACCTTGAAAACGGATTCAAACCGCATACTCGGACTCGCCGGTATCGGACCGAAAGCCATGCAAAATATCGAGGAAGCCCTCGCGGCGATTCAATTCCCCGAAACGCCTCCCGCCGACGTGACGGCTGAACCGGCTGTGGAAGCGGTATCCCAGCCTGAGGCTCTCCCCGCTGAGGCAATGCCGCCTACGGAGAAGCAGGCATCCACGAAGAAAGACGCGAGGAAGGCTGTCGAAGAAGATGAAGACGAACACGCCAAAGACGGCGTCTCGCTGGATGAACTCTTCGCAATGAAGCCGGAGATCTTCCAAACTGCGGGCGGAGACGATGAGTCCGCAGATAAGAAGAAGGGCAAGAAAGTCAAGAAGAAGAGCGTCGAGTTGGTATTGGATGAAGAACGCGGCGAAGTTGTGGGTCGCAAGAAACATAAGCGCGGCGGCGATGCGTTTGGTGAGGAAGAGTAATTTCTGGTGAATCTTCGTGAGGCGCGATTCTGCCAAGCAAATCGCGCATCGCGAACACAACGTCAAGGAGCATGGTAAAGAAACTTGTTCAACGTGTGAAGCATGCGCCCCAGCGGACGTGTGTGGGCTGTCGTGAAGTCCTGCCCAAGCGGACGATGATCCGCATTGTGCGAGCGGCAGAAGGGGTGCAACCGGACCCAACCGGTAAAAAAGCCGGGCGGGGCGCATACTTACATGACCGCCGCGAATGTTGGGAACGAGCCTTGAAGGGCGCATTGGCGCATGCGTTAAAAACAACGATTACGGATGATGAACGCAAAACGTTGGAAAACTTTATGAATACCCTGCCTGCTAATCACGCAGATAGGGAACGGTGACCCGAGCCATATGAATCGTTGACTCACCGGGTTGCCGCCGTGGAAGGTGTAATAAGCAAGGCGTCAGATTGCCGATGGCTTTTGGCGTTTTGAGAATTGGAGGCAGTCCTATGAGTACCAATGGAAACAAGAAGATCGAATTGCCGGTCAGTATTGTGGTGCGAGACCTGGCGCAAAAGATCGAAAAAAGCCCAATCGACCTGATCAAAAAATTGATGACCAACGGCGTCATGGCGACCATTAATCAGTCGGTGGATTTCGACACCGCCGCGATCGTGGTGGCTGAATACGGCTATGAAGCGGCGCCCGAAGTGATCGAAGAAGTCAAAGTGGAGACTGGCGAAGTTCCGCTGTGGCGTAAGATGATCGCCGGCGAGGAGGCTGGGCAGTTGAAGAACCGCCCACCGGTCGTGACGATCCTTGGACATGTGGATCACGGCAAAACCAGCCTGCTCGATGCGATCCGCCAGACGGATGTGGCGTCGGGCGAGGCGGGCGGCATCACCCAGCACATCGGCGCGTATCAAGTGGAAAAGAAGGGTCGCCCGATTACGTTCCTCGATACGCCCGGTCACGCGGCGTTTACGCAGATGCGGGCGCGCGGCGCGCAAGGGGCGGATATTGTGGTGCTGGTCGTCGCGGCGGACGATGGGGTCATGCCCCAAACGCGCGAAGCCATTGCCCATGCGAAAGCCGCGCGTGTTCCGATCATGGTGGCGCTCAACAAGATCGATAAAGCCAACGCCAACCCAGACCGCGTTAAACAACAACTTGCCGAGCAAGAACTCGTCCCTGATGATTGGGGCGGGAATACGATGGTGATCCCCGTCTCTGCCAAGCAGAAGCAGGGCATCGACGATCTGTTGGAAGGCATTTTGCTCGTGGCGGATAATACCGAGATCAAGGCAAACCCGAACGGCAAGGTTATCGGCACAGTCATCGAAGCCGAAGTGGATAAAACCAAGGGCGTGATCGCCACCCTGCTCATTCAAAACGGAACGCTCGAAATGGGGGATGTGGTTGTGGCTGGCATCGCGCATGGGAAATTACGCGCGCTTTCCGATTACAAAGGCAAACCCGTGAAGAAGGCTGGACCTTCGACGCCGGTATCCGTTATGGGCTTGAGCGACGTTCCGTCGGCGGGCGATCTGTTTGAAGTTGTCGGTTCGGATAAAGAAGCGCGCGTCATCGTGGCTGAACGAGCCGAAGCCGCGAAGGCGCAGGCGCAATCGAAAAAGAAGCTCTCGCTGGAAGACTTGTTTGCCAACGTGCAGGCGGGCGAAGCGAAGGAATTGAACCTCATCGTCAAAGCCGACGTGCAAGGGTCTCTTGACCCGGTCATTTCCGAGTTGAACAAACTTGGCGAGGGCGAGATCGGTATCAAAGTTATTTACGCTGAAACCGGTAATATCGGCGAGAACGATGTGATGCTGGCTTCATCATCCAAGGCGATCATGATCGGCTTCAACGTGCAGGCGGAAGTCTCTGCGCGGCGGCTTGCCGATAAAGAAGGCGTGGATATCCGCCTGTACGAGATCATCTATCGCATGACCGAGGATATCGAGAAAGCCCTCAAGGGTATGCTCGAACCCGAAGTGAAGGAAAAAGTCATCGGTCGCGCGCAAGTGTTGCAAGTGTTCACCGCCTCGAAATTCGGACGTGTGGCTGGTTGCCGCGTCACCGATGGCGAACTGCGCCGCAACGCCAAGGTGAAACTCTATCGCGGCACCGACCTCGTCTACGAAGGCGACATGGGCTCGCTTCGCCATGAGAAGGATGATGTCAAGGAGGTCAAGCAGGGATACGAATGCGGCGTTGGCTTCAAAGGTTTCAGCGACATTCAGCCCGGCGACCAACTTATTTGCTACGTGTTGGAAAAATCGTAAATCAAAAACTGTGGTCTCGATATGTCCCGCGACGCTTCGACTTCGCTATCGCTCCGCTCAGCGCGCGGGACTACTCGACCACCAATCGTAAATCGAAAATCGTAAATCAAAAATCGTAATTGCCATGCCTTCAGGAATTCGTATTCAACGTATCGCGGATCGCATCCGTCAGGAACTTGCGGACATGCTCATCCGCGAGATCAGCGACCCGCGCCTGCAACAGATCTTCATTACCGACGTAAAAGTAGATAGGGAACTTGCCTACGCGGATGTGTACGTCTCCGCCATCGAAGGGACGACGCGTTCGAAAGACGTTCTTGCTGGACTTGAGTCTGCTTCCGGTTTCCTGCGGCGGACTCTCGCCTCGCGCGTCGAACTGCGCGCCTTTCCGCGCCTGCGTTTCCACTGGGATGTGACGCCTGAAAATGCCGACCGTATTGAAAAGGCGCTGGCAGAGTTGAGAAACAAAAAATAACCGCGCGGCTTGTTGATGCGATGATCATACTTCGCCAAGACGCCGGGTGATCATGAATGGAAGGGATTTTTTCGAGAATGATAGAAACACAATCAGGGGAAATTAAACAACGGTTGGAGCAGGCGCAGAAGATCGTCATTGCGTCGCACGTTCGCCCGGATGGTGATGCCATCGGTTCCCTGCTCGGTTTGGGGTTGGCGCTCAAAGACGCCGGTAAACAAACGCAAATGGTGCTGGTAGACGGCGTGTCTTCCTCGTTCAAATATCTGGAGGGAAGCGAACTGATCGTCAAAGAGCCGCAAGGGGAACACGATACCTTCATCACCGTCGATTGCGCCGATTTCAAGCGCGTAGGGAAGGCATTTGAGAATTTCGGCGCGCCCGATATCAATATCGACCATCACAAAACCAACGAACGATTCGGCATATTGAACCTGATCGAAGAAGATGAGGTGGCAACCGCCGCCATCCTCACCAATTATCTGCCCCAATGGGGATACAAGATCACCAAGCCGATTGCCGCGGCTTTATTAACCGGGATCGTTACCGACACGCTTGGCTTTCGCACGCCAAACACAAACCCCTCCGCGATGCGGTTGTGCGCCGCGTTGATGGAAACAGGCGTGGACATGTCTGACTTGTACATGCGTTCGTTAGTGCATAAAACGTTTCCTGCGGCGCGATATTGGGGGGCGGGGCTTTCCAACCTTGAGCAAAAGCATGGGATTGTCTGGGCAACCCTAACCGTCGCAGACCGCAAACGAGCCGGATACGGCGGGAACGACGATGCCGATTTGATTAATATAATCTCAGCAATTACCGGGAACGGAAACAAAGTGGGTATGATATTCGTCGAACAAAACGACAGGCATGTCAAGATTTCATGGCGCGCGCTGGACCCGTCTGTGGATGTTTCGAGAGTTGCGAAACACTTCAACGGAGGCGGTCATGCCGCCGCAGCCGGGGCAGACATCCCCGGCGCGTTAAGCGAGGTACAGCCTGTAGTACTAAAGTCAACTCGTGAAATGCTCCACCTTGATTAAAATAGTTATCCACAAATGCCATCGATAAATTTATGGAGGAAAAATGAATAAACAAACCGATAACCAGACAATGAAGAATGCCATCTCCGGCGTCCTAGTGGTGGACAAGCCTGTTGGCATGACCTCACACGATGTAGTCCAGGCAATCCGAAATGGGACAGGTTTGCGCCGCGCAGGGCATACCGGCACGCTTGACCCGCGCGCGTCTGGCGTGTTGGTGATTTTGGTCGGTCCCGCCGTTCGGTTGAGCGAATATGTTTCCGCTTCCGATAAACGCTATCAGGCGATCATCCGCATGGGAGGCAAGACCGATACCTTCGACGCGGAGGGGAGGGTGACTCCATCCGCCCAGCCCGTCAATGTGACCGAGGCGCAATTTGAAGAAGCGTTGAAAACGTTCGTCGGCGAGATCGAGCAGACTCCGCCGCCGTATTCCGCCGTCAAAGTGCAGGGACGCAAAGCGTACGAAATGGCGCGTCAGGGCGAGCAGGTGGACCTTGCCCCGCGCAAGATCACCGTGCATCACCTCGAAGTGTTGGAGTGGACGCCGCCCGAAGTTGTGATTGACGTGCATTGTTCGTCTGGCACCTACGTCCGCTCGTTGGCGAATGATCTCGGTGAAAAGTTAGGTTGTGGCGCGTACCTCGTCGGCTTGCGCCGCACCAAAAGCGGACGGTTCTCGTTACGCGACGCGACTCCGCTCCGCAAATTGCAAGAGGCGTTCACCGCAGGCAATTGGTATCAATATCTCATCCCTGCCGCCGAAGCCTTGGGCGATTGGCCCGCCATCGAACTCAGCCCCGATGAAGTGGAAGGCGTGCGTCACGGTCACCGCGTGAAAGCGGCAGAAGATGCGGCGCTTGGAAACAAAGTGCGCGGCGTCAGCACACAAGGCGAACTGGTCGCGTTGATGGAATGTATCACGGGTGAAGACGGCGCGCTCGCCTGGCAACCGAAGAAAGTATTCTTCACGAACGACGCCTAGTCCTCCACGATAAAGAAGTTAACTGTTATCATTCCAGCGCCGATGAGGCGCTGGAATCGTTTATCTACATGAATCATTATCGTTCCCTCGAAGAAATAGCATTGCAAAAGTCGTGGCTCACTGTCGGCGTCTTCGACGGCGTGCATCGCGGGCATCAACAGATCATTCAGAAACTTGTGGAAGGCGCGCGCGCAGACGGGGCGGCGTCGGTTGTGTTGACGTTCGATCCGCATCCATCCAAAGTGTTTGGGCGCGGCGAGATCAAGTTGTTGACGTTGCCCGACGAACGCGCCGAAATTCTCGGCAACATGGGCGTGGACATGGTTATCACGCATCCGTTCGACAGGGAGGTGGCGAACATCACCGCCTTCGACTTCATGCAACGCCTCAAATCCCATCTCGGGCTGGATCGCCTTATCCTCGGCTATGATTCCGCTCTGGGGAAAGATCGCGAAGGCAACGTTCCGCGTCTCACCGAGATCGGTTCGGAGTTGGGATACGCCGTCGAAACCGTACCAGCCCTCAGCGACGAAAGCGGCGTGATCTCATCCACAGCGATCCGCAAATTAGTCACCGTTGGGAAAGTCGAAGAAGCCGCAAAGTTGCTGGGGCATCCGTATCGTTTGCAAGGAACAGTGATTCGCGGCGACCAGCGCGGTCGCACGATCGGATTCCCCACTGCGAACATTGACTATTCGATTGACAAACTCATTCCGCCAAATGGGATTTATGCATGTTGGGCTTATCTTGGGAATGACACTTCGACTTCGCTCAGTGTGTTCAAAGCCGCCGTCAATATTGGCGTCAACCCCACGTTCACGCCCGATAAAAAATCAATTAACGTGGAAGCCTATCTGCTCGATTTCGACCGCGATATTTATGATGAGACTCTGAAACTTGAATTTGCGGCGCGACTGCGTGACGAGTTAAAGTTCGACTCGGTGGAGGCGCTGGTAACGCAGATCAAACGGGATGTGAAGCAGGCGCGTATCCTATTGAAAACGGCGTAGGCTGTTCCCTTTTATCAGGCATTGTAATTTCAAAAAGCCACTAACTTTTCGCATGCCCACTGGGCTTTCTTCTTCGCTGTTTCTTGTGTCTTCATTATCCGCATGAGATATCTTGTTGAATAATCCTTATGTTTTCAGAATTCTTCCTAAAGTGCGCGTCGCCAGAATCCCGATCCCTGTCCCTGTCAGCAGGCCGATGAGGATACTTATCATGAATTTAGCAGGGTTGTTGGAAATTTGAGCAGTCACAGCTTGAGCGACGTATCTTCCCAACAACCCCGCGAACGCCATTGCTAGCAGGATGCCAAGTATTTCAAAGGCAGCATTTCGCACAAAAATGCCACGCGTGATCTTGCCTTCAAGGTAGGCTTTCCTGTGTTTCTTGACAATAAGCCAAGCAGCTGTCATGAGGCTGACAAGGAAAAAAGCAATAACAAGAACAGGCGCAGATAAAGGAAATTTCCAAAACGCGATGACAATCAGGATCAGAAATGAACAGGATATAAATTGAAGATAATTTTTGGCAATGAGATTCATATTAGATTTGCCTTGAATATAAGTATTCGAAATGCTTTGAAAGAGCTACAATTTCACTAGCGTCCAATTCCAAACTTAGAAAATCAATGATTATCTTATATTGTTTATTGTCTGGATCTTTCCAGTCGTCAACGGTAGGCATATAGTTTTCATATAGCGAAATTTGTGCATGACTCTCACCTGGAACGATATACCTATATAAAAATCCTTCTTCAAAACTACTGTCGTTCATTCTCAGTTTTATAGCGAGTAAATCTTCAAGTATCTGCTTACTTTTCATTAAGTCATGTTTATTCGTTCCAAATGTAACAAAAAAACGTTTTTTATTCTTCATAATTAATATCCTTTTGTGTTTCAATTGTCAGGAAAAGCAATGGCGGGTCCACGACTGGTTAAAAAGTCTTCCGCTGATTGGTAAATCATAAAACCAGTGTCTCGCCCTGCTTCTGTATTCATGTTTTCGACTAAATCAAGCAAGCCTAATTTTTCCAGAAGTATCTGTCCATTTTTACTTTTTAAGTCCAACGGCCCTATGCGTATTGGATCATCCTTCACCTTCAACCCAAGATCAATGGCTTTTTGCCAAAGATCTTCACTCACGATTCCTATATCATAATCACTCGCACCACGTTGAATAGAGTCAAATGGTAAACTTGGCTTTTCTGGTTTGGGGTAGCTCATTCCTGATACAGAACTTCCTGTCACATACAATTCTACATTCTCATATCCAGCTTCCGAAAGGTCCCTTCGGATTGTATCTTCAAACATCTTAAACTCATCAACGTTTTTGAAACCCAGGGGGAAAGCCTCGTCCGCCAAGCCTGTCGGCATATCTTTATATTTCAACATGCGTTGTAAGCCGTCATCGCCATATTTTTGCAAGAAAGTAATTGTTTCATCAGTTGGAAACCTTGCCAACACTTCCACAGCCTCTGGTCCATAAAGCATGATTGTTTCCAATGCCTGTGGGTTGTCAATGAGCGCTTTCAGTAAATTGTCATTTTTCAAAAGGGCTTCGCTCGTCTTAACAATCCGCGCCAGATCATCAGGGTTCTTCAATCCATCCTTGATCAATTGCGTCATCACATCCCGTGCTGGACCAGACGGGATTGCCGCATTCAACCCTTTTAACGCGGCGATGGCTACATCTCCGCCAATTAGCCCTTCCTGCGGCCAAGGGATATCAAAAATTAGTCCCACTATACTAAGACCAACATCCACTTTGTCGACGGGCTCCTTCTTGAAGAAATGGATCGCTTGCCGTATTACTCCCCACCCATCACCTACGATTGGAATAAGCGAAAGCCCTGTTTCCTTTGCCCAAACAGGGATCTCTTCTTTCCACCAGCCAACTACTGGTTGGACAATTGGCATGTAAACGTATTGATTCCACGCTTTTTGAGCTGGTTCAACTATTTTCTCTTGAACATAAGTTTTCGCAGTATCCCAGACCTTCTGCCACCATGGTTTTTCTTTTTCCGCTTTTAATTGCGCCTCTTTCTCTCCCTGACGCATGGCAGAATAGTAGGCGGCTAATCCCGCTTGCAAGCCTTCGGCTTTTTTCTTGGCTTCCGCCCGCTCATAGGTTGCGGCTTGGGAGGCTGTCCATCTTGCATCCTCCTCCGCTTCAATACGCTCCATTTTAGTTTCCATGCGGGCAACGGCATCCTGTTGCATTTTTGCTTGCTGTTCCTCCAAGCGCGCCTGTTCCCATATTCGTTCCTGTGCCCACTGGGCTTCCAGTTTCGCCATTTTTTGGGCTTTCATTTTCGCGCGGCGTTCTTGTTCCTGTGTTTCTCTGGCTTTCTCTGCCTCCCGTTTACGTTTTTCATCGAGAATGTATGCCGTCACCGCGCCAAGCATCGCGGCGGCGGTTGCGCCCCACAAGATATTAGAGTTGGTTGTAGTTGAAGTGGATGCAGAGACTGTGCCAGAAGCCAGTGACAGGGATTGTTGAGCGTTGTCTTTCGCTGTGGTCGTTGACCCGCCGAAACTCGAGTTTTGCGGTGTGGCATTTGTGGGTGAATCTTCAGGATCAAATAAGTCTGCGGGAGGGAGTGGAGTTTCTGTGGATGTTATGATGGTAGGAAGCGGATTAAAAAAGGAGACAGGCTGGGGAACGATAACACTTCCGAGCGTAACTCTTTCATTGCCTGCAACATCAGTTACCTTGACCCACACCAGATATTCCCCAGGCGGAGCAATAATACCGTCTTTGAATTTCCCATCCCATTTGATCTCACCCTTGAACTTGTTCCCTGAAACCGCTTCATCCCATGCAACTTTGGCAAACTTCTCATCTTCGTCTTCGATGACGATCCGCAGTGCAGATAAACCGCTCCCGTCATCTTGTACTTTGTAGGTGATCGTGTCGTTCACCTCCCATTCAGCAGGCAGATCAATGGCTGGAATAATGGTGTCTACATAAAACCCTTGCACGGAAGTTTCCGTTTCATTCCCCGCCTTGTCCACTGCTTTGAACTGAATGGTGTGATAGCCATCTGCAAAAGAGACAGGAGAGATGTATGCCTGATAAACCCCACCATCCAAACTGGATTCAAGCGAAGCAACACCAGAGGTCGCATCGTTTGCGACTGCAATCACTTCCATGCTCGTACTATACCACCCATTGCTATCCAGTGTTCCGTTCACAGATACATCAATCGTAGGAGTGATCGTATCCACTGAAATTGTTGTGGAAGAGTTGGCAGTGTTTCCTGCGTTGTCTTCCGCTTGAACAGAAATGTTGTGAACACCTTCGCTCAAGATCGAGGACGATTCCCATGGACCGCTATTTACAGAGAGCAATGCGCTCAACAAGCCCGATGTAGCATCAGAACCAGTGGCGGTAATAGTAGTCAGGGACACGAACCAGCCGTTCGTCCCGCTTGAACCACTGAGATCGAGTCCAACTGATGGCGAAACGGTATCCACTTTTGCCGAATTTGTCCCCATCGTCGAACTGTCGCCATACGAGGATAACGCCCAAAAGGAAAGATCGTTATTGCCCTCGTTCAATGACACATTACAATTGCTTCCTGAACAGGCAAAGGGTTGCCCGTTGAGTGAGCCTTCGATGGCAAGAATGTTGTACCCTGAAAGCGGCTCCGTTCCATTCAATGAAAGCTCGGAGGCTGTGTTGCACCAGCCGTTATTCAACGAGCAGTTTTGCAGGGAACTACTGATGGTTGCGGGAGGCAGGCTAACCGTTGTTTCCACGACCTCCGATATTGTGCCAAGTGTGTACCAATAGGTTGCGTCGCCGCAGGCGTTGCCCGGCCGACGTTCCCATTCGCATACAATACAATCATCAGCTTTATTTCCCCGTTTATCGAGGCAATAGGGAATCCTGTTGTTATCTCGAGCCCATACGCCATAGTCGTAGGTATCCGTATAGCTTTCCGTTGTAGTACGGTCGGGGCCGAGGTAGTCCGCTAAAACAGGCGTTGCAATTCCCAATACAAGGAAGGCAATAAAAAGAAACAAGAGTGTTTTGCGTTTGATATGGATAAGATCAGATTTGCCTTGCATGTTCTTTCCTGTTGATAAATAGAGATTGCTTCAAATGAAGCCCTTCGACGGGCTCAGGACAAGCGGCGGGATTGTATAGGTAATTCAAATAATTACGACTTTCAAATCTGTTGGATGAAGATTACAAACAGGAAAGGTGAGCGAATAAATTAGCCGCGCTTTTGAACAAGGCAAAATTTTATTTTTCATTGTTACAACGTGCCCGTATGGGTATAATCTGCCAGATTTTCGTAGTGCGAGATTTATCTCGCTCTACACAGGAGACCTCATGCCCGAACGTGAAATTTATTTATTATCGCCGCGCGCGCTCAGCCCCGAAACCATCGCGGTCGCTTTTGCAAAGACATCGCGCTCGCCCGAATCCTTCCGCGACATCGCCGCCGAGCTCAGCGACGAAAAGTCGGCGCAGTTCCATGAGAAGTGGGTGGTCGGCTATGGTCACGCCTCGGTGGCGGAACATGCGGTTCTGCACATCGCCTTCGAGAATGTTTCGCGCATCGCCATCGAGAGCATCGAGTCGAATCGACTCGCCTCGTACACTGAAAAATCCACGCGTTATCAAAAATGGGGACAGGATGATTTCACGATTCCGCCCGAACTGATCGGACATCCATTGCATGATGAATTCGTGGATACGATCCGCTTCCTCTTTCGGACGTATGCCGAGTCGCTCGACCCCGTGCGGACTCTCATCCTCGACCGCTTCCCGCGCCGCGAGAACGAAAAGGATGAGGCTTGGGATCGCCGCATCCGCTCGAAATACGTGGACGTGTGCCGCTTCCTCCTTCCCGCCGCCGCGCTGGCGGCATTTACGCGTGCTGGGCGTATGTGAATGGCGAGAGATTCCGCGCCGCAGTCAACATCGGTACCAACCCAACATTCACCCCCGATAAAAAAACAATGAGCGTGGAGGCATATCTGCTCGATTTTGACCGCGACATCTATGATGAAAATTTGCAACTCGAATTTGTAATGCGCCTGCGCGATGAATTGAAATTCGACTCGGTGGATGCGCTCATTGCGCAGATCGAGGAGGATGTGGAAAAGGTAAGGCAAATCCTTCCGTGAAGACTGAAACATCTTTGCAATTGATTTTCGATCTGATCTCGTGTAAAGTGCTTATAGAAACCCATATGATGAATCCTTTGAACCTGCGTCCCCGCTTTTGCAAATGCTGAATTGGTCCGACGCATGAAGAGCGCCGCTCTTGCTCCAACGTTGAATAAACTGTATAAATTGAACCCGATGGGCTTTCCGCAAAACATTGGCGGTTCATAAATGTTAGAAATCAAGAGAGGTTAACATGTCACAAAACGGACTTCATGCGATCATAGGCGTGGCGGCGCGTAAATGGATGCCGCAAAAGGAATGGTTATTGCTTGGCGCGGTGTTGGGCAACATGGCGCCCGACCTCGATAACCTTGCCGTCGCCTATGCTACGTTAACCGGCGGCGATACGCATGGATTGCATCGTACGTTCACGCACAGCGTTTTCACTGTGCTCGCAATGTTGGTGTTATTTTATGTCGTCGCCGCCGCGACAAAAAATCAAAAATGGAATAACTTTGGGATTGGATTTGGCATCGGTATTCTGATGCACATTTTGGTCGACCTGATGATTTGGTTCAATGGCGTTGAAATGTTCTGGCCCCTCGGCGGCGAAGTCAATTTCTGGGCGGGATTCACCGTCCCCGCATGGTTGAATATCATTCTTGAAACGGGAGAGTTTCTGGCGTTTGGTTTATATTTCCTCCTGCTGATTTCACTTTCGCGCAAACACAACACGGACGTTGCTCGGCAAGGTTCGGCTAAAACGCTGGCGTACGCGCAATTTGTCCTCTTCGTCGTTTTTGCCGCGCTGTTCTTTGCAAGCGGCGCAACGGGCTTGGCATATACGATTTTCGGCGCGTTGTATTTGCTTTCGCTCATCATTACGATGGTGGTCACGATGAAGATGAAACAAACCGTTGAGTCTTTGTAACAAAACCTGCGGGCGGTCGTTTGACCGCCCTTTTCTTTTATAATCTGCCCGCTTTCGTAAAGCGAGATTTATCTCGCTCACTATAGGAGACCCTCATGCCCGAACGTGAAATTTATTTATTGTCCCCACGCGCGCTCAGCCCCGAAACCATCGCGGTGGCTTTTGCGAAGACATCGCGCTCGCCTGAATCGTTCCGCGACATCGCCGCCGAGCTCAGCGACGAAAAGTCAGCGCAGTTCCATGAGAAGTGGGTGGTCGGTTACGGTCACGCCTCGGTGGCGGAACATGCGGTTCTGCACATCGCCTTCGAGAACGTTTCGCGCATCGCCATCGAGAGCATCGAGTCGAATCGACTCGCCTCATACACTGAAAAATCCACGCGCTATCAAAAATGGGGACAGGATGATTTTACGATTCCTCCTGAACTGGATTCGCATCCCCTCCGCGCCGAATTTGTGGAAACGATCCGCTTCCTCTTTCGGACGTATGCCGAGTCGCTTGACCCCGTGCGGACTCTCATCCTCGACCGCTTCCCGCGCCGCGAAAACGAAAAAGATGAAGCATGGGATCGCCGCATCCGTTCGAAGTACGTGGACGTGTGCCGATTCCTCCTTCCCGCCGCCGCGCTTGCCAACGTCGGCATGACCGCGAACGCGCGCGTCATCGAAAATACGATTCGCAAGATGCTTTCGCACGAACTCGCCGAAGTGCGAGAAATCGGCGTGAAGGTGAGAGAAGTTTCCAAAGCCGAGACTCCCACGCTGGTGAAATATGCGGATGAAGTGCCATATTTGGTGGAAACATTAAGAGAATTGGGAGAATTAGAGAATGGAGATTGGAGATTAGAGACTGGAGACTGGTGCGCGCTGATTGATTACGATAAGGATGGTGAGAAGAAAGTTTTAGCGGCGGTGTTGTATCGCTTGGGTGAAATGTCTTATGCAGATGCTTTATCGTATGTTGAGGCATTGAACGAAGAATCAAAATCTAAACTCGCTGAAACTCTATTGAGCAGATTGGGCAAATTCGATGTTCCTCTCCGTGAATTGGAATATTCCACCTACACCTTCGACCTCATCATGGATCAGGGCGCGTATGCCGAGTTCAAACGTCACCGCATGATGACGCAGACGCCGCAGAGACTGACGACGCGGCTGGGGTACGCGACTCCGCTGTTGATCGGCGAGGCAGGCTTCCAGTCTGCGTATGAGGCGGCGATGGAGTCCGCTAGCGGGATGTACGAGAAGTTATACGCGTTCCATCCTGCTGTCGCGCAATATGTCGTCCCCAACGGATTCAACCGCCGCGTGCTGGCGCAATTCAATCTGCGCGAGGCGTTTGCGTTTTGTCAGTTACGTTCCGCCGCCAACGCGCACTTTTCGATTCGAAGAGTCGCGCAAAAAATTTACGAGGAGATGGCGCGTGTCCATCCGCTATTGACGAAGTACATGAAATTACACGAAGAGACTTGGCAGGGGGTTGAGGATGGGTATTTTGCAGGGGTATGAGGTCGCCATTTCCCAGATGTCTTTATAGGAGAATCTATGACAGTTCATCATGTTGCTCTCGCTGAATTCAAAGCTCGTATGAGTTATTACCTTTCGAAAGCAGAGAGAGGACAATTAATAAACATTATTTCGAATGGAGAGCTTATTGCTCGGGTTTTTCCTCCTGCGCATGTATTGGAAGACCGTTCAAAGGTCCAGCAGAAAGCGGGGATTGTACAAAAGAGTGGAAAGAAACATTCACGTTGATTCTTTATGTGCAAGGTAATTAGAGGAGCGCAAGAACATTTTCATCATTCATCCTTGAAAATTCATCCTTTGATTAACACAATTTCCCTCTGTGGCTCGCCGATGTATTCTGCGCCTTTGTTTGTCATCACCACATCCTCCTCCAGCCCCACACATCCATACCCAGCGACAATGACATGCGGCTCGATGGTGTAGACCTGATCGAGTTCCAATGTTTGATTTGGCGACTCGCCATACTTTTCCCACAGCGGACCCAACAACGCGCCGCCATCGTGGGCGACACGTCCCAACTGATGACCAAGCGCGTGCATGAATTCGGGGTAGCCTGAATCTTCGACGATCTCGCGCGAGATCACGTCAATCGAGTTACCCGTCACGCCTGCTTTCATCGCTTCGCGCGATTTTTCGATAGCGGTGCGGATCGTGATGAAGCCGCGCTGGACTTCGACAGGCGCTTCGGTCTCGCCTTCGCGCAAGACGTAGCCCACGCGTTGAATGTCGGAGCAGTAGCCTTCGTATTTCACGCCAAAATCGAAATGGACAATGTGTCCGCGCTCGATCCTGATCTCGGTGGGACCATTGTGTCCCACGACTTTGTTTGGACCCGAATTCACAGCGGGACAGTTCTCTGCGGGCCAAGCGAGTCCAACGCCATATTCGTTTACAAGTTTGTGCATGTATTCGCCGACTTCGATCTCGGTCATGCCGACTTTGATAAAAGAGAAAGTCTTCTCGAAAATTTCGTTCGTGATCTCAACGGCTCTGCGGATGCGCGCAAGTTCGGTGGGGGTTTTTCGTCCGCGCAGGGAGTTGATGATGGGTTCCGCGCTGACGAGACGGTCCGCGTATGGCGTGCCTGCCAGACACTCTTTGAGGAATTCGTACATCGCGTGAGTCAAACCGTCGGCGTGGACGTTGTTGCGGGACGTGTTGACCGCTATCCCGTCGGGGTTGAGGCGAGTGATCGTGTCGCGTAAGAGTCCGCTGATAGCGGAGTCGTATCCAAGAACTTCATCGAAGACGTTGAGTTGTCGAACCGCTTCCGTTTCGAGATTGCCGACAATCGCGATCTTCTTGCCTTCGCGTGTGAGGATCAACGCGGAATGCCACGTGAGGTCGTTGTCGCCGATCAAAAGATCGAGCGCGGGATCGCGAACGCCGCTCGTCTCGCGCACGAACGTCAGCCACATGTCGGTTTGTTGTTCTTTGAGAATGTCAATTGCTTGTGAAACTTTTTCTTGAATGAGGGTCATCGTTGTCTCCTGTAGTGACGACTTAAGTCGTCACTACGTTTTTATGCGGATCTTTCACGACAAAAATCAAAATGCCTGCGGCGATGATTCCGATGATCGTCGCCAGCTGAAACGCGGAACCAAAACCAAGATGATCGATTAGCCATCCGCCCAGGATCGGCGCGGCAATGGTTGCGGGCGTGACCAGCGTGTTCGATAAGCCGATGTAGGTGGGACGTTCGATGTCGTTGCCAAAGCCCACTGTGAACGTGATGCCGATCGTCCACAAGGCGACATTGCCGATTCCCGAAAGGATGAACGCGGGATACAACCACGCGATGGTCGGCGCAAACCACGCGATGACCGAACTCGCAATGGTCGCGACCGCGCCGAGGATCAACATGGCGCGATGCCCAACTTTATCTCCGAGCCAGCCCATGCCCGCGTTTGCGAACGTCTGCGCGAGTGTGAGCGCGGCGGTGAAGTAGCCCGCCGTGATCGAATCCATTTGGAAGCGCCGCAACCCGAGCAGGATGTAAAACGCGAATCCCATTGTTGCGAACATCATGAAGAAGCGCGAGACGAGGTACCAATTAAAATTTTTATCTTTTTTCAGGATACGCTTCGCGTCTTCCCAAAAGTGAGCCTGCTTCTCCGAAACGACTTTTTCCTCGTCCCGAAGTTCTCGCGACCGCGCCAACGCGGCATACGATACAAAAAGGAAAATGCCCGCGATCAAAAAACTGACGCCGAAATTTTTGGGGAAGACGACAGTTTCCAACAAATATCCCGCGCCGATGGCGGCGATGCTGATGGCCAGATTCGCCAGCGCGCCTTGCATCCCGAAGAACGCGCCGCGCGATTCGGGCGGGATGATCTTCGACATAAAACTCGTCCACGGGTTGGCGGTGAAGCCCGCGCCGATTCCCTGCCACGCCAGCGCGAGGAACGTGATGACCAACGCGGCTTTGACTCCGATGACTGGAATGCATAACGCGGTGACTCCCAGCACAAAAAACGGGACGCGTTCATGGCGGGTATTTCTCAGCACCATCGGCTTATACTCCCGCGCCCGCGCGATCTGACCCGCATTGAAGAGTTGCGGCAATTGCCAGCCGATGGCGTGGAACGCGGGCGCCAGTCCGATGAGGATCGCGGAGTCGGTCAATTGTGTGACGAAGAGGGGGATGATCGTGGCGAACGAGCCGAACCCGAGCGCCAAGCCGAAGAAGGCGCCATCCAATAGATTCATGGTGACGTTATAGCGCAAATGCGCGCGGATGTATTTTTCCATGCTGGAGAGGGGAAGCATGGGGCGATTCTACCATTTCGATTTTCAGACTTGACAAGATTTGCTCCAATACGCTACAATAAAAAACGAACAGTCGTTCACTTTTATAACTACTCGGTGGTCGAGTAGTCCCTCCGCGCTGAGCGGAGTGGCGCGTGATGTTCGCGCCACGAAGTCGAAGCGTCGCGGGACGTATCGGGACCACCATGACGTAAAACAATTCTTGTAACAGAAATGTTCTTGTCGCCTGTTGGTCTCGATACGCGTTCGGCTATCGCCTCAGGCTACTCGACCAACGATATATTTATATGCCAAATAACAAACTCAAAAAAGGCGAAGCCACGCGCCTCGCTATCGAAGACGCCGCGATGGACTTATTCCTCAAGCAGGGCTACGCCGCCACGTCCATGCGGCAGATCGCGGATGAGGTCGGGCTGGCATTGGGCGGAATCTATAACCACTTCTCCAGCAAGGAGGAGATTTTTGCAGGCATCATCATTGACAAGCATCCGTACAAACAGATTCTCCCCGCCGTCCTTGCCGCGGAGGGGGACACCGCCGAAGACTTTTACACGAACGCCGCGCACATCGTCATCGCCGAGATGGGCAAGCGTCCCGAATTCGTGAACTTGATGTTTATCGAGTTGGTCGAATTCAAAGGCAGGCACGGCGCGGCGTTGTTGAAAGAGATCGCCCCCAAAATACTGCCTGTCTTCGAGAGGTTTATCAAATCACGGAAAGACCTACGCGTCACCAACCCCGCCTTGTTGATGCGTTCATTTATCGGACTGGTGATTTCATACCTAATGACTGAAATGATGATTTCCAACTCGATCCTAAGCAAACTCATGCCCAAAAACACAGAGGATGCTTACGTGGACATTTTCCTACACGGTATTCTCAAGCCTGCGGAGTAGGTAAACAAGGAAACAAGTAAACAGGTAAACACGTAGACACGTAGACACGCACTACGCAATACGCAATACGTAACTCGTATCTCGTAACCCGCATCACCCACTGATCACTGCTAACTAATAACTGATCACTTCTTCCCTGGAGCCCCCATGAACACTCGCCTCCTCTCCATCATCCGCAAAGAATTCATCCAGATCTTCCGCGACCCGCGCACGCTGGCATTGATTATCGTCATGCCCATCATTCAACTGTTCCTGCTCGGGTACGCCGCGACGACCGATGTAAAGAATATTTCCATTGCGCTCTGGGACCAAAGTCGTTCGCCCGAATCGCGCGCCCTGCTGGACGCTTTCCGCGCGGCGGATTATTTCAATTTCGCTTACGAGGTCCACTCTGAAGATGAAGTTCAAACCCTCATCGAGGGCGGTGATGTGCGCGGAGCGCTGATTATCCCGCCTGATTACGCCCGCAAACTTCTGGAGGGCAAGGCGCAGGTCTCGATGATTCTGGACGGCTCGGATGCGACCGTCGGCGCGACCGCGCTCTCAGTCGCGCGGTTGATCGGGCAGTCGTACTCCGTCAAAGTCCTCACCGAACAAGCCGCCCGTCAGGGAAGAGCCGCGGCAGTCCAACCCCCGCTCGATGTCCGCACACAGGTCTGGTACAACCCAGACCTCCGATCCTCCTACTTCATGATCCCGGGCGTGATCGGCATGGTTCTGTTTGCCATTTTAGCGATGGTCACAGCCACTGCAGTCGTGCGCGAACGCGAACGCGGCACCATCGAGCAACTTATTGTCACGCCTATTCGTCCGTGGGAATTGATCGTGGGCAAAATTACGCCCTTTATTATCCTCGGTTTCTTCAATCTGTTTGAGGTCCTCGTAATCGGTCATTACTGGTTCGGCGTGCCGGTGCGAAGCAACCTCTTTTTAGTTGTCGGCACAGCCGCGCTGCTTTTGCTCTCCAGCCTCGGCATCGGACTCTTCGCGTCTACGGTTGCCAATACACAACAGGAAGCTCTGCTGACGGTGTTCATGACGATTCTGCCAAGCGTTTTCCTTTCTGGTTTCCTCTTTCCGCTCGAAGCCATGCCGAGAGTCTTGCAGATCATTTCGTACGCGATCCCCCTTCGTTATTATCTCGTCATTGTGCGTTCGCTTTTGCTTAAAGGAGTCGGTTTTGCCGCGCTCCAATCTGAAATTATTTCGCTGGCGTTGTTCGGCATCATCATCATGACCCTCGCCGCGCTGCGATTTAGAAAAAGACTCGACTAATTCAAACCGTCCCGCAGGTTGGACGCGAATAACCAATAACTTCGGCAAAAACCTGCGGGACGTTCATTCAAAGGAGTTCATCATGCACAAACCGCCTCTTCCCGTTCGCATCATCATTGCATTGGTCGTCATTGGAGCCATTGTCTACTTTGCCGTTCGCTCATCAAATGGAAATGGCGACGGTCAACTCAAAGCCTCAGGCACGATTGAATCGGTGATGGTCAATATCTCGCCTGAGATGATGGGCAAAGTGTTGGACGTGTCTGCTGAAGAGGGACAGCCCGTGCAGACGGGCGATCCGCTTCTTTCTCTCGACGGGAGCCTGCTCGCCGCCCAGCGAGCCGTCGCGTCCGCCCAGCTTGACTCTGCCAACGCGTCCCTCAACACTGCCGCCGCCGCGTATGCCGTGGCGCAACAGCAATACGATTCGACTCTCAACAACGCCCTCGCGCAAGAACAATTCACGCGCGCGAATGTTTGGCGAGGGACAAACCCGACCGAGTTCGATCAACCCAGCTGGTATTTCTCAAGAGCGGAACGACTCACCGCCGCGCAAGCCGAAGTAGATGCGACTCTGGCGAAATTACAAGATGCCCAGACGAAATTAGCCGAACTTCAAAAAAGCAACGGTAACGCGCGATTCATGACCATTGAAGCGGACCTCGCTCAGGCGCGACTCGCATGGGAAACTGCAAAGGCGGCTTATGACAAAACCGCTGGCGCATCCGACAGCCAGGATTTGCGCGACGCCGCGCAAGTTGTCCTCGATGACGCCGAACTTGCGTTGGACGACGCGCAAACTGCTTACGATGACGCTCTCTCAACCGATGAGGCGCAAGATGTGCTTGAAGCGCGCGCCAATGTTGCCATCGCGCAGGAAAATTACGATACGGCGCAGGATAATCTCCGCGCTTTGCAAACGGGCGCGAATTCTCCTGCCGTTGTCACCGCGCAAAAGGCTCTCGATCAGGCAAAAGCCGCCATGGAACAAGCGCAAGCCGCCGTCAACACCGCGCAAGCCAATCTCGATCTCATTGACACGCAGATCGCTAAACTCACGGTCAACGCGCCCATGGATGGAGTCATCCTCACGCGCAACGTTGAACCGGGCGAGTTTGTCCAACCTGGCTCCGTCGCTTTTGCAATGGCGAACCTGAATGAGTTGACCATCACCGTATACATTCCCGAAGACCAATATGGCAATATCTCGATTGGGCAACAAGCCGCCGTCACCGTCGACTCGTTCCCTGGCGAAACCTTCACCGCCGAAGTCATCCACATCGCCGACCAAGCCGAATTCACCCCGCGCAACGTCCAAACTGTGGAGGGACGCAGTTCAACGGTCTACGCGGTCAAGTTGAAAGTGACAGATAACGACGGCAAATTGAAGATCGGCATGCCTGCGGATGTGGTGTTTAAGTAACCAAGTTATTAGTTATCAGTGAATAGTGAACAGTGAACAGTCGGTGGTCGAGTAGTCCCGCGTGTGCTGAGCGGACACTGAGCGAAGGCGAAGTGGAAGATGAAGCATCGCGGGATGTATCGAGACTACAAGTTACAAGAGAAATCTCAGTATGAACAATTACCTCATTCAAGCTTCCAACCTCAAAAAACACTTCGGCGAAACCCGCGCCGTTGACGATGTTTCACTGCGCATCAAATCAGGCGAGATCTACGGACTCGTCGGCGCGGATGGGGCGGGGAAGACGACGACGATTCGCCTCCTCGTCGGCGCGCTCAAAGCGGACGCGGGCGAGGTGAACATCTGCGGCTACAACATCAACAAGCAGACCGAACAAGCCCGCGCACAATTTGGTTATCTCTCGCAGAGATTTTCCATGTACGAAGATTTGACCGTTCTTGAAAATATCCGCTTCTTCGCCGAGGCGCGTGGATTGAAATCGAATGAATGGCTTCCGCGCTCGTTGGAGATTCTCGAATTCGTTGGGCTGGAGAAATTCAAAGACCGCCGCGCAGGTCAACTTTCGGGAGGCATGAAACAGAAATTAGGATTGGCGTCCGCGTTGGTGACGAGACCAAGAGTGCTTTTACTTGATGAGCCGACTACTGGGGTTGATCCCGTCACGCGTCAGGATTTTTGGCAACTCGTTATCAAACTCGTTTCGCAACCCGAAAAACTAACCGCTAAGAGCGCAAAGAACGCGAAGCCTGCACTAAGCGAAGTCGAAGGGGAAAATCAAAATCTTAGCGAGCTTAGCGTGCTTCGCGGTTCGAAGATTTCTGAAGTTGAAGAAGGCGTCTCTGTTTTAATTAGCACGCCTTATATGGATGAGGCTTCCAGATGCCATCGCGTCGGATTCATGAAAAATGGAAAAATCATCGCGGAAGATACGCCGTCGAATCTGCGGGCGCGGCTCAACAATCGCGTGCTTGAATTGCGCGGCTCGCCGATCAATCTTTTGCGTCACGTTGCGCACAATGATCATGATGTCGAAGATGTGCAGGCGTTCGGAGATCGTCTGCACATCCGCGTAGGGGAGAGAAAGGCTGACGATGTGCTGAGCAGGTTGAAGTCCGCGATTCGAAGCGAGGGCGGACGCGTGGATGAACTCCGCGCGGTGAGTCCCGTTCTCGAAGACGTTTTCATCGCATTATCAAATGATGCTCCCGCCGCAGTCCTCGGCGGCGAGGACGCCGCCTCAAGCAAACAAATGTCGGAGTCCAAATGAGCGAAGCGATCATCCAGGTGAAAAATCTCACGCGGCGATTCGGCGAATTCGTCGCGGTGGATCACGTCAACTTTGAAGTGGGCGCGGGCGAAGTCGTTGGCTATCTCGGTCCGAACGGATCGGGAAAAACAACGACGATCCGCATGTTGCTTGGACTGCTCGAACCCAGCGACGGCAGCGCGACCGTGCTTGGATTCGACGCGTTCAAACAAAGCGAACAGGTGCGGGCGCGCGCGGGATACATGTCGCAAAAATTTGCGATCTATGATGATTTGACCGTGCTGGAAAATTTGACGTTTTACGGCGGCGTCTATGGGATTCGCGACAAGGCGCGCATCGCGCGGACGTTGGAACTGGTCGGCTTGCGTGGGCATGACTCCACGCTGACGCGTTCGCTCTCGGCGGGCTGGCGTCAGCGACTCGCGTTGGGGATCGCGTTGGTGCACGAACCGAAATTATTGTTCCTCGATGAACCGACCTCGGGCGTTGACCCCACCGCGCGCCGCGCCTTCTGGGATTTGATCTACGAACTCGCCGAAAGCGGCGTGACGATTCTGGTCACCACGCATTACATGGACGAAGCCGAATACTGCGAGCGCGTCGGCATCATGCGCGATGGAAAATTGCTCGCGATGGACACGCCGTCGAATTTGAAGAAGAACATCATCGCGGGCGATGTGTGGGAAGTGTATGCCGATCCGTTAGAAGTGGGTTTAGAAGTGTTGCCCGCTGTGGACGGCGTACTAAGCGTCTCGCTGGCGGGAGATCATTTGAGGACGATTGTGGAAAGAGGAAAGATGAAAGAGGAGTTGTTGAGGGGGTTGAAGATGCTGAATGTGCGCGATGTGCTTGTCGGCGAGCCGACGTTAGAGGATGTGTTTATTTCGCTGGCGAGGTGAAGTTACTGCCAGACTGGACAGCCTCCTATATAAGCTTCAATATCAATTGACGAATTGTTATTTATACCGAACAATTTAACCCCATATATTCCTTGAGACTTGTCATAATATCTTATAGCAATTTGTTCGCCATCAGGAGAAAAGCCGCAGACAGTTGTGTATTCGTTTTCGTTGTAATGATATACGGTGGTGAATATGCCTGTCGAAATATTAACATGTATTATATCTCCTGCGTCGCACGAATTATTCTCACAGAAAAGTAGTTGCGTCAATAGATAGTTGCCGTCTGGTGACCAAAAGAGATAATCAGAGCTATAAGGTAATTCAGCAATAAGACGAGGGTTTGAAAACTCTAAATCGTTTGCATTGGCAATAAAAAGTAAATTTACCCATGTAAATGCTACCTTGGTGCGGTCTGGTGAAATTGCCATCCAATCAATATTTCGAGCATAGGCATTGCTTATTGCCCCATCTAAAATCGGGACTTCAAAAGTGTCACCTTCTCTAATTCCAGAGTAGGTGAAGTTTTTAAGTGCATCTAAATTAAGTTTTTGTTTATTTGAGCCATCTGAATTTATTGACCATGTGGTCTTGCCATTATCTCTTCTAAAATATATGACGTTCCCATCGGCAGACCTTCCAATGACACGGGCATCTTTGCCTAATAGAACTTGGGTTCCTGATTTGCCGTTGGTTATGTATTCATTTCCGCTTGCGTTGTTTGCATCATTCCATACTATGTGTTCAAAATCCAAATCTAAATAATCTCTAATGTACTCACTGTATTTTAATTCTGCCTTAGTAATTAATTTCCAATCGTCCGTGACAATGTAAAAACCTTTATTCGTGATTATGTAGTTTTGACCATCTTTGACGGTATAGATTGCCCAATCGCTCTTGTCGCCAATGATGGTTTCGATTTGTGATGGGCTTACTATTTGCTTAAATCCCGTGCCGTCAGAGTTCACTTTATATACACCATCTGTTAAGAAGAATAATTCTCCAATTCCGCCACCTAGTGGGGTGGGAACTGGTGTTTTAGTCTGTGTAGATGTTGGCGTTGGCGTTAGGGTTGAAGTTGGGGAAGGAGTGTGAGTAGCTGTAGACGCGGCTGTTTCAGTTTGTGCAACGGCGAAATTTGCCGTTGAGGTAAGTTGAACAGGCGATGGCGCACAAGTAGTAGTTACAAAACATAGCAGAATTAAAAAACGATTCTTAAACATTGGACACCTCCCGCGATGTTTGAGCCACCATTCTCAATACTGTCGCGTACAAAATCATTGTGACAAAGGATTAGGCATCTCGATCTGGTCTTATTGGTGGGTGAGATGTAGAAGACCTGACAGGTCTTATCGTGCCGCGTGACGGGATTGTATTTTGCGTGGACAGCAATTCTTGTTTGGCAAGGTTTCGCGGAGACCTGTCAGGTCTGTTGCTTTTCCAAATATCCCCTCGCGGCTTCGAGAAATTCGCGGGCTTGGTTGATAAGGCTCACCACAATTTCTGAACTGATATTTTCGTCTATGTTGTAATCGCCCGTCACACGTACATCAAAGCCATCTACAAGCCAGCGATGGAATTTCGGATCAAGCTCTTTAGTCTTCGCAAAATGCAAGCCGTATGCTCCGATCACCTGTCCATGTGAACTGAATTCCAGACCCTTTTCTGCGAGTAAAGCCTCAGCAACGTAAAACATTGCATAGTAAGCTCGTCCAGCAGCAAATTCTGGTTTGTCCATGTCGAGGATGCGCTCAGCAACTTCGATGGCGTCCATGGCTTTGTCTAGAAATTTATTTGTCCGTTCATTCATGCAGGTTGCCCTTCACGGTGAATATTTCTCAACAGGGGCGTATCAGAGAGTATCCATTTTTCTTCTGTCATTAAAATCCTGCTGACATGAGCATTGTATTCGAGGGAAATATTAGAAATGAGTTCACTTGTCCGCTCGATTTCGTCCCAATATGTTTTATTGTATTTGTTTAGCAGAATCATCACATCCACATCCGAACCCTCGCGGTAATCCCCGCGCGCGTACGAGCCGTAGAGGTAAACGGCTTTCAACTTGTCGCCGTAGATTTGGACAAGTCCTTCTTTGAGTTCCTTCATCAGTTTCCTGATGCGTGCAGGGACTTTGCGTGCCATGCCCCTATTTTACCTTTGTTTTTATTTGGGGTTTAAAAAGACCTGAGAGTGCCTAAACGGGAAGCAATAACATGTCACCCTGAGCGCTAGCGAAGGGTCTCTGAGATAATCGTAGAGATTCTTCGCCGCAAAGAGCAAGAGCGCGGCTCAGAATGACATCCTGTTTTGTTAGTATCACCTCGGTATTAGTCACTCTTAAAGACCTGACAGGTCTCATCGTGCCGTGTTACTGAATCACAACTTGCGTGGACAGCAATTTTTGTGCGGAAAGGTTTCGCGGAGACCTGTCAGGTCTGTAGTTTAACTAACCCGTCACTTGCGCCTGCTCAGGGACAACCAGCGCCATGATCAGGTAGACCAGCACGATCCCGCCGAAGCCTGTGAAAAACGCCAGCACGGTCAGCAAGCGGACGATTGTTGGGTCAATGCCGAGGTATTCGCCCAAGCCCGCGCACACGCCCGCGATCATGCGGTTGGACGCGCTTCGAGTTAGTTGTTTGTAGTTGGTGTTCATGTGTGTACTCCTTTCGTTGAGTAGGTGACTGTCACTTAAGAAGTGACAGTCACCTTTATGATTTCTAGAAAGGCATACGCAGGTGGGTGAGGGAAAGTTGCAAACATACCTCGGTGGTTGAGTAGTCCCGCGCGTGCTGAGCGGAGCGCTAGCGCAGTCGAAGCATCGCGGGACGTATCGAAACCACCATGTTACAAAAGTACTTTTGCCAACTGGTGTTTCGATACGCCCTCGGCTGTCGCCTCGGGCTACTCAACCACCGAGGTAACTTGTTATTTATATTTCCTACTCTCCAAATAATTCGCCACTGCCGCCCAGAGCAAAGCGAGCCCGATCATCACATAGACCACCGCTTGCAATCCCAGCCAATTGAGTTGGGAAATGCCAAACGCGGTGAACAAAATCCCAACGACACCGTAAAAAATCGTATTTCGCAAATAATCCGAGCCGACGCGCTTCGATTGCAGGATGTTCCTCTGCAGTAACGCCTCCATCGCGCGGACTTGTTCCTCGTGCAGATTCTTGCACGCGAGCGAATCCCCTGCATGCGAGGCGCAATCGGAGCATAGTCCGCGCTGACAGTATTTGCAGAGGGCGATGGCGGGTCTGTTGGGATGGTAAAAGCAATTCATTTTTTTACCGCTAAGCACGCGAAGTGCGCTAAAGTTTAATTTTTTTCTTCGCGGTCTTAGCGCCCTTTGCGGTTCAAGATTTTAGGCTTTCTTCAAAGGATGCCTCACCACCGTCTTCAACTTCGCGGGATCTGCTTTGCGCGGATCGCCGATGTAAATCTCGTGGTGCAAGCCGTTCGGTCCGACGTTATCGCGGTAGCCGTTTTCGGCGGCGAAGGCGCGCATGATCTCGATGGTGGCGGGTTCGGTGGCGTACGGTCCGATGTGCATCATCTGCGCGCAGATGCCTTCTTCAAAATGACTCAGCCGCACCTTCGACAATTCAGGCGAGTCGCCTTTCTTCTTGCGGACTTGTTCCATACCCTCCGCGAAAATATCTTTGGTGATGACGTCGGGTTGCAGGATCATCAACGTGAACGACCAATTGTCTTTCTTGCCCACATCCACGTTGACATCCTGTATGCCCCACAATCCCTCCAACGGCATCACGGGATAATCAATCGCGTTGGTTTTGCGTTTCTTCAACATAAACTTGAGCGTGTACGAAATACTGTACAAGGCTTGCGTCGCTTCGGCGAAGGCGGGAGAATTGCCAGGTTCTTTTCCTTTTTCGATCACACCATCTATCATTGCGAATTGCAGTTTCGGCACTTTGACGATTTCCGCTTTCTTTGCCGAAGGCGCGTACAAATATTTCAATTCCTTTTTCAGATCAAGAGTCTTCACGACATTCTCCTTGTTTACTTCTCTACCTGTTTACTTGTTTACCTGTTTACGTGTCTACTTCTTGCTCGCCTTTGAAAATAACATCCTCGCCATACTTCTCCCTCAACACATCCACCGCCTCTTGCAGTTTGCGCGACTTCTCGTTGTCCACATCCCATAAACCCAGTTGACGGATAGGCGCGCCGAGTCCGCTCACGCCGACGCCGATGAGGCGCACATATTGATTCGGTTTGCGGACTGCCCGCAACAATTCAAGCGCGGCTTTTGTGATTTCATCTTCCTGGTCGGTGCGATGGTTCAAAGTTTTCTGCCGCGTCAGCGTGGTGAAATCGGGCCAGCGGATCTTCAACTTGATCGTCGAGCCAGCCAGTTCATTTTTTCGCAACTGCCGCGCCACCTCCGCCGATTGCTCGCGCACAGTTTTCTCCAACATTTTATCGTCGCGGACATCGCGCGAAAACGTGATCTCCTGACTGATGGATTTCGTCTCGCGCTCGGTGACGACAGCGCGATTATCAATTCCCTTGGCATGACGCGCAAGGTCGCGCCCATTCTCGCCGAACAAACGGATCAACTCACCCTCGGGCCACTTCGCAATATCGCCGATCGTGTGGATGCCCAACTCGGCGAGTCGCTTCGATGTTTTCGGTCCGACGCCCCATAACATATCCGCTGGCAGTGGATTCAAGAACGCCGCTTCCTCTCCCGACGGGACGACTGTCACCGCATTGGGCGGCTCAGTTCGCCCGTCGGCTTTGATGCGTTTCAGCGCGAGCGCTTTGCCAACCTCGGTGGCGATCTTCGCCACAAGCTTGTTCGACGCGATCCCAATCGAGCAGGGGAGATGCAGTTCGTCGCGGATGCGAGTCTGAAGTCCGCGGGCGACGCGTTGTGAGTCATCTTGAATATCCGAGATGTCGAGAAAAGCCTCGTCAATCGAAATTTGTTCGACCAACGCGGTGAGGTCGTGCAGCCTCTGCATCACTTGTTTTGACACGTCGCGGTAGGCGCGATGATTTCCCGACACGACGATCAGCCCGGGGTTGAGTCGCAGCGCCTGGCTCATCGGCATTGCGCTACGCACTCCGTTCCGTCTCGCCGCGTACGAACAAGATGCGACGACTCCTCTTTCCTCGGGTCTGCCTCCCACAGCGAAGGCTTTGCCGCGAAGTTCGGGGTTGCGAGTCTCTTCGACGGAGCAGAAGAAGGCATCAAGGTCCAAGTGGAGAATCGTTCTAGGCATGGTGTAATTTTCACCGTCCCGCAGGCTTGGATCAGAGGTGAAATCCATTCAGGAATCCCGCGAGGCGTTTACATTATACGAGGAGAAAAGAGTCATCCAGCCGATATTGAACATTTGTTAAAGAAAAGTTATACTAGAGGCGTATAGTCACTGAGGAACTTTTCGACGTTTCTATCGTCGTAGTCAATTGGAACAAGAGGAGAAGCCTATGAAAACCCGATTCCATGCACTTTCCATCATGGTGGTGTTCGCGTTGATGTTGTCGCTCCTGCCAGCCGCCGCAACCGCGTCGTCTGTAGCGGCGGCGCAGTCATGCACCGATAGGGCGCAGTTTATCGCCGATGTCACCGTCCCCGATGGTACCCGTTTTGATGCGGGCGCGGCATTTACCAAAGATTGGAAGTTAAGGAATGTTGGCACCTGCACATGGACGACCTCCTACTCGCTGGTATTCGATACCGGTGAGAAAATGGGCGCCACCACCTCCAGTAATTTTGCGAATAATGTTGCCCCCGGTCAGATCATTGACCTCACCGTGAACATGACCGCACCCGCCACCGCAGGTCATTACATCGGTTACTGGAAATTCAAAAACGCCTCCGGGGCGTTGTTTGGAATTGGCGCAAGCGCCAACAAAGCCTGGTGGGTCGAGATCAATGTCGTCGGTTCTTCGACCGCGAACGTAGTCTACGACTTTACAGCAAAGGCAAATGAAGCCACCTGGTCGAGCGGCGCGGGCGGGCTTGCGTTCCCCGGGAATGACGGCGATGCGAAAGGCTTTGCCATCAAGAAAGATAAGCCGAAGTTTGAATCAAGTGTCGAGATGGCGCAGGCGGGCATGTTGTTTGCCCCGCAAAACCTCACCAACGGATTCATTCAAGCGCGTTACCCCGCCTTCAAAGTGGAAAGCGGCGATAAATTCCAAACCCGCGTGGGATGTGAATTCAATGCAACGTCGTGTTATGTTGCCTACCGGCTCGATTACGAAGTGGGGAGCACGATCCGCACGTTTTGGACATTCCGCGAACGCTACGAGGGATTGACCTACGATGCGAACATCGACCTCTCTCCGCTTGCAGGTCAGGAAGTCAAATTCATTTTGTATATTTCCGCGTATGGCTCGCCCGTGGGCGATCGCGCCCTATGGGGTAACCCGGTCATCGTCCGAAAAGGAAGCGCTCCTCCTCCAACTGCGACCGGCACACTTGCCACCTCCACACCGACAAAAACACCCGCCCCGATCACGCAGACCGTCCAGCCATCGTCATGCGATAAGGTGCAGTTCGTCTCCGACGTGACTGTATCCGACGGCACAACCTTTGCGCCCGGTCAGACGTTTACCAAAACCTGGCGATTGAAGAACGTCGGCGCGTGCGCATGGTCGACTTCATACCAAATGGTATTCTTCAGCGGCGAACAAATGGGCGCGCCCTCCGCCGCGGCATTCTCGCGCGCGGTGGAAGTGGGGCAGACCATCGACATTTCGGTGCCGATGATCGCGCCCTCTGCCGCAGGTTCCTATCGCGGTTACTGGATGTTCAAGAACGCCAGCGGCGCGTTGTTTGGTATTGGCGCGCAAGCCAACAAACCCTGGTGGGTCGATATAAAAGTTTCAGGCCCAACAGTAACGCCTGGCGGACCCAGCAAAACGCCAACCTCCGCAACCTCAACAGCCACTGCGGGACCGACCGTCACGCCCAGCCCCAACACTGCCTATGACTTTGCCACGAACGCGTGCGCCGGCACCTGGTTCAGCGGGGCTGGTCAATTGCAGTGCCCCGGCGCCGACGGCGATGCAAAAGGATTTGTGTTGAAACTTTCCAGCGCAAAACTCGAAACCGGCGCAACCGACAACCGTCCGAGCATCCTCACCTTCCCCCAAAATGTCTCCAGTGGATACGTTCAAGGCTTCTTCCCCGCCTTCAAAGTGCAAAACGGCGACCGCTTCCGCGCCACCATCGGATGCGAAGGCGGCTCCACCCTCTGTTACGTTGCCTACCGCCTCGACTTTCAAACAGGAAGCGACCCGATCGCCACGCTATGGGGACCGTTCCTCGAACGCTACGAAGGACAAGTATACAACGTGGATATTGACCTCTCGGCGCTCGCCGGTAAAGATGTGAAATTCATCCTCACCGCGCTGGCGGTGGGTCCTGCCGCTGGCGACCGAGCCTTGTGGGTGGGTCCGCATATTTTCCGCCCAACAGGCGGCGGAGGCGCGTTGCCAGACCTCGCCATCAACTCCCTGAGCGTATCCTTCCCGAACCCGAGTTGTTTCAACCCCGGTGAAGCGCTGGGCTTGCGCGTCAGCGTGACCAACAGCGGACAGGCGGCTGTGGGAAGTTTCATTGTGCAGTCCGGGAGCGCCCAACAAACCGTCAACGGCTTGGCAGTGGGCGAATCCAAATCCGTATTCTTCACAAGTTTTGCCAACCCCGCCACAGTGACAGTTGATCCGGGCAACACCGTTGCTGAAAGCAATGAACAAAATAATACGCGCGCTGAAACCTTGCCGACCCCAACCCCTCCATTGCCATGCGGAGGCACGCCAACTTTTACAGCCACCCCTAACCCGCAGAACCCAACCCCAACCTTTACGCCCACCCCTAACCCGCAGACCTCAACACCAAACGGCTGGAACCGTTTCCAAAACGATAAATACAAATTCTTTGTCATGGTTCCGCCCGACGCCTCGGCTGGCATGAGCGAAAACTCCGGTCGCGCCGATCTACAATTTGCCCCGAACACCAACCTGCGCGAAAAATACCTCGCCATCACCGTCACTGAAAACGCCGCATCCTGTAAATATGCCAGCGGGTCTGCCGTCTCCTCGAGCAATGTCACCATCAACGGCGTGCAATTCCTCAAAGAGAGCGGCTCGGAAGGCGCGGCGGGCAGTTTCTTCGATTGGGTCAGTTACTCCACCGTGAGCAACAACGCGTGCGTCAACCTCGCCTTCGTGCTCAAATCGGTCAACCCTGGCAACCTGCCCACGCCCCCGCCGGTCTTCGACAAAAACGTCGAGTCGGCGATCTTCGACTTGATCATCAACACCTTTGGATTTTTCCAATAGGATGCATCGCCTCTTTTCCGACGAGAAGCCTGGTCCGCCCGACCGGGCTTTTCTCTAGCCTCATCTTTTCCCCCTCTCCCCGCAGGAGAGGGCAGGGGTGAGGGAGAGTGAATGTCCCTCGACCGATCCACCATCCTCCTCGCCGACGACGATCCCACCATCGCGGATAGCCTCGCGCCGTTCCTCGAACGCGCGGGCTTTCACGTGTTGGTCGTATCCGATGGCATAACCGCGCTGGATAAAGCGCAGGCGCATCACCCCGAGTTGATCATCCTCGATGTGCTCATGCCGCGCATGGATGGGCGCGAAACATTGCGCCGCCTGCGGAAACTGAACATCTGGACCCCCACCATCCTGCTCACAAAAGTCGGCGAAGCCTCCGAACGCGCCCTTGCCCTCGAAGAAGGCGCCGATGACTACCTCAACAAACCCTTCGATCCGCATGAATTGTTGGCGCGCATCCGCGCGGTATTGCGGCGGGCGCGCCCCGGCGAACGATCATTATCCACAGCCTGGTTGCTCACCGCCGGCGAACTTGTGCTAGATCGCCGCGCGCGTCGGGCTGCCATCGCCGGTGAAACCATCGAACTCACACCCAAAGCGCTCGCCGTATTAGAATATTTGATGACCCACCCCGATGAAGCCATCTCGCGCGAACGCCTGTTGGATGTGGTCTGGGGTTGGGAATATCCCACCGGCACGCGCACGGTAGACACGCGCATGGCAGAACTCCGCCGCGCCTTGGACGATAACCCTTCCGAACCGCGCTTCATCGAAACGATTCCCAGCGAGGGCTATCGCTTCATCGCGCCCGTTCATGGAGAAGGGTAAATGCGACGACTTTCAGGAAGATGGTTGAGGTATGCCAAACTCACACTGCCGCTCTGGGTGGGTCTGCTCCTCGCCGGACTGGCGTGGTTTCTGCTACCATTCGCGCCTCCCACACTCACAACAATCGACATCGGCATCTTCGGTTTGGTGCTTGGGTTATCCATTCGCAACACGGCAGTATTCGCATTCCTGTTGGGTTTTTTTATCACAGGCGTTATTGTATTCGTTCGATACTGGGACAAACGCCGCGCAGACGAGGCGCATACGCTCTACGCCGATTACGTGGAGGATGCGCAACAAAAACGCCGTCACTTTTTGAGGCGGCTCGATCACGAGATAAAAAACCCGCTCACCGGGTTACGCGCCGCGCTCGTCAATTTACAGGAGGCGCAAGCGGCAGACGAGCGCTCGCAAGCTGGGCAAAACGCGAATAGGGCGGTCGAACGCCTCACGCGCCTGCTTACCGACCTGCGCAAACTCGCCGACCTCGACGAGCGCCCCATCGAGCGGTACGCAGTCAATGTGCCGGACCTGCTCGAGGATGTGGTGGAAGGCGCGCGCGCCATCCCCGCTTATGAAGGACGGAGCATCAGCCTGTTGATTCCAAAAATCCCATCGCCATTCCCCATGCTCACCGGCGACCGCGACCTGCTCGTGCTGGCGGTGTACAACCTCGTCGAAAACGCGCTCAAGTTCACGTCCGCGAATGATTCGGTGGAGGTGCGCGCAATGGAGGACGGCAGGGCAATCGTCATCGAAGTGGCAGATTCGGGAGCGGGCATCGCCTCCGAAGATTTGTCGAAAATATTCGATGAGTTATATCGCGGGTCGAATGCGCGGAGCACAGAGGGGAGCGGGTTAGGGCTTGCACTCGTCAATCGTATAGCCATTTTGCACGGTGGAGGATGCGGGGTGCGCTCCAGTCAGGCGGAACCGCGCGGGACGGTCTTCTCGCTCCGTTTGCCGCGACGATAAACAGCCATCTCAAGAGGGGTATAGTTAAGATGTCACAAAACTGTGACATCTTTGCGACAGGCTTGTAACATCGGGGGAGTATGATAAACGTATGAAAACTTATCCCGATACCGAAACCATGTTGATAGCCACCGCCCAACGCGGCGACTTGGATGCGTTCAACCTGCTTGTGTTAAAGTATCAGGATATGATGTATCGTGTTTCCTTGCGGGTCACACACAACGAACTCAGCGCGGAGGATGCCACCCAGAACGCGTTGACCCAGGCTTTCAATAGCCTCCGGTCGTTTCGCGGCGGGTCTTTCAAAAGTTGGCTGGCGCGGGTGGCGATCAATGCCAGTTATGATGAACTGCGGCGCGAGAAACGTCATCTTGCCATGCCGCTCGAGCCATATAACAACGAAGGCGAGGAGATCGAATCGCCAGCCTGGCTGATGGACCTCGCTGCAGGTCCGCAGGAGTTGGCTGAATCCTCGGAGGTGCAAGAGGTCCTCCGTCGTTGCATCCGCGCCCTGACGCCGGATTACCGCCTGGTGGTAATCCTCGTAGACATTGAAGGGATGTCGTATGAAGAAGCCGCGCAAGCGACGCGCGTGCCGGTTGGAACGGTGAAAAGCCGCCTCGCCCGCGCTCGAATGCAGTTACGATCCGCGTTGAAAAAGGTCGAAGACCTGCTTCCCTCGGCATACCGGGTCGAGATGCCCAGTTTTTCTCATGCCTGAATCAAACTTGGACGGGGTTAGGTTGCGCGGAGCACACGCTCCGCGCAATTTTTTGTTGCTATAATGAAGCCGAGAAATGTTCTTATTAACTCACCTTACGCAGTTAACTCCGTAATGCGAGACTGCGAAGCGTCTCGCTTGTTAGGCTACTCTTGCGCAAGAGCGACATGAATGTCGCATTACGAGAAACAAATCGATAAATTTCAACCCAGGAGATCGATCATGAAGCGTTGGCATGGATCGTGTATCGGCGCGTTAATTGTCTTGCTTGCGGGCGGCGCTTCCTTGTTGTTTATTGTGCCGGTCGGTGGGGCGATGTTGGTGGGCATCCCTCCGGTGTTCGATATGTTGACCGGTTGGGCGGTTTGCCCCGGCGCTGTTTCCATCGACCAGGAAGAATATAATCGCGGACCCGTTACAACAAGCCCGAGCGGTCCCAGCGGTCACCAGGAGGAATGGACGTGCGCCTTTGAAGATGGAACCACAAAAGTGGTTCCCAACCAGGAGATCGCGATCAAAGGACTGGGCGCGTCCTTCACTGCGGTTGGCGTGTGCGGCGGGACGCTGGTTTTAGTTCTTGCCGGCATCGCGGCAATCATCGGCGGACGTGTGGTGAAGCCAGCGAAATAAAGAAACCGCAGCGACTCAAATGCTCGAGTCGTTGCGGTTGACAAACAAGTTGCTCAACCTGATTATCTTGCTAAATGCTTTTGGACGCGGATGAACGCTAATGCATGCTGATGAAAAGAGAGAAACAATCTGCGTCTTCTGCGCGCTTCGCGGTCAGCGTCCAACGAAGGGTTTGTCTTATGACCGATAAAGTCTGTTTATTGCTCATCAAGGAATAACGGGAATATCACAACGGCAGGTCGCGTAATTCCAGGTTCCGCCGAATTGCATGCAAGAGTTGAGTTCTGTCATGCTGGGAGCACAACTGGTGGGGGTTTCTCCTCCCTCGGCTTTTGGCGGCGCAATAAAAGGACAAAGCCCGGGTTCACTGCCATTGGGTTCGAATCCGACTGCCATGCGGCAGGAATTATCCAGTTCGAAGACCGATTTGATCGGATAGAAATTCGGCAACCCCGGGTCTGCCGCGCCTGCCTGATCGTGAGTGTAATGGTCGCTGAAATCGAACAGGGATGGGTCAAGGTTTCCATGACCCGCCCACATATCGACCATATACAAAGGCGGGTTGCCAACCAATGCGCGCTTGACGGCGATTTCAACTGTATTGGCATCGTTGGGCGATACGCGAATCCACGCGCTGTCTGGATCGTTCCCTTTTCCGTTATCAAATAAGTTGGCTTCAAACCCATCGCCTCCGGGAGCGCCCTTATCAGATACCATGGCGGTCAAGTTCCCCACATCGCGATTCGCATCCTGATACACTTGAACGCCGTCCGTTGTCCACTCTGTGGAGGAGGGATTCAACGCAACAACGAGATAATTGCCCTTGCCGTTGACATCCGTATCCAGTTGCATGGCAAAACGATACGGCGACATATTCACCGCCGCCCGGTCGACCACTTTGATTGTGCCGTAGAGCCAGGTTTCATCCTGGAATACGAACGTGTCCACAATATCGAGTTCGGGATAGTAAATATCCATCGTGTTGGCGTTGAACGGGCGCTCGAATCGTTCGAAGGTGAACCTGTCTCCGCCGTTGGATTTTTTCTCGTCCGCTGTCACCGACGAATCGTAGTCGCCCGCATGACTGCTTCGATTTTCGGGCAGGTTCGCGGGAATGGTTGTATGCTGGATGCCGATTTCGGTCGGCGGCGGAACCGGCGTTTCTATCACGGGCGAGATCAGCGTTGCCGACGGCTCGACGACAGGCGCCTCGGTGGGCGTTGCCTGGCTGGGCATGTTACATGCCAGAATTGTCGCGAAGGTTACGAATAAGATCAGGATGGTTTTATGGCTTTGTCGTTTCATGGCGGTTCACCTCGAGTGGCGATTGCTCCTTTATACGGGAACTGTCGTGAAGCATGTCAGCCATGACACGAAGAACCGCTGTTCGTTACTCCCCCAATGGGGTGGATGAAACTTCACATCCGATCAAACTGATTCAACCACCGTCGGTCGGCGAGGTGAATATTCTTTAGCTCTACCGTTTTTAACGGGAAACCTTTTTTTCAAACACAAAGGACACGACGGTCACAAAGGAAAACGCAAGGAATCTAGGCTCCTTTTTGCCTTTGTGTACTTTGTGCCCTTCGTGGTGAAGCTCTTTCCCGTTGATTACGGGAGACCCTATTCTTTTTACTTGCAGGCGGGCAATTCAAACTCCAAAGCCTGGCTGAATTGCTCGAGGCTTGCCTGATCAGGCGTGGGAAATACGACCAGAGTTTCTCGAATATGGTGTTGGTCAAGAATCTCAGACCAAAAGCGACCCGTATAGTCGATCCCCGCGTCGCTGAACGCCAACTCATACAGCCGCAGATTACCGGTTTGGCATTCATCCAGAAATTTATAGGTGTCGTAATATTGGAAAATGATCGCGAAATTTTCGGGAGAATAGTACTCATCCAGGGCGGGATTTGTGACATCGCAGAAAATGACCGTATCGAAGTTGATCACCGAGTTCAAGGCTTCGCTCTTTCTTGTGACCGTAAGCCGAAATTCCGTTACCGTGTAGCTCTGCTCCCAATCCCCATTGGTAAACTCTGATTCTTGATAGCGTCGGGCTTGCTCCACCTCCGCGTCGCTCGATAGGGTGGAGGGACAGTTCTGGGGCGCGTTTGATTCTTGTTCCGGGGTGGCGGGAATACGCAGAGCATTGCATGCAAGCGTCAGGAGAGCCATGCTGACCAGTAACACTTGGGTGTGTTTCACGCGATCATCCTTTCCGTCATTCCGAAAAAAGATATAACTGGACTTACGCAGTTGGCGGGCAGTTGTACTGCCGCCGCAGTGCAACTACGGCGCAACGGTTAAACTGCGTAAGCCAATATAAAACAGGGATACGGATCGAATTCGCATCCCTGTTGATAATGCTACTTCCCCAACTTCTTCTTGAAGGCTTCCGTCAACGCGGGGACGATCTGGAACAAGTCGCCGACCACGCCATAGCGCGCCACTTTGAAGATCGGCGCGTCGGGGTCTTTGTTGATCGCAACGACCATCTTCGCCGAGCGGATTCCCGCGAGATGCTGGATCGCGCCAGAAATGCCGCATGCGATGTACAGGTCAGGCGCGACGACTTTACCCGTCTGCCCCACTTGATTCGAGTACGGGATGTAACCACCGTCCACTGCCGCGCGGCTTGCGCCAACCGCGCCGCCCAACACGGACGCGAGATCGCCAACCAACTTAAATCCTTGATGCGCGCGCCAAATTTCGGCTTGCTTGTCGTCGAGATCGGCAGGCGGTTGCAGGGACGGATTGTTCGACACGCCGCGTCCGCCCGAGACGATGATGCCCGCGTCGTTCAAACTGACTCCAACATCCGCAACGCTGTAGCCTTCGACGGTTGTGAGCGCGTCGGTCTTCGCTTCCACTTTTGTGATCGTTCCGCTTTTGCCAGCGACTCTTTCTGGCTTCGGAAACGCGCGTCCGCGCAACGTGATCAATTGCGGTTTCGCGGAGGCGGTCACTTTTTCAAACAACTTTCCTTCGTAGATCGGACGAGTAACAAGAATCGAATCGCCGTTCACTTCAACGGCTGTCGCGTCGGTGATGACGTTGGTGTTCAAATCGACGGCCGACATGGCGGCGAACTCGCGGGTGCGAGTCGTTGTGGGGAACAGAATCAGGTCGGGGGTCCGAGAAGAAGCGAGCGCGGAAAGAGTCGAAGCATACGTCTCGGCGCGAAAATCCAAAAGGGCCGAGTCGTCTGCAACGAGCACGTCATCCGCGCCATATTCCAACGCGGCTTTCGCCACATCATCCACGCCAGAACCAAAAACTAAAGCAGTCGTCGCGCCGAAACTTTTTGCGAGTCCCAACGCCTCCCACGAGGTGGCTTGCACTTCACCCTTGAAGTGATCGATGTAAACAAAAATTTTCATAACACTTTCTCCGCGATGAGTTTGTCGGCAAGTTGTTCGGCGATCTCGGCGGGGCTTTCGCCCGAAATAATTTCCACCGACGTGTCGCGCGCGGGCGGGTTCATCAACTCACTGCGTTTGATGATCGCATCGGGCGCGGCGATTCCCAGATCGCTCAAAGACCACACGGGGATCTCGGCTTTCGACGCCTTGCGAATGCCCATGAACGACGGATAGCGCGGCTCGCCGATGCTTTGCACAACGCTGATGACTGCGGGCAGATTCGCTTTGACAGTTTGCCTGCCCTCTTCGATGACTCGTTCGACTTGCACGCTTCTTTCTTGGACTTTGATCTGCCCCGCCAACCCCAGCAGTGACCACCCTAAAGCGCGCGCCGTCTGCGCAGATGTGAGCCCTGAACCGTTGTCGAGCGTTTGCCGCCCGAACACGACCATGTCCACGCCGCCGATCTTTTGGATCGCCGCGGCAAGGACGCGCGCCGCGCCAACTGTATCTAAATTATTTAACGCGGGGTCTGAGACGAGGATCGCATCGTCCGCGCCCATAGCGAGCGCGTGCTTCAACGCCTCCTTCGCGGATTCAGGTCCGATGCACAACGCGGTGACTGTGCCGTTTGTCGCTTCCTTCTGCTGAAGCGCGCCTTCCACCGCGTACTCGTCAAATGGATTGATGACCAGCGGCGAGTCGCCTGTGTTGATCTGCCCATTCTCGGCTTTGATCTTCGCTTCCGAGTCTGGGACTTGTTTGATACATGCGATGATTTTCAAAGTGATTCTCCTTGAATCTTCGTATTGTTTTCGTATTTATTATGGTTTGGTGAACTCACCTATAACGAATACATGATCCGTTTCTTCACCTAAGTAAGTTGAACCTACCCAGATTATAAACACTATTACTGGTTCGTTTTTAGTTAGTTCGTTCTCCATATTAGGTATTAACGGTTCTTGGACAGGAATCCAATATTCCTGTAGATTTTCAATGAGTAGAACTTCATGCTTGAGATTGTCAATGATCCTCTGCTGGCGCTCTGGACTGAAAATACCACTCCACGCTTCAATAAGAAATATTCTTTCTTCAGAAATTTCTCTAAACTTTCCGGTGTATTCTGCTGTAACACATGATGGAATTTGATGTTCTCCGCTTGTCTCGATATAAAAAGATATGCCAGAATTTATCGCTGGAGAACTTACTTGGCTTGCGAGAGCCACTATATTTTCAAGTGTATTCGGCTTGTAACGCTCCCAACTGCTACCTGGGTCGCCAACGATGGGGCATTTGGATGGCTCTGGTATTTTAGTCGACTCAACAGTGGCGGTTAATGTGGGTGGCAATCTCGTTAGTGTATTAGTTGGAATGGTTTTGGGAGTCCGGATTGGAGTAGGAATAATCTCTATGGTTGTTGGTGAACAGCTATATAAAAGAAATGCGATTACAGCGATAAAAATAACTCGATTCTTCTTTCTCATACTTTATTCGTTCCTCTATCTTCGGTTTTACTTGTTTGCCGAATAGCCCGTCACCATATGAATCATCCGCCGCAGCTCCATTATTGCGAGGGGTGCCGAAGGCGAAGGCTACAAGTATTCTACGTGGTTGATCATTTCATCTTCGGTCATTGCCTCGGCGATCAAAACCAGACTCTCAATGATTTGGCGTATGGGCGTTCTTTGATGGGCGTAGGCGATGCCTGTGTGTCTTGTCGCTTTCAAAAAATCTTCATCTTGTGTGACCAGAACCCTGCCCTCTGATATTGCAAATTGCAAATGTTCCCCGTCGTCCACATTCAAGTTGTTCACTTGTTGTGCGGTTAGCACGTCAATGCCGCGTTGTCGCAGGGCTTTTGTAACTCCAGGGTGGGCATGCTCATCCATGTAGAACTTAATTGCCATCGAGTTTCTTCTTCAACTTCGATGGATACTGTTTCTTCATTTCTTCGACGAATTTTTCACCTTCCACGATGGATTTGTCAACTTCTTCTTTGTGGTCATGATAGTAAGCAAGCGCGGCGTAAACATCTGCAAGGCTCAGATTATAGTCTTCGGCAATCTTTTCTACGCTGTAGCCCATTTCGTTATGCCAAATGACCACATTCTGCACCGAGATGCGATGACCCGCAATGCGCGGCTTTCCGCCCATGATGCCAGGCGTGATCTCTATATGTTCATCAAGAGTTTTGAGTACCATTCGGGACTCCTTTTTATGCTTACTTAATTATAAACGTCATCACCATAAACAGTAGATATACCAACCCGCCCGCCGCGGCGATTAAATTGGCTGTCCCATCGAACGACGGATTAATCCCTCGCAGGAAGAAATTCACCGCCAACAGAAGCCACGTCAACACGTGACCCCAGCGGATGATGAAATAGCGAAAGCCCGGCGCGGCTGTAATCTTTGTATGCGGTCCTACGAAAATCCACACGATTGCCAGAAGCATGGCAAGCCCTGCCCACAGAAACCACGGCTGGTTGAGGAAGCCTCGGATCATTGAATGCTCGTAAAACTGATCAGTTTTCCCGTTCTCAGATCTAATTCGCAGGCGTGACCGTGTACCGTGTAGGCGGAAAATGTCTCGCCATCTTCATTCAGTTTGACGCGCGAAAAGCACGTATTTCCTTCCGGGGTTTCGGCTTTCCAGAGGATCTTTCCGTTTGGGGCAACCAGATACATGTTGGATTCGCCGTGCGGGTACCCGCTCGAACTTTCGAGCACCAGGAAGCCCATCGTCAACTGGATGGTCTTGTCGATCTTTGTATAAAGTGGTTGAATATCCATTTTAGCTGTTGCGCCGATTACCAGCGCTTCATGAAAGTTCAGGCGATAGTTCGATTTGCCAAACAAAGCGTGTCGCCTGCCTTGACGCAGTGTAACCGCGTCCATGACCTATTTTCGTGATTTACCGATTATACCTTGTGGCTTTAGCGCCTAACGCCGATTTTCATTGTTAGACCCTGACAGAAATATGATTGGAACACAGGCATTTCTTGTTCTTGAAAATTTCGGAAGTCATTTTTCCCCATGATATACTTGCGCGAAATGTAAGACAATTTCATATCGCCGAGGAGGAAGGACAGATGACAGACACAATTCCGCAGGTCAAATCCACGAAGCGCGAGCGGGTGGCGTGGTACTTGTACGATTTCGGAAACTCCGCGTACGCTTCGGTTGTACTTCTGGCAGTCTATTCCGCGTACTTCAAGAACCAGGTGGTGGGCGGCGCGGAAGGTTCGCGCTTATGGGGCTTGAGCATCTCGGTCGCGATGATCATCGTCGCCATTGCCGCGCCGATCATGGGGGCAATCGCCGATTATTCGGGCGCGAAGAAAAAATTCCTGTTCTTTTTCACGGCGCTCTCGGTTGTGTTCACCGCTTTATTATTCTTCACCCAAAAAGGGACGATTGCCATCGCGATCCTCTTTTTCCTTTTATCGGAACTGGGCTATCGCGCCGCGCAAGTTTTCTACGACGCGCTCCTGCCTGAGATCGCCGCCCCCGAAGAGACGGGTCGCATCGCTGGGACGGGCTGGGCGATTGGCTCGGCGGGCGGTATCGTCATCCTACTCCTCATCCTCCCGCCGATTCTGATGACCGACAGCGACCTGCTCGTGGTGCGCGGCACGCTGGTTGTCACCGCGATCTTTTTCGCGCTGGCTTCCATCCCCATCTTCCGCTGGTTGAAGGAACGCGCCCAGCCGCAGGCTTTGCCCGCAGGCGAGAACTATATCAGCATCGCGTTCAAGCAACTGAGCGGGACCATCAAAGCCGCGCGCGGATTCAAAGAGTTCCTCAAGTTCATGCTCGCCTATTTGATCTACAACGAAGGTGTGATCATCGCGCTCGATTTCGCCGCGATCCTCGGCGCGGTGCTGTTCGGTCTGGAACAGACGGGCTTGATCATCTTCTTCATCGTCGTGCAGGCGACCAACGTGGTCGGCGCGTTGCTCTTTGGAAACCTGCAAGATAAACTGGGCGGCAAAAAAGCGTTGACGCTTTCCATCTTTCTGATGGCGGCTTGTATCGGCGCGATGTACTTCGCCCAAAACCAGACGCACTTCTTCATCATCGGCGCGTTTATCGGCGCGGCGATGGCGGGCGTGCAATCGGTCAGCCGCGCGATGGTCGCCACGTTCAGCCCGCAGGGAAAGAGCGGCGAATTCTTCGGCTTCTTCGCGCTGACGGGGCGCACCTCCTCGTTCATCGGTCCCGCCATCTTCGGCTGGCTCGCGGCGGAGTTGACCATCTGGTATCAGTCGCAGGGGCAGGCGGCGGCGCTTGCGGAACAATCGGGTCACAGGCTCGCGCTTCTTTCGATTGCCGTGTTCCTCTTCGCTGGCTGGGCGCTGATGTTGCGCGTCAACGAAACGAAAGCCCGCGAAATGGCAAACTTGAAGTAGGAAACATCTTTTGAAAGTTCTCTTGCCGCAGAGAACACAGAGTACGCAGAGAAGAGCAAAGATTTTCTCAGAGATCTCTGCGGACTCTGTGGCTAAGCAAAACCACCTTATGCAAAAGGTCAAAATATGACCGCCCGTATTGCCATCATCACAGGCGCCGCCAGCGGAATCGGCAGGCATTGGGCGGAAGCCCTCTCGAAAAAAATCGGCGAGTATCAATTGGTACTCGCCGATTCAAATATGGATGGACTGCGTTCCGTGTTCGCGCCCAACGAACAAATGATTTTGCGCGCGCTCGATATCCGCTCAGCCGAACAATGGCAGGCGCTCATCGAAGAAACGTTGAAGCGCTTCGGGCGCGTGGATTATCTGTTCAACATCGCGGGCGCGAATCGTCCGTTGTTTTTGCGCGACCAGCCGCTCGACGCGATAGACCGCGTGATTGACATCAACCTCAAAGGCGCGTTGATCGGGATGAAACTTGTCGGCGAGATCATGCTCAAACAGAAGGCGGGACACATCATCAATGTCGCTTCGCTGGCGGGCGTTTCGCCCACGCCTGGCAACGCGCTGTATTCAGCGGCGAAGGGCGGCTTGCGGAACGCATCCATCGCAACGGCAATTGAATGGAGGCGGATGGGAGTCGCGGTGACGGTCATCTCGCCTGATCTGGTGGATACGCCCGTGCTGACGGAACGCCTCGACTCGGCGGGGGAGGAGGCCGCGCTTGCGTTTAGCGGCGCCACGCTGACAGTGTTCGACCTGGAGCGCGCCTTCTGGAAAGCCATGCGCGATAAGCCGCTCGAACTCAACCTCCCACGCTGGCGCGGCTGGCTGACGAAGTTGAATCATGCCAACCCGTCGCTCATGCTCTGGCTGTACGAATCCATGAAGCGGCGCGGCATGAAGCGCTTGGAAAAGATTCGGAAAGAACGAAAGCAATAGGACGCGGACGAGCGCAGATAAACGCGGAAAACAAAAAATCCGCGTGATCGGCGTTTATCCGCGTCCAAAAGATTTATAAAAGATGAAAACAACTCGTTATCAAAAAATCTTCATCACTGGCGCGTTGGGCTTTGTCGGGCGCGCGCTGGCGGAACAGTATCGCGCATTGGGCGCAGAGACTTGCGGACTGGACATCCGCGCCGATGCCGCTTTGAACATCGTCGCGGGCGACGTATCGAAACCCGAACGTTGGCAATCCGCGATGAACGACTGCGACCTTGTCATCCACACCGCCGCAATTGTGACCAACAACGTGACGCGGGAAGAGGCGTGGCGGGTGAATGTGTTGGGGACGCGGCGCGTGTTGGATGCAGCGATCCGCGCGGGAGTGAAACGCTTCGTCCATGTTTCATCGCTCGCCGCCATGCGCTTCAACGTGGAGGATCGCGCCGACGAGTCCGCGCCGATCATGCCGACGGGCAACCCGTATGTGGATACGAAGATCGCCAGCGAACACGTCGTCCTGGCGGCGCACGCGAAAGGCGAGATGACTTGCACGATCATCCGCCCCGCCGATATTTACGGACCTGGCTCGCGCCCGTGGACGGTGATCCCCGCGCAGATGATTCAAAAAGGTTTGTTCCTCCTGCCCGCGCATGGAAAAGGAATCTTCCGCGCCATTTACATTGACGATTTGGTGAGCGGCATTATGCTTGCGGCGGAAAGGGACGAAGGCATGGGTCAAATTTTCATCCTCGGCGGCGAAGAGACCATTACTTGCGAAACTTTCTTCGGGCATTATTATCGCATGTTGGGGAAGGGCAGTCTGCGTGTGATGAGTACCTCGTCCGCGATTGCGATTGCCGAGATTGGGCGTATCATCTTCAAACTGCTCGGCAAACCCACCGAACTCGGACGCGGCGCGATGGAAATGCTCTCGAAGAAAAACACCGTCTCGAATCAAAAAGCGCATGACCTGCTCGGCTGGCAGGCGCAAGTGAGTTTGGAAGAAGGGATGAAGCGGACGGAAGTTTGGTTGCGGGAACGAGGAATGTTGAAGTAATTTAGAATGGGACGCGGATGAGCGCGGATGAACGCGGAGAAAGAGAAAAGAAAGAATCAGCGTAGTCAGCGTTTATCCGCGTCCAACAAAAAGGTATCATTGGTCAAATGGGACGCGGACGAGCGCGGATGAACGCGGAGAAAGAGAAAAGAAAAAATCCGCGTATTCAGCGTTTATCTGCGTCCGATAAATCACCTTGTTGAATTTCATAAGGCTCGATCATGAAAGGATGAACATGGTAACTCAAATTGATCTTAAGCACAGGGATATCACAGATAAGATCCTGCACGCGTTTTTCAAAGTGGTTTACCCACAATTGGGCTATGGATTCCTTGAAAAAGTTTATGAAAATGCGATGGTGATTGCCCTAACTGCAATGGGATTGAAGGTTCAACAACAGGTGAAGATCGCTGTATATTTTCAAGAGCAGATTGTTGGCGAATATTTTGCAGACCTGCTTGTTGAGGATGTTGTGATTGTGGAGTTGAAAGCGGCAAGCCGTCTTTTGTTGGAGCATGAAGCTCAACTTTTGAATTACCTGCGAGCTACGCCTTATGAAGTGGGTCTCTTGCTCAACTTTGGTCCAAAACCCACATTTGCCCGAAAAGCGTATGATAACGAGCGCAAGACTCCAACGTGGAAATAATCAATAGGACGCGGACGAGCGCGGATGAACGCGGAGAAAGAGAAAAGAAAGACTCCGCGTCTTCAGCGTTTATCCGCGTCCAATTAAAAAGGAAGCAATTATCAAGTGGGACGCGGACGAGCAGGATGAACGCGGAAGAAAGAAAAAAAACTCCGCGTATTCAGCGTTTGTCCGTGTCCAATTAAAGAGGAAGCAATTATCAAGTGGGACGCGGACGAGCAAGATGAACGCGGAAAAAAAGAAAAAAACTCCGCGTCCAATTAAAAAGGAAGCAATTATCAAGTGGGACGCGGGCGAGCAGGATGAACGCGGAGAAAGAGAAAAGAAAAAAAACTCCGCGTATTCAGCGTTTATCCGCGTCCAATTAAAAAGGAGACTATATGACTGAAATAACCGTTGGAGAACTGTTGGCAAAGTGTTTACAAGCCGAGGGCATCGAGATGATGTTCGGCATCATTGACGGGGCGCACATCCCGTTCACGGCGCACGCCGCGCGCTATGGCATCCGTCACATCAACTGCCGACACGAAGAAGGCGCGGTGCATTTGGCGGAGGGCTACACGCGCACGAACGGCAAAGCGAGCGTGGTCATCGGCTCGCCTGGACCTGGCGCGGCGAATATGCTGGCGGGCGTCTCCAGCGCGTTTGCGGAGGGACATCCCATCATTGCGATTGCCTGCACGCGCAGGCGACTCACCACCGACCCTGAGCGGGGCGGCGCGTGGCAGGCAACCGACCTCGTCGAGATGGCGAAACCGATCACCAAATACAGCGCGTTGATCCGTCAGCCTGAGCGACTGCCTGAGATGGTGCGCGCCGCTTTCCGCGCCGCGCTCACGGGCAGACCTGGTCCCGCCTTCCTCGCCATCCCCGATGAATTGATGAGCGTGAAAATTGATGTGGAGAAAGTCCCTGTGTATCCGTCTGCGCGCTATCGCAAAGTGGACATGGGCGCGGGCGATCCAGAGTGGATCGAGCAGGCGGCTGAGTTGCTGGCGAATTCCAAGAAGCCGTATCTGCACGCGGGCAAGGGCGTGTTGTGGGCGGAGGCTTCCGCCGAATTTTTGGAGTTGGGCAATTATCTCGCGGCGGGCATGGGTTCGAGCATGGGCGCGCGCGGCGCGATCCCCGAAGACCACCCGCATTATTTTTTCCTCTTCGATATGCAAGCCACGTCGCTGGCGCGCAATGAAGCGGATGTGATCCTCGTGGTCGGTTCGCGGCTCGGCGAGTATGACGGTTGGGGGTCGCCGCCAGCGTGGGGAATGCCCGAGAAACAGAAAACAATTCAAATTGATTCCGATCCGCTTTCCATCGGGTTGAATCGCCCTGTGGATGTGGGCATCGTCGCCGACGCGAAATCGGCGCTGAAGGCGATCCTCTCTAAAGTGAAAGCGAAGACCGCCGCCCGCAGTGATATGCCCGACCTGGCGCGGTACCGCGCGTTGACGCAGGAGACGATGACGAACGGCATCCAATTTTTGATGGCGCAACCCGCGCGCGGACTCAACCCTGGGCAGATGGTGTTCAATGCGCGCAGTTTTTTCCCGCGCAACGCGGTGACGGTGTTGGACGGCGGCAATACCACGTTGTGGGGCGTGGCGTTCAATCAGATTTATGAGCCGCGCAGTTTTTTGTATTCGGTGAAGATGGGCTTTCTCGGCACGGGCATCCCGTTTGCGATTGGCGCGAAACTTGCCGCGCCCGAACGCCCCGTCTATTGCATCACGGGCGACGGCGCGGCGGGCTTCAACATCATGGAGATGGAAACCGCCGTCCGCGAGAACGCGCCGATCATCGTGCTGGTGGCGGTGGACGACGGCTGGGGCATGGAGCGCTCGGCGCATCATTTCGGCGGCATTCCAGCGGAACAGCAACAGGGCGTCAATCTTTCGGGCGAGACGCGCTATGATTTGATCGCGCAGGGGCTGGGATGCTACGCCGAAAAAGTGGATGCGGTGGGGGATTTGCCCGCCGCTCTCCAACGGGCGGTTGATTCGGGTAAACCAGCCTTGCTCCATGTGACGGTTGATCCCGCCATCAACGCCGACCCGCCAGGCTATAAGCAGTTTCGCTATGTGCGGACGTTGTAGGGCAACGGATGAGGGAACGGATAAACGGATAAGCGGACTCTGTCACGGATTCACGGAATGAAAGCGGACTGTGGTGAACGGACTCTGTCGCGGATTCACGGATGAAAGCGGACTTTGGTAAGCGGACTTTGTCACGGATTCACGGAATGAAAAAGCGGAGGTTGGGTGATTGCCCAATCTCCGTTTTACTTGAAACTTGAAACTTGAAACCCTCAACCTACTTCACCTCCACCAGCACGGCGCGGACGATGCGGCGGTAGGTGTAAGAGTCGTCTGAGGCGTTGTAGTCTTGACAGGTGATCAGCGTCAGATAGGAATGATCCTGCAGGGATTTGAACGCGTAACTCGTCGAGGTGGGGCGCGCGAGGCGCGTGTCGCGCACTTCATAGATATATTGCTGACCGAACAGATGCACGATGACCTTGTCGCCGTAGGTCAGGCTTTTGATGGCGGCGAAGGGACCAGGCAAGCCGTTCGTGTCGGTGACGTGCGCGGTGAGGACGGAGTTGCCGTTCCAGGTGGGGAAGGCGGTGCCGTTCAGCCAGCCTGTATTCGCGCCGAGCCAGTCCACGTTCCAGGTTTTATCGCTGGCTTGCGGCACGCCGACGATGACCGACTTGACCTTGAGCGCGGGGATCTCGAGCCAGAGATCGCCCATGGCGCTGTATGCCAGTTTGGCGGGCTGGGCAGGGAGCGTGGTGATGCGGTTGGGGGCGAAACCTGTGGAAGGCAGGGAAGAAGCGTTCGCAGTTGAGGCGGCTGTGACCACGAAGTTGAAGATGTAATCGGAGAGTCCGTTGTTGAGTTCGTTGAGCGAGGGATCCACGATGGAGGTGGTGCCGCAGACGAACAGGCGATAGACGCCGACGGGCAGAGCGCCGCTGAGCGTGACGTTGGAAGTGAACGTGAGGGCGTTATACGTCACGCCGATGACGGTGACTTGCGTATCGTCGGCGAGCAAGCCGCCCACGCACGAGACGGTGTTGAAGGCGTTGTCCGCGCCGTTTTCGACGAGCAGGTAGTTGACGGGGTTGGTGACATCGTTGGGGTTGGCGTTGCCCGCGTAATCTGCCACGTTTTCGCTGAAGGTGACGGTGAAGGCGCTGGGTCCTGTGGTGATATAAGAAGCGACCAGGCTGGTGGTGATGACGGTGGGGAAAGTAGTATCGGACGAGTATTCATACGCGCCGATATCGCAAGTCACATTTCGTGGGCGTAATACGCCGCGCTGATCGGTGGCGGGACAGCCTGTGTTTGTGCCTGCGTCAATGGCGGGCGAGCCTGTTTGCAGAGCGAAGGTTTGCGTGAAGCCACCGTTATTCGCCAGCGCGCCGAGCATGGGGTCCTGCCCGACGATGTTGCCGTTTGAGCCGTCGGTCAAGCCGCAGGTGTTGAAGACGTCTTCGATCAGATTGTTGGCGGAGGCGGCGTTCAGCGTGCCTCCATTGTTATAACAATCGCCGCCGCCCGTGGAGTTGGCGATGATCACGTTCGTCAGCGTGGGACTGCTGGAGTTGTCGTTAAACATCCCGCCGCCGTCGCCGAATCCAGCCGAGTTGGCGCTGAAGGTGACGTTCGTCAGCGTGGGATTGCTGTAGTAGTAGTTATACATCCCGCCGCCGCTGTCGAATCCAGTCGAGTTGGCGCTGAAGGTGACGTTCGTCAGCGTGGGACTGCTGGAGTAGTTATACATCCCGCCGCCGTCGTCGAATCTAGCCGAGTTGGCGCTGAAGGTGACGTTCGTGAGCGTGGGATTGCTGTTTTCGTTATACATCCCGCCGCCGCTGAATCTAGCCGAGTTGGCGCTGAAGGTGACGTTCGTCAGCGTGGGATTGCTGTTTTCGTTATACATCCCGCCGCCGAAGTCAGTCGAGTTGGCGCTGAAGGTGACGTTCGTCAGCGTGGGACTGCTGTTTTCGTTATACATCCCGCCGCCGCTATCCTGAGCCGAGTTGGCGCTGAAGGTGACGTTCGTCAGCGTGGGACTGCTGTTGTTGTTATACATCCCGCCGCCGTTGCTGCTCGGCATAGTAGCCGAGTTGGCGCTGAAAGTGACGTTCGTCAGCGTGGGATTGCTGTTGTCGTTATACATCCCGCCGCCGCCGCCGCTGGTGGCCGAGTTACCGCTGAAGGTGACATTCGTCAGCGTGGGACTGCTGGAGTTGTTATACATCCCGCCGCCGAAGTCAGCCAAGTTACCGCTGAAGGTGACGTTCGTGAGCGTGGCTGTCCCCGCGTTATACATCCCGCCGCCGTTGTTGGCGTCTGTGGCGCAACTGCCGTTACACCTGCCGTTTCGAATGGTCGCGCCGTCGAGAGTTAGGTTGCCCGCTGGGTAAATTTCCAGCACGCGGTAGGTGGCTACGTTCGGCGCAACATTCGCCTGCAGGATGGTATTTGTCTCGCCGTTGCCCGTTATGGTGATTTCGGAAGTAATGATGGGCAGTTGACTGCCGAGCGTGATGGTGTAGTCCGCGGCGAAGGTGATCACTTCCGCGCCTGCGCCTGTAACGCAATCGCTGGTGTTGATATCCGTATCTGAGTTGGCGGTGGTGATCGCTTCGCGCAGGGTGCAGAGACCGTCGTCGGTCAGGTTGTCGGCGTTGGTGTTCACCACGATGCTGGCGGCATAGGCGGGTTGTATCCCCAGCGCGGCAGTCAACAAACTGGCGCAAAGAAATGCGTAGGATAATTTTTTGAAAGCGTGCATGAAAAGCCCTCCCGACGATTCTGCGTTACTCGGCGAATATGTGCGCCATTGTAGCAGGGAGGCGGGGGAATGGGAATGACAAAATCGTAAATGAACTGGTAAGCGGACTCTGTCGCGGATTCACGGAATGAAAAAACGGAGGTTGGGCGATTGCCCAATCTCCGCTTTTACTTGAAACTTGAAACTTGAAACTTGAAACCCTTCGACAAGCTCAGGGCGACGCCTGAAACCTGAAACTTGAAACCCTTCGACAAGCTCAGGGCGACGCCTGAAACTTGAAACCCTCAACCAACACCGCGCGGACGATCATGCGGAAGAGATCCATTAAACAAAATAGCCCAATGCGTTTTCGATTTCGCATCGAGCTAGGGAATGTGGGTGTCGTCAATCATGGTCTTTTTTCGACACCCATGTTGCTCAACTCGTCTGAATTGCTGTTCGAGACGAGCAGGTCTGCGGCGGCAAGAGCCGCGAACAAGAGCAAACAGATTGCGACTGCGGCGATAAACATGGCTACTCCTTTCTCTGATGACTGATTAAACATCTTTTTATTTTGAAAGTTCCATCCCCTAACGGTACTGTAATGGAGTCGCTTTTCAAACGCGCAAAGAACATTGACTTGACGTTGAGCGCTAAAAGTATGTTCCAAAATTCATACGATTCCAACTGGTCGAAGTTTTGAAAAGGCGTTACGCAGTTGGCGGGCAGTTGTACCGCCGCCGCAGTGCAACTACGGCGCAACAAATTCAACTGCGTAAGTCCTGTTGAATCATGGAGGTCTGTCAATGCCATGTCTTTCTCAAAATCCAAACTTTTTCAACGCGAATTGCGCCAATTCGCGAATAACGCGAATACTTCTTTAAAAATTGGCGAAATTCGCCCATTCGCGGCATTCGCGTTCCGTGGGTTTGGTTTTGTCAAGCGACTTTGAGAAAACCCTGCTGTCAGTGCTATGGTTTTACCAAAGTAGATTGACAGATCATCGCATTTGTGGCGGGTTGGAGCGAATGTGGCTGAAAACAGCGACATTTACTCCGTTATACGAAGAAGCAGCCCAGAATCTCGGACTTTGGTAAA
>WBZR01000350.1_pt1 | contig 76762 bp, 56 predicted proteins | sample 5204231 | NCBI WGS metagenome assembly WBZR01 (sample SAMN12412403, study PRJNA552823) | activated sludge metagenome | isolation source: activated sludge from anammox sidestream of wastewater treatment plant... | place: USA: Virginia | collected 2017-08 | reverse complement strand
ATGCCAGGCATGGGTATGTGACATACATCCAGGATTATCTCAATGAATATTGTTATCGCTACAACCGCCATCGCATGAAAGGCGAGATTCTGGATGACATCATCACCCGGATGGTCAGGCATGAGCCTTGTACGGCAAAGATGTTGGCTTGCAGAAAATAAGAGACGCCCATTAAAGAATCCTGCAAAAGGACACCCTCAAGCTAAAACAACTCAAGGCAAGACAGCAGAAACTAAAAGACTTGTTCTTTGAAGCGCATTCAGGCTTTTCTCACGAATTCCGATTTAAGACCCATCGCTCCAAAGCCATCAATCTTACAATTGATGTTATGATCACCATCTGTCAGTCGGATGTTTTTTACTTTAGTTCCTGCTTTCAAAGGTTTGGGGGCCCCCTTGACCGGTAAATCCTTGATGATTATTACTGTATCTCCATTTTGCAATTCATTGCCATTGGAATCAATGACTTTCAAGATATCATTCTGGTAAGTACCTTCTTCTGGATCCCATTCGTGACCACATTCAGGGCATGAAAACATTCCATTCTCTGAGGCATAGGCATAAGGATAATTGCATTGCGGACAGGATTTCAGGCTATCTGGCATCTTATTGTTTTTTGATATTATAAATCGGGGCTTAAACCCGGCTAAACACGACAAAGGTAGAAATAAATAGGTAAATAAGGTCTCAGGCCATTGCGCAGGAAGGCAAAAAGTCATGCGGCACCCGAAGTAGGTAGATGATTAATAACGAATTGATCAGTGTTAACAACAATTTACAGTAATTAAATTTATCAAAAGCATCTTAAAATCATTAAGATTTATTTAGGTATTATCTTCAAGTCCTAGAATCAATCCTTTTGGCTATTAAAATAGTGCATAGTTCAGATAGAAACGCACAATCACTTTCCCTCCCATTGAAAAATCTGTTCAACGCAGTGGGTTGGTTTTTCAAAATCGAAGTAGGTAGATAAATAATAATCCCAAAATGTGACCTGATGCCACTATCGGCTTATGATAAAAATGATTTTGCACTTTTGGACAACAAATTATTACAAATATCTTTAAGACCCATTGGTACCAGTGAATCCAAGACTATTAAAATTCTGCCTACTTAAAATTGACCCCCAACTTCCCCTCTCCCCATTCCACACATCTCAAGCAACTTTTTACCCGCTAAACACCTGCCTTCTATTTCATCTTGATGCCCAAAGCATATTCCAACACTTCAGACATTCGATCTACGTATTCGAACTTAATGCCTTCAATGTATTCAGCCGGAATATCTGCCACATTCTTTTCATTGTCGCGACACATAAGGATTTCCTTCAAACCTGCCCTTTTGGCAGCGAGCGCTTTCTCCTTGATACCGCCCACAGGCAATACCTTACCGCGCAATGTTATTTCCCCGGTCATCGCCAGATAGGGTCTGATGGGCTTCTTGGCAAAGGCACTGCAGATGGCCGATAGCATGGTCACCCCTGCCGACGGACCGTCCTTCGGGATCGCGCCTTCCGGAACGTGGATATGCAGGTCATACTGCTCAAAATCATCCGGATTGATGCCGATTTGCTCCGCGTGCGCCCGGACAAAGCTCAGTGCTGTGCTCGCCGATTCCTTCATAACATCTCCGAGGTTACCCGTCAGAATAAGTTTCCCCTTACCCTTGCTCAGGCTGGATTCGATGAATAGAATATCTCCACCCACGGAAGTCCAGGCAAGCCCAATAGCAACACCGGCAGATTGTTTTTCAGTATAAATATCGTTGCTGTATCGCTGAGCTCCCAGGACAGTATGAATATTCTGTGCAGTGATTTTCTTTTCGAATTTCTCACCCATGGCGATCTTAAGCGCATAATGACGCATCACGCTGCTCAGCTTTTGTGCCAGCGCCCGGACACCGGATTCACGAGTATATTCACTGATGATAGTTACTATGGCCTCATCCGTAAATTCAATTGACTTAGGCTTTAGTCCATGATTGGCCATCAATTCCGGAATCAGGTGCCGCGATGCAATCCTGGTCTTCTCTTCCAGACTATAGCCACTTAGGTCGATAATCTCCATCCTGTCCAGCAGCGCCGGTTGAATGGTTGACAGGCTGTTGGCAGTAGCGATAAACAATACCTTGGACAAATCGTATTCTACCTCGAGGAAGTTGTCTGCAAAGGAATTATTCTGCTCCGGATCGAGCACTTCAAGGAGGGCTGAGGATGGATCTCCCCTGAAATCTTTCCCCACCTTGTCGATCTCATCCAGAATAAATACTGGATTGGACGAGCCTGCCTTGCGTATTCCCTGGATGATCCTTCCCGGCATGGCACCGATATAAGTCTTTCTGTGACCTCTGATCTCGGCCTCATCGTGAAGACCACCAAGCGACATCCTGACAAACTTACGATTCAAGGCATGTGCGATGGATTTTCCGAGCGATGTCTTTCCAACTCCCGGAGGGCCAACCAGACATAGAATAGGCGCTTTCATGTCGCCTTTGAGCTTCAGTACGGAAAGATGCTCCAGAATACGCTCCTTGACTTTTTCCAATCCGTAATGATCGTTATCCAACACCTTCTTGACCTTCTTCAGGTCGAAGTTGTCCTTGGAATATTCACCCCACGGCAGATCCAACAGGGTTTCAATGTAATTGATCTGGACTCCATATTCCGCCATTTGTGGATTCATCCTCTTGAGTTTGCTGAATTCCTTGTCGAATATGGCTTTCACTTCCAAAGACCACTTTTTCTTTCGGGCTTTTTCTTCAATATTCTTGTGCTCTTCTTCGAAAGTATTCTGACCCAACTCTTCCTGTATCGTCTTCAATTGCTGGGACAGGAAGTAATCCCTTTGTTGCTTTTCGAGATCGGTACGCACTTTTGACTCAATCTGACCTTTGAGTTGAAGCAAGTTGAACTCGTCATGCATTTTTGTCAGCAACAAATTGGCAAAGTCGGGCAAATAGGCCGTCTCAAGCAGTTTTTGCTTTTCTGGTGTATCTGCCGATAAGTTGGAGGCAATAAAATTGAGCAGGAAAGTATTGCTTTCTATATTCCTGAGCATGATATTGGCTTCGTTCGGAATATTGGGCGAGAGCTCTATGATATTTTTCGCCATATCCTTGATCGATGATATCTGCGCTTCAAATTCCTTGGTATCGCCCGGCTGTATATATTCCAATATGGTAAAACGGCCTTTGAGATAAGGTTCGGACTGCTCAAAAGAACCCACTGCAAATCTGGACCTTCCCTGAATGACGATCGTGATGGAACCATCGGGCATACGAATCAATTTGTGTATTTCCGCGATCACGCCCACCTTGTACATATCGTCCGGCCCGGGATTTTCAACATCCTGTTTGATCTGTGTCAATACCATGATCATTTTATCGGAAGTATAAGCATCCTCAACGGCACGGATAGATTTGTACCTGTTTACCGTGATGGGAATAACCACTCCCGGGAAAAGTACTGTATTCTTGATCGGCAGCACCGGCAAGAGTTCTGGATAGTCTATCTTTTTATCCAGATCCCTCAGATCAATCTGTATAAACGGATTGTCAGATTCTTCTACAATTCCGGAAGCATATTGCAATAAATCAAACATGTATATATTTTTTTGGCTGAATCAGCCGATTATTCAAAGCTATTTGGGATTTTTAAACATTGCAAAAGCTATTCCAACAAAGAATATGCGACAAAACGTCAGTTTATACCGAAAAATCATCCCCGGCTTTTCATTTTTTAATTTGAATGCAAATAAGATAAATGTACAAATGATAAAACAATGGAGGAAAATGGTGAATAAATACGATACCAATTAGCTATTGATCATAATATTCAGCGTATCTGCGCACAAATTCAAATATATATGGCACACCTAAGTGATTAATCAATTTAATTAGACAAAATGGCAGAAGCTTCCCTCATTGTAGTGAGAACATAAGCAAATAGTGTCTCCAATCAAGATGTTATAACAGTCCGGAACGTAGAATAATTCAAAATAGATGGAAGGAGGCTCACTCTGTCGGTATTTATATTAACTTTGCCACCGGAATACAATTTGCCATCATTCTATGTCAGAAGATATGCAAATTTGTAAAATCCGAATTTATGTACGACATAATATTATCTTTTATCACGGCATTTCTGCTGACCTACTTTGCAATACCTTCCATTATCAACATCGCGAAGGTCAAAAAGCTCGTTGACTTGCCGGATGAACGCCGCTCCCATGACGAGGCAACACCATCGCTTGGTGGGATTGGTATCTTCGGGGGCTTGTTGTTTTCGGTCATTATGTGGACTCCGTTCAATGTATTCGGAGATCTCCAGTATGTTCTTTGTTCATTAGTGATTATCTTTCTCATTGGGGCCAAGGATGATATTCTCCCGATGTCTCCCTATAAGAAGATCATGGGTGAAATTTTCGCTGCGGTGATTCTGGTATTCAAGGCCAATGTAAAGATAACCTCCCTGTACGGCATCTTCAATGTCTATGACCTGCATCCCATAGTGTCTGCTTTGTTTTCAATATTCTCTATCCTGGTCATCATCAATGCTTTCAACCTAATAGATGGTATCAATGGATTGAGTGGAAGCATTGGTACCCTGATATCCGTGACCTTCGGAACCTGGTTTTTCCTGGTTCAGCGCATTGAACTCAGTTTAGTGGCATTCGCACTAGTGGGCTCGTTGATTGCTTTCCTGAAGTACAATTACACACCTGCCAAGATATTCATGGGTGACACAGGAGCATTGATTGTGGGGCTGGTATGTGCAGTGCTTTCGATCAAATTCATCGAATTCCATAAGGAAGCCCCGGAGTCGATTTACGCATTCCACGCTGCCCCGGCAGTAGCCATCGGTATCATGATTTTTCCATTGTACGATACACTGAGGGTATTCATCCTGAGGGTGATGAACAAAAAAAGCCCGTTTTATCCGGACAGGAAACATATTCATCACATGCTGATTGATTTTGGTCTCTCTCATATGCAGGCGACATTTACCTTAGTGACGGTCAATGCATTTTTTATCCTCTTCTCGTTCTTTTTTCAGGATATGGGTTCATTCAAGCTAATTATGGTACTTTTAGGAATGGCATTTACCGGAAGCATCATCCTGCGACAGTTGTTAAAACATAAACAAAAGGCAGTGCAGTCTAAAAAATCAAAATCAGATAAAACGCTGGCCGGCATCGAATAAACTTACGTTTGTCAAAGAATTTACCTTTTTAATATTATCGTTGGCTTTGGAATTATTTGGAATAAACCAATAATTTTATTTGGAATAATGGCTACCGTTAATTGACTAAATCCACCATTTAGAGAAACAAAATTGAGACTATTTTGCCACCCACAGTATCCTTAGCGCTCGGGCAGACTGGCGGTAAATTCTTCGATATCCTTAAAATTTATTTCACATCGTGGCATATTTCTATTTTTGTGCTTCAATAAGAATAAATGGGCAATAGAATTTTTCCGTCTGAATGGGCACCTCAAAGTGGAGTGGCTTTTACCTTTCCTCACGCAGACAGCGATTGGGGACCGTACTTGGATAAAGTAACTCCGACGTTTGTAGAGATTATCACATTAGTCTCCCACTATGAAAAAGTTCTTGTTGTTTGCCAAGATACCGAGGCCGTCAGTGCTTTGTTGAAGGATGCTTCTCAGGAAAACATCACCCTCATCGAGCTTCCCTCCAACGATACCTGGGCAAGGGACCATAGTGCGATCACAGTTATAGAGGATGGGCATCCTGTCTTGCTCGACTTCGTATTCAATGGCTGGGGCTTGAAATTTCCGGCCAATCACGATAACCGGATAACCAAAGGGATGCAGGCCAAGGGCATATTCGGCAATCTGCCTGTGTACACCTACGGGCTGGCCATCGAAGGCGGTGCAATGGAGAGTGATGGCGCTGGTACACTCCTGACCACTTCCGAATGCCTTCTGAGCCCGAATCGCAATCCCCATCTGACACAGGAAATGACGGAAAGTACACTGAAGGAGATTCTTGGAGTAAACAGGGTCTTGTGGCTCGACCATGGTTATCTGGCGGGCGATGATACGGATTCACATATCGACACCCTGGCCAGATTCTGTTCAGAAGATACCATAGCCTATGTGTCCTGTGATGATGAGGCAGATGAACACTTTCAGGCATTGAAAGCCATGGAGGGACAGCTGAAGACATTTACCCGGTCTGATGGCAGCCCATATAATCTCGTTGCCTTGCCCATGGCTCCGGCACGTTTTCATCCGGAAGGGTACAGGCTTCCCGCCACTTATGCCAATTTTCTGATCATTAATGGCGCCATCCTTTTACCTGTATATGGCGATCGATTATTGGACGACAAGGCTATAAGCGTGTTGCAACAATGTTTCCCGGACAGGAAAATACATCCGGTGGATTGCAATTCACTGATCCTGCAACATGGTTCACTGCATTGCATCACCATGCAATTTCCGGAAGGTGTCCTTTAACTATTCTGAGGGCGAGGCCTTGACAGGAAATTTTCCCTTTCAATACAATAGACAAAATTGACTGCTGCCTTTTCGCCAAAATATTCAATATCTTTTTCATCTACCTTGACGGCTCCCAGCCTTTCTATGGCGATCTGTGAGCGCTTGTTGACAGCACCGACATGGAAGAAAACCTTTGTTACGAATTGAAAGATATAGTCCATCATCATGATCTTAACGGCAGGATTATAGCCCTTGCCCCAATATTCGGGGCCGTAGAAGGTGTAGCCGATCATGATTGAACTATCTTCCGGATCATGACCGTAAAATCGTGTACTGCCGATGGTTTTTCCGCCGGATTTCTCCACGATCCTGTATGCACCGCCACTTTCCATGGCTCCTTGGAAGAAAGTATGAAAAACATCACGTTTCCATCTGTCCTTGTTGGGATGCTGCTCCCAGACCTTGGGGTTGCAGGCTACCTCATACAGCAATTCGAAATCGCCTTCATACAGAGGGACAAGGCTGACAAAGTTGTTCTCTAATGGTTTTTGAATATCGATCGTCATGAAAGTGTCAGGTTTTATCAGTGGTCATCCATTTTTCAACTTGCGGAGCCTTGTAATGTTCCATTTTGTCCAATAGCTCCTCTATATCATCACTGACGATCATCATCGAGCGGTAGATATCCTTGAGAATCATTTCCGAGGCCATTCGCTCGACCAGGGCGATGAGATCATCGTAATAGTGCCGGGTATTCAGGATGCCGATCGGCTTTTGATGTAGGCCCAGCTGTGCCCAGGTCAGCGTCTCGAACAATTCGTCCATCGTGCCAAAGCCGCCCGGCAGGACGAGGAAACCATCAGACATGGCATACATCTTCAACTTCCTTTCATGCATCGAATCAACGACGATCAATTCGGATAGACCGTCATGGGCAATCTCCCGGGCACTGAGAAAGTGTGGCAGGATACCTGTGACCCTGCCGCCATGGGCAAGTGCCCCATCGGCCACGGCACCCATGATGCCGATCTTGGCACCACCATAAATGATGCCTGTATTTCTCCCGGCGAGTATGGAGCCGACTTTATGTCCTGTCGTGGCGAATTCAGGATTGGCACCGCTGTTGGCACCACAGAAAACGGTTATATTTTTCAAATGCATATATCGATATTTTAATCAGGGGGATGAATTCCTCGGCCTGTTTGTACATTTCACGATCATCAAAATTGCATCAAAGCCCTATTTCGTTCAATCCAATCTGTAAAAAGGGTATTCAGAAGAAAATCAACAAAACCCGATTCAAAATTAACAATCATCGGAAAATTGAGATAAATAAATTTTATGGTTCATCTCGATTGGATGAATTGAATGTAATCCATTTGGAAAATAATCATATTCGGAGATTGGCAAAACAATAGGTTATTTAACCGGTGCCTTTGGCTATCTTTTTACTTTTGCCTCAAAATACGCGAGGGTAGCGAAAAGATATATCTTGTAATTTCGTATTGTAAAATAAATTCAGTGTGAATATGTACTCGAATTTTTTCCGTGAAAAAGGAACTGAATCCGGATTGAAAATCAGATGAAATTTTTCAAAAACGCAATTTTATTTGCCTGATAGACGTTTGCTCCCAAATCACTAACGTTGTGAAATTTTTGATTTCAAAATTTTATTTTGCCGGCCATAAAATAACATTTCACCATTATAAAATCTGTTCAATCCGATATTTAGGCAAAATCATGAATTCGCAATTTCTAATTCGCAATTAACATAAATTTGTACCTTTAACTAGCCAAAGGCTAATATCCATTTTAACAATAAATGAGCTGCAGTGCCAAATCCTGTTTACTTTGAAGAACATCTGCCGAAGACAGAAATGCTGGAGGTGAAGAAAAGGCAGTCCAATCTGTCGATAGGAATCGTCTGTGAGCAGATGGATATGGAGAATCGCGTCGCTCTGGTTCCCGCTTCGGTGGCTTACCTGGTGGGCAATGACCATAAAGTGGTTGTGGAGGCAGGTGCCGGGAAGCGCTCCAATTTTTCCGATCGGGAGTATTCGGAGGCAGGAGCGGAGATTGTACAAAGCACGGAAGAAGCATTCAAATGCGATGTCATTCTGAAAGTCGCCCCGCCAACTCTGGATGAGCTGGATAATTTTCATCCGGGACAGATACTGATATCGCCACTGCAAATACCGCTTATCAACAGTGATTACATCAACAAGCTGCGGCAAAAGCGCGTCATTGCCTTAGCCATGGAATATATGATGGACGATGACGGTTCATTTCCGCTCGTGCGTATCATGAGCGAATTGGCAGGTATCAGTGCCATCCTCACAGCCGCCAATCTGCTTACCACGACATCCGGGGGGACAGGCGTTCTTCTGGGAGGCATTTCAGGCGTACCTCCTGCCAAGGTAGTAATTCTCGGTGGCGGTGTTGTTGCCGAATATGCCGTGCGCACAGCATTGGGACTCGGTGCATCGGTCAATGTATTCGACAACAATATCTACAAACTGATGCGTATTCAGGCGCGTGTGGGTCAGCGGCTTTTCACCTCTTCCATCAATCCGACCTATTTGGGACAAGCACTCGCCGATGCCGACGTTGCTATTGGAGCGGTGCATAGCAAGGCAGGCCGGACGCAGCTGATTGTAACAGAAGAGATGGTCGCCCGTATGAAGGCAGGTAGCGTCATCATTGATGTCAGTATCGACCAGGGCGGTTGCTTCGAGACTTCCGAAGTAACTTCGCTCGATCGTCCGACTTTTGAAAAACATGGCGTCATACACTATTGCGTGCCCAACATTGCTTCCAACGTGCCGCGTACAGCATCTGTAGCGATAAGCAACATGATTACGCCAATCTTAGCCAAGGCGGGCAGCGCCGGAAGCATCGAGAATGTGCTGTTTAGCCACATCAATCTTCGCAATGGCGTCTATACCTACAAAGGCTGCCTCACCAACAAATATCTTTCCGGCCGATTCGGAATCAAATATACGGACCTGGATCTGTTGATGACCTCGACATTCTGACGGCCTGCGAATTGCCGGTGTTATCATGAAAGTTGACTATTGAATTCGGGCGTCATTTATTAGTATAAAAACCGTGAAAGGCCACTAAAAAGTAAAAAATCGTGACTGTTCAGCTGATAAGAAGAAGAGCACGTCTTCTTTTTTCTACCACACTTGTCCCGTCTGTCCGGGAAAATACCCAGCATGAATAGCTTTTCTTGTTATGTATGGCAATTTTGTGGTTATAAACAAATTCCGGCTCTCAGCTAATGATGGCAGACAGAAAAATCAAAGTAATTTGACTTGAATAAGTACAAAGAATCCTTATGAATTATGATATTTCAACTAAATAATAAATCGTAATCGATTGATAGGCAATGAATATGTTTTATAAGATTGCATCTCCGGAAATTAAATTCCGGCAAAACCAAACTTCTACCTTAGGGTCGTGGATACAGCACTTGGTATAGTTATCTGTAAATAACATTCGGTTGACAGACCGCGAAGGCTTGAGATTAAAAAAGCTCACCGGCTATTCGGCCAGAAGTGCCGGATCCCAGAACAATTCCTTGAAATTCTGCACGACGTCATCTACAACAGATACACCCTCGTCGATGAGCCTTTGAGCCATGGAATACTGCGCATCGAAGTGGAGCTGACCGCTCAGCATACCATTGCGATTGACGACGCGATGCGCAGGCACAGAGGGGTCACTGCCGGATAATTGGTTGAGCGCCCAGCCCACCATCCTTGCCGAACCCAGCCCCAAAGCATTGGCAATGGCACCGAAAGTGGTCACCCTGCCGCGCGGAATAAGCCTTACAAGTGCATATACATCTTCAAAATAGGAAGCCATGATGCAAAATTAACGCAAATGACCCAATGATGTTTCGATCCGTTTATTTTTCCTGTCGCCTTCGATCAAGCTTAACCATATTTTGTCGATTTAAGCCCACTTCATTTCCCGTATAATCATTACATATGTGATGCTGGCAACATACGGTACCATCCGCTCATTGTTTGACTTTTAGTCATAATATTTACCGGAATGTTTATAGTGCAATATACTGTCTCCTAGAATTCTGGCACCAATAAGGTTGATGAGATAAATAATGCAACTTTCAATATCGGTAATCCATTTACTTCTTCCTCAATTACATTCAGCAACTATTCGCCCTTTCTACTATCCACAGAATACACTGCCTTATCGGTTCAATGGTTGAATATCAAAACCTTGTGTAGGGACAATCAAGTCCTGCACCAAGGGAGGATTGCAGGCATCACCTGCGAATCTTATGCCCTTACGGAGGAAAAAGGGCATAATTATTATTTGGTATCTTCCTATTTGGCAGATAACGGGAAGATCTTGGTAACACTAGAGATAAAAAGGGAAGTGGGTCGGATGGCTTCCTTTTTTTATTGATTACTAAAAAGGCACACAAATTATTTTGACAAATTACAGGCGGCTACGAAGCTCGAAGAATCTTTCATGGCATTGGTGTTTGAATGGTGAATGGCAAATTTGCCAGATATGACCTGGATGGGATCATCCTTATTCATTGCATTTTATAGGGCAGTCATTATCTTGATGATAACTTTTCCTTTTGATCATTGTTGTAGTCGGAAACAAATTCATCACATTGGCACGTAAAACGTTCATTTTTATCCTTTTCCTGTGCTTTGCAGGCATCGTATTGGGCCAATCCAAACAAAAGACAATGACAAAGTCAGATAAAAACAATCCACTATTGTGCAATCCGCAAATCGGAACATGTGAAGTGCCCGACAGCGCAATCACAGAATCCGTCGGGATTATTGATAATCCATCCGTTGAGGGCAAGATAAAGGTGGTTTATTTCACCGATCCGATTTGTTCTTCTTGCTGGGGCATTGAGCCACAACTTAGGAAATTGAAGCTTGAATATGGGAATGTCATCGATGTGGCATATCACATGGGCGGATTGCTGCCTGATTGGAGCTATAACAGTGGTGGCATCAGCAAGCCATCTGATGTGGCGGGCCATTGGGACGAAGTGAGTATTCACTACGATATGCCGATCGATGGAGATGTATGGCTTGAAGACCCTCTTCCATCATCCTATCCGCCATCCATCGCTTTCAAAGCAGCTCAGATGCAGGACAGGGCAAAGGCATTGGATTTTCTGCGAATCATAAGGGAAATGGTTTTCCTTGAGAAGAAAAATATAACCCGACCGGAACATTTGGCAGAGGCGGCTGCAAAGGCAGGATTGGATACGATCCGATTTAAAAATGACTGTGCAGGCGAGGCAGTGAGCTTATTTGAAGAAGATTTACGGTTGGCACGATCCTATGGGGTAAGAGGATTTCCGACCATCTTCTTTGAAGGCAAGGATGGTATGGGGGAAATGGTTTATGGTACCAGGCCGTATGCTTTTTATGAAGTGTCTATCCTGAAGCTCGCTCCCAATGTCGTCAAACAAGAATATCCCAAAGATTGGCAATTTTTATTTTCCAAATATACTTCCCTGACGGCCAAGGAATACTCGGAATTGTCTGGTATGCCGCGTTCGCAGTGTGAGGCATATCTGAATGAACTGGTCGACAAGGGACAATTGACCAAGCTGATGACGAAGAACGGTTCCATCTGGAGATGGGTCGAAAAGTGAAACGGCGGAAGGAGATCGGTGTTTGTTGCAGGTTGGAAAAATCGAAGTAGGTAGATGATTAATAATCCCAAATGCAGGTATATCGGGCTTTTTGAGAAATTCTATTTTAATTTTTGATTCAAAAAGGACAGGGATTTGATTGCCTTTACCCAGTAGGCTAGTTATAGTCGTTATGGTGGCTATTATTTTCCTACCTACTTCTGGTCGGCCCTTGCTACATTCATAATAAGGGAATACCTAAAATATCAACCCTTCCCCAAAGCCTGATGATGTTACGGAAAAGTGGAGCAGATATTTTGGGGGATTTGGAAAAATCGAAGTAGGTAGATGATTAATAATCCCAAATGCAGGTATATCGGGCTTTTTGAGAAATTCTCTTTTAATTTTTGATTCAAAAAGGACAGGGATTTGATTGCCTTTACCCAGTAGGCTAGTTATAGTCGTTATGGTGGCTATTATTTTCCTACCTACTTCCGGTCGGCCCGCCCCCATTGATTTTCATGACTCATCCTTCTTTATGATGCCTTCTTATTCTTGCCTTTGACACTTCGTCCATTTTTACTTGCACTTCATCCATAAACCATTTACGCCTAACTACCGTTTAATCTTCAATGAATTCTGGCAGATATGACAAATTGCTGTCATTGAGCAGGATTTTTTCACAATACTTATCCGAAATTGATACATGGCTACCGAAAATAATCAAACTATATACTTGCCTCTGGAGGGCGTGGACAATGAACATTGCGCCATGATTGTGAACAAAAGCCTCGCCGGAGTGAAGGGCTTGGCAAGTCACAAGGTGGAGTTGAACAACAACAGGGCCATCATAACCGTCAATAATCCCGAAGCGGTCACCGAGGCGGTTAAAGCCATCAAAGGCCTTGGTTATGGCGTGATCACCGTCCGACGCTCTTTTCCGGTGCTCAACATGTCATGCGCATCGTGTGCCGTAAGCGCCGAATCCATCATGAAGTCCACGGAGGGCATAGTAGATGCATCGGTCAACTTTGCCAATGGTATGCTCACGGTCGAATATTTGCCCAACATAACCAATCCTCAGGCATTACAGAAAGTTCAACAGTCCATCGGATACGATCTGCTGCTAAGCGATGAATCCTCCCAACAGGACACTCTGGAGGCGCTGCATGACGAAAAATTCAAAGCCTTGAGGACAAAGACCATCTGGGCGATTGCACTTTCCATTCCCTTGGTCATCATTGGGATGTTTTTCATGCATATGCCTTATGCCAATGAGCTGATGTGGCTTTTGGCAACACCGATCGTTCTTTGGCCGGGCAAGGATTTTTATGTCAATGCGTGGAAACAGGCGCGCCATCGTTCTGCCAACATGGATACCTTAGTGGCCTTGAGTACAGGAATAGCCTATTTATTCAGCGTATTCAACATGCTTTTTCCACAGTTTTGGCTCAGCCAGGGCCTGGAAGTGCATGTATATTTCGAGGCAGCCGGTGTCATCATCGCATTTATCCTCCTGGGAAAAATGCTGGAGGAAAAAGCCAAGGGAAATACTTCCGCGGCAATCAGGAAACTTATCGGTCTCCAGCCCAAGACAGTCGTCCTGGTTGATAGCGACGGCAATGAGCGTCACATAACCATTGAGGAGGTCATGGAAGGAGACGTCCTTTCAGTCAAACCCGGTGAGAAAATTGCCGTTGATGGCGTCCTGACTTCCGGCGAGTCGTATGTGGATGAGAGTATGCTCAGCGGTGAGCCTGTCCCAGTGTTGAAGACATCCGGCGAAAAAGTGTTCGCCGGTACCATCAATCAGAAAGGCAGTTTCCGCTTTAAGGCAGAAAAAGTGGGAAAGGATACAATGCTTGCCCATATCATCAAGATGGTTCAGGATGCACAAGGCAGTAAGGCACCAGTGCAAAAACTGGTGGACAGGATTGCGGCAATCTTCGTACCTGCTGTAATCAGTATTGCCATTCTTACCTTTATACTTTGGGTGATGTTGGGCAGCGAAAACGCCCTTGTGCACGGCCTGCTGGCTGCGGTGTCTGTTTTGGTCATCGCTTGCCCTTGTGCATTGGGTCTTGCTACTCCTACTGCCATCATGGTAGGTGTGGGTAAAGGCGCCGAGAAAGGCATCCTCATCAAGGATGCCGAAAGCCTCGAATTGGCGAGGAAGGTCGATGCAGTAATCTTGGACAAGACAGGCACCATCACCGAAGGACGCCCGGAAGTTTCTGATATTGCCTGGTCTAAAGAAAGTGATGAGGTAAAACAGGTTCTCCTCAGTATAGAGAGCAAATCCGAGCATCCTCTGGCAGATGCGGTGGTCAAATTTCTTGCCGGTGTAGCTCCCGTAGAGTTGACCGGTTTTGAAAGCATCACAGGCAAGGGCGTACGTGGAGAATACGTCGGTAGAAGCTGGTTTGTGGGCAATAGAGGGCTGCTCCGGGATCATGACATCGAAGTCTCTGATGCCCTGACCAATGCTGCAAACCAGTGGGGCAACCAGTCTAAAACGGTCATCTGGTTTGCTGATGATAAGCAGGCTCTTGCTGTATTGGCAATCACAGACCGGATCAAAGAGGGCTCACAGGAGGCAATACGTCAACTACAGGAAATGGGTATTGAGGTGCACATGTTGACCGGCGATAATGAATCTACCGCCAAAGCCATAGCTATGCAGGCCGGTATCCGCGACTTTAAGGCAGAAATGTTGCCGCAACATAAGGCCGATTATGTCAAGGATTTGCAGAGTAAAGGTAAGGTTGTCGCAATGGTTGGAGATGGCATCAACGACAGTACTGCGCTTGCTACTGCCGACGTCAGCATAGCTATGGGCAAAGGCAGTGATATCGCTATGGATGTCGCAAAAATGACGATCATCTCCTCCGATCTGAAGAAAATCCCACTGGCCATCCGCTTGTCCAAGCAGACTGTCGCCACCATCAAACAGAATCTTTTCTGGGCCTTCATCTACAATGTCATAGGCATTCCGATCGCCGGAGGTATCCTATATCCCATCAATGGCTTCCTGCTCAATCCGATGATTGCCGGAGCTGCCATGGCTATGAGCAGTGTCAGTGTGGTCAGCAACAGCCTTCGACTAAAGTGGAAGGGGGGATTGAATCTGAAGGAAAAATTTGCAGGCAAATAAAAATGCCAAAGGCCGATACTTTTATCCATTTGTAAAAGGAAATGTAAGTCAGATTCTGTCGCCCCAATCTTTTTTCAGCACGACACGTATAAGGTCCGCCACATCGTCCGGGACTGTCCCTCCCGGCTGTAATCCAAGATTTTTTGCCGTTTGCTTCATTTCAGACAGGCTAATCTCACCCATCCTATATCGTGCAGCATGGAACATAAATGAGATAAAGGGGAACCCTCCCTGTTGTTTGGTCTGCCGCGCCTCATCCGCACCTATCCTGGGATAAAGTCTGTACATCTTCATCAGATTGGTAAACTTACCGCAATACGCCATCGCCCTGAACCAAACACTGAAAAACAGGTGCCAGCGATAGTTGAATATTTCTTTTTTGTAAAGATTGTAGAAGACGAAGCCTCTGCTTTCGGCATGTACCGCCTTTCCGGAGTCGGTAAGTGCCCGGATAAAATAAGAGATGTGGGTGAGCCGATTATGAAAGTTGGTCGATTCGGAGGCTATGGGTGCAGTTGATTTGAGGATTTCAAGAGCTTCTGCGGTGTTCTTATCGCGCAGCAGCACAGCGACCAGATTATTGGCATAGTATAGATAATCGTTGTTTTTCAGCTTGATCGACAATCGGCCGTAATAGGCAGCTTTCTTGAAATCCTGCTGATTGGCATAGAAAAGCAGGTATTGGCTGTAGAAATTGGCCATGATTCGCCTGGAGTAGAATGTGCCATCCAATAATTTTGCCTCAAACAGCCTGAAATGTTCCTCCAGAAAGGAATAGTCATTGCTGCTGTTGGCGATCAGCACCAATCGGATCCATGCCAGAAGCCGAGTATAACCATCATTGCCCTCGTCGAAGAAAATATTGCTTAGGATATCGATCCAGCGGGTGTTAGATTCCTGTTTCTTCTCATAGTGAATCAGGATGTCTCGTGTAGCAATGTGGATTTCATCACTCAGTCTCCTGCTTTTTTCGTAGTCCTGGTGAAACGTATCCAAAAAGTCAACTACAGCAGCGACTTCCTTTTTCCTGAAGCGCACCTGAAGATAATGCCTGTAACGGCGCGCTATCTCATAACATTTGACAAAATTAAAGTCTCCGGCATCGGTTCTGCGAATGGTCTGCAAAAAGGCTTTTTCGTCATCCGATCCAATGTTGTCGAGCAGGATTTGCTGTTCCCATTGTAGCAATCTACTCAACCGTATATCCACATCGACGGCATTTAGCTTGTCTGTGCACCAAGTTTTGACATAGCTCAGCTTTCGCTTGTCAGTACCCGGCCTTACTTCGAATACTTCATTGGGGTTGCCTGCGCAATGTAGCAATCGCTCCAGGATATCGATTTTCTCCGGATCCGACATACCGGATTGTCGGCTGAGAATTACAGCTTCACCCGGGAACAACGAATCGGAAAAGGCTTGAAATCTGGTCATGTGCCGAAAATAAGATAAATACGGGAAATTACATACTTTGAAAATTGATAAATATTGAAATGGCAGGGAATGCCTTTGCCAAGAAATTCGAAGTAGGCACGAAAATAATAACCACAGACCTCCGTGTGTCGCGGCTTCCTCAGGATGACAAAAATTAAAAGCGGCTTATTTGGATATAAATTTAAAATTCAATCTTCGAAGTGCCCATCTTTATTGAATTCCTGGTTATTAATTATCTACCTACTTCGGTAGAATGCCCGCCCCACTGCATTCCCCCTCAATCCCCGCTATTCGAACAGTTGAGGGTTCAGAGCCAAAATTCGAAGTAGGCACGAAAATAATAACCACAGACCTCCGTGTGTCGCGGCTTCCTCAGGATGACAAAAATTAAAAGCGGCTTAGTTGGATATAAATTTAAAATTCAATCTTCGAAGTGCCCATCTTTATTGAATTCCTGGTTATTAATTATCTACCTACTTCGATAGAATCCCCGCCCCCACTGCATTCCACCTCAATCCCCACTTTTCGAACTATTGAGGATGCAGAGCCAAGATTCTTGTACTTTTACACGTCCCCCTTCGTCGTACAGGACTTTCGCTCCATTCCAGCACTTTCGCTATTTCTCCTCTTTATTCAAAAAACCAGAAGATGGTTGTCCCATATTTCCTCAATTCTGTAAATCGGGGATGTTTATGAAAGTCATGCTGTTGGTTGGTCTCCAACACGAAGAGACCTTCGGGACGTAACAAGCCTTTTTCGAAGATCAAATCCGGAATTTCAGGTATATTGGGCAGCGGGTAAGGTGGACCGGCAAAAATATAATCGTATTGTTCCGTACTGTTGTGGATATATTTGAAGACGTCGGATTTGATGATAGTCAGTTCTTTATCCAACTGAAGTTTTTTCTTTAGGTCGTGGACAAAGCGGACACAACCCATGAATTTGTCCACATAAGTGGTGTCATCACATCCCCGTGAGACAAATTCAAAGCAATGATTACCGGTACCGCCGAATAAGTCCAGCATCTTTACCGATTCCCAGTCAAGCCGGTTGTTTAGTACGTTAAACAAGCCCTCTTTGGCTATGTCGGTCGTGGGCCTCGTCGGCCATTTGTCCGCCGGAGGATAAAAATGTCTGCCGCCAAATCTTCCGGATATTATCCTCATAGGTCTAATGATGACAGGTCGAAATATACGTGCGCCGGCAGGCTGTCAATGAGAAGGGTCGGTTCTGACAGTTCCTCTATAAAGGCCGGTTCGCGGATATAGCGTTTCAACAGGTCATGCAAGGTGGAATTGCTATCAAGTTTGCCGGACAGATAAGTCGGTACACTCTCTGGGTCAAGGTGGAATTCCTTATAGATGAGCATTATATAGTACAGAAAGTCTTCCGCAGTGGAAAATTCATACACATTGGCATAGCTTAGTTGCCGATTGCGATACACCACGATATACAGCGTGTCATGCAATGCATTGACGAATACCTTGTAGCCAAGGTCATGCACGCTGATGATGGTCTCGAGCTGCATGATGTAACTACTCAGTGCGTTTTCCAACTTCATATTGGGGAAGGCATTGCGGTATGCCTGATAGATTGCAGACCGGAAGGCATATACCAGATGAATATCCTGTTTCTCCAAATAATCCGCCTTTACTTCATCGGTGGACCAAACCGGAGCGCTACTTTCAAGATATCGGACGCTTTCTTCCCGGTTGAAAACTACCCCTGGCACCAGAACCATACGCTTATTGGAGATGCCTATGGATACACTTTTGAACGCATTGCCCAGATATTCATCCGAAGCCAGTATTGCTCGGTGAAAGTCGGTGAATTTTTCGCCAGGAGCCATTTTGTACTCCCTTAGTAACTCATACCGCCCATCCTCATTGACGATACAATAAGTCAAATAGTTGTTCTCGCTGAGCAAGAGCAGGCTGCTGCCATAAGTGTTTATGACGCCGGAATCAGGATTTTTATATTCTGTGATGAGTTGTGGCACTGTTTTAAAAATATGGTTCCCAAGACACAATATTAATACAATTTGGCGTACTAATAATCAATCTTGTAAATTTGCACTTCATTTTTTGTTATGTCGGTTACTATTTTAGCCATTGAAAGTTCTTGTGACGACACTTCTGCTGCGGTTGTACGCGATGGAAAAGTATTGTCCAATGTAGTGTCCAGTCAAGACCAGCACGCCCTTTGGGGGGGTGTTATACCTGAAGTGGCCTCCCGTGCACATCTTCGTTTGATCATGCCTGCTGTCGAAAAAGCGCTTAAGGACGCTTCGTCGGAACTAAAAGATATTGATGCTATTGGTATTACCCGGGCACCCGGCCTGTTAGGTTCACTACATGTAGGTGTCACTTTTGCCAAATCATTAGCCCTGGCTCTGAATATTCCACTTATTGATGTACACCATATGGACGCGCACATCATGGCCAATTTTATAGAAGAGCCTGTGCCTGCATTCCCTTTTCTTTGTCTGACAGTCAGTGGGGGACATACCCAGATCAGTATTGTGCGGGATTATCTTGATGTGGAAGTCATCGGGGCGACTATAGATGATGCCGCAGGAGAGGCTTTCGATAAGACAGGTAAGATCCTGGGTCTGGATTATCCTTCGGGCCCAATCATTGATAGGATGGCCGCACAGGGTAGCCCAGTATATACTTTTCCGGAACCAAACATACCGGGATTGGACTTCAGCTTCAGCGGCCTGAAAACTTCCATCCTTTATTTTTTGCAAAAAGAAACCGCCATCAATCCTGACTTTATCCGTGAAAACATCTCCGACCTTTGCGCTTCAGTCCAAAGCCGTATCGTCAGCGTCCTGATAAACAAATTGCAACAGGCTGTCCGACAGACCGGTATCCGAGAGGTCGCCCTGGCAGGCGGAGTGGCTGCCAACAGTGGACTGAGAAAGGCTATGGAAGAAATGCGCGACCGGGAAGGCTGGAACATCTTTATACCTCGGATTGCTTACTGCACCGACAATGCCGCCATGATAGGCCAAAACGCCTATTACAAGTATCTTGCCGGAATATTTGCCGGTCAGGATATGGAAGCAAGTGCACGGGGCTAACATCCAGGATGGTATTTGTCGTTCAATTTTTAGTCCATCCACTGCTGATTCTCGTTCATTTCCACTAACTTTATGCTTCAATTGAACGGAGCAATATGCATTTTCACGAAAAAACAGTTTTGATTACGGGCGGTTGCTCCGGCATAGGTAAGATCATGGCTCGTAAATCTTTGGAGAGAGGCGCCTCACGCGTCATCATCATAGATGTAAACGATGCGGCTTTTCAGGGTTTGAAGGATGAATGGAAGGCATTGTCCGGCGAGGTCATCACTTATCAGGCCGATCTGTCCGACGTAAACCAAATCAGAAATGTCGCCACAAAAATCAAGGAAACATACGGCATTCCGAATGTTCTGATCAATAATGCCGGCATAGTCACCGGTAAATATTTTCACGAGCATAGCCACGAAAATATCGCCCTGTCCATGGCTGTAAATGCCGATGCCATGATGCACCTAACCCTCGAATTTCTTCCGGGTATGATAGAGCGCAATTCCGGTTCGATAGGCAATATATGTTCCCTGGCCGGCTTGATCGGAAATACGAAGATGGCGGTTTATGTAGCATCCAAATGGGCGGCTGTGGGGTGGAGTGACTGCCTCAGGCTCGAAATGCAGCAGCTGGACAAAAATGTCAAGGTTACGACCATAATGCCTTACTATATCAATACCGGAATGTTTGATGGCGTCCGCTCCGGCTTGATTCCCATCCTGAAACCGGAACCATCGGCTGAAAAATTCATGCGGGCCATTGAAAAAGAGAAACGGTTACTCGCCACGCCGGTGCCATATTGGTTCATTCGCCTGAGTCAGGGATTGCTGCCACTTCCGGCCTTCGATTTTGTGATGAAAAATATTTTCGGCGTATATGATACCATGAAGGAATTCAAAGGCAGGATCGAAAAGTAATGTTTACCTGTTTTTTTTAATGCCCTTTTGCTCTCAAAACGTCAAATACCTTCATTATAACTGCAAATGCTTATATTTCCCGTTTGAATACAAATGAATTCCTCGTTTTTTAGTTGACGACTTTTGTAATATCATTCGAATTGTTGATAACCAATACCTGTCTGTGCACACACTTGTTCCGTGGTTAAATGCCTAAAATATAGTACACAGATATACATCTATATACGTATATTTAATTAAATATATAAGTAAAATATTTATATAACATTCTTCAATAAAGTACTTTGAATATTCGTGCTTACACATGCTTTTTCTTTTCGCGTCCAACCTGAAAACATCCTATATTTGCAGCTTCTAAACAAATTATACAATCATGAGTCAGATATTGATAGAATGCGTCCCTAATTTCAGTGAGGGCCGCGACCAATCTGTTTTGGATGCCATCGCAGAGGCGGTTCGTAGTGTTGAAGGTGTATCCCTGCTGGATGTTGATCCGGGCAAGGCAACCAACAGAACAGTTTTTACTTTCGTCGGTCATCCGGAAGCCGTAGTCGATGCCGCATTTGAAGCGATCGCAGTAGCGGGACGGTTGATAGATATGAGTAAACATACCGGAGCGCATCCTCGGATGGGAGCCACGGACGTTTGCCCGTTGATTCCGATATCCGGTATTTCTCTTGAAGAATTGATACCTTATGCACATAAACTGGGTAAACGTGTCGCTGAGCAACTGGACATTCCGGTGTATCTTTACGAAGCAGCAGCCACTTCGCCACAGCGCAAGAGTCTGGGCGATATCCGAAGTGGTGAGTACGAAGGTCTGGCTGCAAAAATCAAGGATTCGGCATGGACACCTGATTATGGTAAGGCGGAATTCAATGCTCACTCCGGAGCCACAGTTATCGGAGTGAGGGATTTTCTGGTTGCATACAACGTCAATCTCAATTCTTCATCGGTCAAGAAGGCCAATGCCATCGCATTTGATGTGAGGGAACAAGGTCGTATCCTGAAGAAAAACGGTGAGACCGTCATTGACAAAAACGGTGAACCGGTACGTCAGCCGGGCAAACTGAAGAGTGTCAAGGGTATTGGCTGGTTTATAGAGGAGTATGGCGTCGCCCAGATCTCGATGAATCTCACCAATATCAATGTCACACCGTTGCACGTGGCCTTCGATGCCTGTGAAGAAAGTGCACAGCAGCGTGGGATCCGCGTTACAGGCTCTGAGATTGTCGGTATGGTTCCCAAAAGGGTGTTGGTGGAGGCCGGTCGGTATTTTCTGGAGAAGCAGAAGGCCAGCGCTGGTCTTTCAGAACGTGAGTTGATGAAGCTTGCCGTAAAGACCCTCGGATTGGAGGAATTTGCTCCTTACCCGCTCGATAAGAAAATCATCGAATACGCGATAGCAAAACCGCAGGACACAATGCTCACCGATCTGACCGTATCCGGATATGCCGACCTAACGGCGTCTGAATCACCGGCACCGGGCGGAGGTTCGGCATCAGCAGCTGTAGGAGCATTTGGAACGGCGCTTGGCGTGATGGTTGCCAACCTGACATCATCCAAAAAGGGATATGAAAAACACTGGAAGATGTATAGTGATTATGCTGTCAAAGGCCAGGATATCAAACAAAGGCTTCTTCGCCTCGTCGATGAAGATACTCAGGCTTACAACGGAATCATAGAAGCAGTAAGGCTGCCTAAAGCAACAGACGAAGAAATTGCAATCCGAAACAATGCAATGATCGAAGCTACTCGCCATGCCATTGAGGTGCCTTTCAAGGCGATGGAGACTGCTGCCGAAGCCATTCCACTGATAGCTGCCATGGTTGAGAAGGGCAATCCCAATAGTGTGTCGGATGCTGCCGTTGGCGGTCTCTGCCTGAGGACAGCCATCACGGGAGCTTATTACAATGTCCGTATCAACATGAAAGGCTTTGAAGATAAGGCTTATGCCGATGCAATGGCCGGCAAGGCCGGAAAGCTGTTTAAGGATGCTATGGCGGAGCTTGACAAAATCGGTGACATGATCGAAGCGCATTTCTAAGCTTAGAAGAATATAGCAGGGATAGTGGAGAGCTATCCTTTATCCGGGCTTTAAAATCCTGCCCGGTCGATGGCTGTCTGAATGAATTTGGGGAAAGCGAATTTATGAAGGTCAACGACCGCAACTTCAATGGCTGATTCCAACTGCGGCATTACGGCTACATATATAATATGGAATGTGGCATTTATTTTCTGATGAGTCAGAATCTGTGGCGGCAAGCTGCATAAAAACTCAGACCGACCGTTGACCCCATTTTTATGGAGCCATTGGTCTATGTGGTTTGTCGTCGGCTTATCCCTACTTTCCCACAATAGAAATTCGTACATACCGGCATAGATATCGCCTTTTTGGCGTCGGAACAACAGACAGGAATCTCCTGAACGAATGATGAAATAATTGAAAAACCTTTCCCGGCGAATGATTTTTTTGGACTTCACCGGCAGGTCACTGATTTTATCCGATCTGAACGCAAGGCATTGCTCTGTGAGGGGGCAAATGTCACATCGCGGTGCTGTCGGAGTGCAGATCGTGGCACCGAAGTCCATCATCGCCTGATTAAATCGACCTGGATCTGCAGTGTCCAGAACCTTGTCGGCCACTTCTGCAAAAATCCTCTTCCCTTCCGTGGTGTCAAAAGCCGTTTCGACACCGAAATAGCGTGCGAGAATTCTTACCACATTGCCATCCACCACTGCGTATGGGAGGCTGAAAGCAAATGAAGCAATGGCGGCTGCCGTATAGGGGCCGATGCCACTGATCTTCAGCAAGGCATGATAATCGGCAGGCAAGTGTCCATCGAATCGTTCGATGACCTGACGGGCGCCCTGATGCAGATTCCGCGCCCGACTGTAATAGCCCAGACCCTGCCATGCCTTCAACACCTCGTCGATGTCTGCACCGGCCAAATCTTGCAGTGTCGGAAACTTCTCCAGAAAATCCAAATAGTAATCCCATCCTTGCTGCACGCGGGTTTGTTGCAGGATAATCTCCGAAATCCAGATCTTGTATGGACTTTTTTCACCTTTCCATGGCATTTTGCGACGGTCGGGATGATACCAGGAGAGGATTTTTTTTCTAAAATCAGAAAAGTTGGCCTTACTGAGTAGAAATTTATGCATGGACAAAAATAGCAAACCATATTTTTTTGAAAACCGAAAAAAATTTTTGAAAAAACAAGTTGATTGATTTTGAATACATTAGTTAAATTTCTATTATAAAGCTTGACAATTTTGGGAATGTTAAGTGTCTAATTTTTAAATAATAGTGAACAAAATTGTAAACTTTTTTACCTACTAAAAAATTTATATACATGATTGTCAGTATATTATAATTTATTTTCTGCAAACATATTTATTTTTTCAATAAAAATTTTGTATTATAAATAAATTACATACATTTGCTTCTTTAAAATTTATTAAACCTTTCAATGTTAAACTATAAGACAAATGGGAAAGACAATTATCAAAAAAGAGAAGACTACATATACACAGGACGAGGCGAACGAGGCCAGCTTGAAATATTTTGGCGGTGATGACCTGGCGGCCAGAGTTTGGGTCAACAAATATGCATTAAAGGACTCACATGGCAATCTCTATGAGAAGACACCGGACGACATGCATCGAAGAATTGCATCTGAGATCGCAAGAATAGAAAAGAATTATCCTAATCCTCTTTCCGAAGATGATGTTTTTGATTTGATCAAAAATTTTAAATATATCATTCCTCAGGGAAGTCCAATGACGGGAATTGGCAATCCTTTTCAGATTGCTTCACTGTCCAATTGCTTTGTAATAGGTCATGATGGCCCGTCTGACTCTTACGGCGGTATCATGAAGATCGATCAGGAGCAGGTACAGTTGATGAAGCGTCGGGGCGGTGTAGGTCATGACCTGTCGCACATCAGGCCTAAAGGTTCACCGGTCAAGAACTCGGCGTTGACCTCCACCGGTATCGTACCCTTCATGGAGCGCTTTTCCAATTCCACAAGAGAAGTGGCTCAGGACGGCCGACGTGGTGCATTGATGTTGTCCGTAAGCATAAAGCACCCGGATTCTGAAAGTTTTATTGATGCTAAGCTGGAAGAGGGCAAGGTGACTGGCGCCAATGTCTCTGTGAGGATTGACGACGAGTTCATGCGTGCTGTACAGGATGGTTTGGCCTATCAGCAACAGTATCCGATCATAAGTACGGATCCGATGTATGTCAAGAAAATTGACGCTGCGACCCTTTGGAAAAAAATCGTTCACAATGCCTGGCGCTCTGCTGAGCCGGGTATCCTGTTCTGGGATACAATCATTCGGGAGTCCGTGCCTGACTGTTACGCCGATCTTGGATACAAGACAGTTTCGACCAATCCTTGCGGCGAAATTCCACTATGTCCTTATGATTCCTGTCGCTTGCTGGCTATCAACCTGTTTTCATACGTTGAAAATCCATTTACCAAGGATGCAAGTTTCAATTGGGACTTATTCAAAAAACACATCCACTATGCCCAAAAGATCATGGATGACATCATCGACCTCGAGCTTGAGAAGATTGATGATATCCTGAGAAAAGTGGATGAAGATCCGGAAAGTGATCAGATCAAAGGCATAGAGAGAAACCTTTGGTTGTCAATTCGAGAAAAAGCCCATCAGGGAAGGCGTACCGGTATCGGCATTACTGCGGAAGGAGATATGCTGGCAGCTCTGGGTCATCGTTACGGAAGCCCTGAGGGAATCGATTTTTCTGTCGAAGTACATAAGACAGTTGCTGTGGAAGCCTATCGAGCATCCGTTCACGCTGCAAAAGAAAGAGGAGCATTTGGTATCTATGACGCCGAGCGCGAAAAGAACAATCCTTTCATCCAGAGAATCAAAGAAGCAGATGCTCAATTGTATTATGAAATGCTTGAGTACGGAAGGAGAAACATCGCTATGCTGACCATCGCCCCTACAGGCACTACCAGCCTTATGTCACAGACGACATCCGGAATCGAACCAGTGTTCCTTCCTGTGTACAAGCGCCGTCGCAAGGTCAACCCCAATGACAAGAACGTCCGTGTGGACTTTGTTGATGAGGTGGGCGATTCCTGGGAAGAATATGCAGTATTCCACCACAGGTTCCGTCAATGGATGGAAATCAATGGTCACGATACAAAAAAACACTATTCTCAGGAAGAATTGGATAATCTCGTCAAAGCTTCTCCATACTATAAGGCAACCTCCAACGATGTTGACTACCTGAATAAAGTAAGAATGCAGGGAGCAATCCAGAAGTGGGTGGACCATTCCATCTCCGTGACCATCAATATGCCCAATGATGTAAGTGAGGAAACCGTCGGTCAATGTTATATGGAGGCATGGAAAGCCGGATGTAAGGGCGTTACCGTCTATCGCGATGGCTCAAGATCAGGCGTTCTGATCGCTGCCACAGATAATAAAAATGCTGAAGCCTCCACAGACGAACCGGCACCATTCCCTACAACACGTCCACAGGTATTGGATGCTGAGATCGTGAGATTCCAGAATAATAAAGATAAATGGATCGCATTCATAGGCTTGATCGATGGCCGTCCTTTTGAGATCTTTACCGGACTGGCCGATGATGAAGACGGTATCCTGATACCTCGTTGGGTCAATCAAGGCCTGATCATCAAAAACAAGGAAGCCGATGGCACATCACGTTACGACTTCCAGTTTATCAATGGCCGTGGATACAAGACTACCATTGAGGGCTTGTCCTACAAATTCAATCCTGAATACTGGAATTATGCCAAGTTGATATCCGGAGCATTGCGGTACTCTATGCCTATCGAAAAAGTGGTGGATCTGATCAACAGCCTTCAGTTGGATGAATCCATCAATACCTGGAAAAACGGTGTGGCCCGTGCACTCAAGCGATATATACCGGACGGTACCGAGGCCCGCAAGGCCAAGTGCGCCAACTGCTCATCGACCAATCTGCACTATCAGGAAGGTTGCCTGACCTGTAAGGATTGCGGTAGCAGTAAATGCGGATAATATAAAGTGATACTACAAAAAAGCCGGTGCTTAGCATCGGCTTTTTTTGTGCCACGGTGTCCGGAGAATGTGTAGCAGGAAGAATGAGGGCAGTCGGAAGAGCAAATCCTTCGAAAAAAGGAATTAGGTAGATAAATAATAACCTTCGAGCCTTTGTTTGCAGTCATTCTGAGAGAATGGAACTGAAATAATATTCACATTTCGATTTCAATTTGTTTTCCGATTTCAGAAATCTCCAATGCCATCTACATTCGCGGTTATTATTTTCCTGCCTACTTCGTACAGGAAGCAGGATCATCATCCACCACACCTTGTCAATACGCTTCTTGAGAAGAAATACCTATAACAAAGGTTCCACTGACCGGGTAAAAAAGTACGTATTAGGCATAAAAAAAAACAGAGAACAAAATCACCGTTCTGTTCTCTGCTTTTTCAATAAATCCAGTATCGCCTTATACGGCTTTCTTTTTATCCTTTATTCTGATATCGAAAATATTGCTGTACCTATCCTTGATCAATTTCTTCAACTCCTTGCGGGCAAAGAATATACGGCTTTTGATAGTGCCCAACGGTAATTCCAGCTCATCCGCGATTTCCTGATACTTAAATCCTTCATAGTGCAGAGTGAAAGGAATCCTCAGTGAATCATCCAACTGATCGATCATGTCGCTCAATTCTTTCAGAAAAATATTGGTCTCACCCTGATTGTGCTCTGATCCGCCGGCATTGAGATAATACAGATTGGCAGTAGAGTCCATAATAGTATTGGCCTTTACTTTCTTACGGTAATTGTTGATAAAGATGTTCTTCATGATGGTAAACAACCACGCCTTCAGATTGGTATCCGGAGCAAATTTATCTTTGTTGACAAGTGCACGGTAGGTAGTTTCCTGATACAAATCCTTTGCATCCTCGGAATTCTTCGTCAGATTCAGCGCAAAAGAATGCAGGTATTGGGAAATGTTGTCTATTTTTTTATTAAATTCTATAATTGACATAGCTGGTAGTTTTGTTTGATTCTGTAAATGTAAGACTTTGTTTAACGAAAAAGCAATTAGCGTTAAACAAAACGCTTAAATTCCTGTTATTGAATTATTAATTTCTGAAAAATGAACCATCAACATTTTGACAATCAATTGCTTATTTCAGAATTAATGTTTTGTTAAAGTTTCAAAAAAAATTGAAAGTTTAATTTACATCCTGCAAAAAAGATTCCACTCAATATTTGAAGCCATTTTGTCAGGATGCATCTGCCATTTCCATCGAAAAGCAATACTAGAACGAAACAAATACGCCCATTCGTTCCTTTCAATTGTTAACCTAATGTTTCTTTTGGGGTGAATACTTTCAGGAATCCATTAATTTTATCCCGATCAAATCAAAGTCTTTTTATGTCCGGATATCGTCTTTTTATCGTGATATGGTTGCTGTTGGGCTACATCGGCATTTTACCGGCTCAAAATGAGTCCATTTCTTCGGCTTCCCGGCAGGCTGCCCTGCTCAAGGGTGGCGTTTTGATCGTGAGACTGCCTTCGTATGACAAGCAGGAAAAGTATTACTACGCTATCATTGCGGACAGCTTGTCAGGCAAGCAGGAACGTGAACGCGCCCAAATGCAGTTACATGCGCTGACAACAAGGCGGGACGGCTTCAATAGGATTCTTAGGCATTCTATTGACAGTGTATATCGATTTTGCGAAGTTCGATATATAGCACAAAGAGATTTGACCGACACCGATAAAGATGCCATGAATCAATCCTTTTTATCCCAGGATGGCACTAAGGACAACTCACTTTCCATCGGTGACCGGCCATATATGATACTTGCCTACATGGACCGTACGTCTGAGGCAGGAACCAATGCATTGAGTCTGAGGCTTTTATTGGCGGACGGCAATGAGGCTGATCAGGCAATCCAGTTTCCCGGAGTCGGCAATGTCATCAACATCCTGCTTGATAATGGCAAATTCGATACTGCCGAAAAATTGCTGCTCAAACGTCTTTTAAAATTTCAGAACAGACTAAAAAAGCAATATGCCAATGCTATCAAGTAATGTTGAGCTATTATTTTCGAATCCTTCTGTCTATTTTTATCCGGTAAAATCGGATTCCTTTTGATTTTAGTGCACAATTCCTTAATTTTATAATTCAAATGCATATGGATCATGGGAAAATACAAAATAAAAGACCTCGAGAAATACTTTAAAGAGTATCGTAAATCGGTAAAGGATCCCTCCGGATTCTGGGAAAAAATTGCAGCAGAAAATTTTGACTGGCACAGCCGCTGGGACAAGGTACTTGACTTTGATATGAAAGAAGCCCGTTTCGAATGGTTTAAAAATGCCAAGCTCAACATTACCCAAAACTGCATCGACAGACACCTGCAGACGCGGGGAGACAAGACGGCCATCATCTTTGAGCCCAACGATGTCAATGAGCCCGCCCAGCACATTACTTATAAGGACTTGTATGCCCGTGTTGCCAGGATGGCCAATGTCCTGACCGACCAGGGAGTCAGAAAGGGCGATCGTGTGTGTATTTATCTGCCTATGATCCCGGAACTGGCAGTGTCCTTATTGGCTTGTGCCCGGATCGGTGCGGTCCACTCCGTCGTCTTTGCGGGCTTCTCTGCATCTGCACTGGCCGCGAGGATAAACGACTGCGATTGCAAAACCGTCATCACTGCCGATGGCTCTTTTCGGGGGAATAAAACCATTGATTTGAAACATATCGTTGACGAAGCCCTGCATCAATGTCCCGGTGTAGAACGTGTACTGGTGGTCAAGCGGACAGGAGGCGAGGTCGTCATGAAAAAAGGACGTGACCAGTGGTTGCAACCGTTGCTGGATGAGGCCGCTGCTCTTCATGTGGCAGAGGTGGTGGATGCAGAGGATCCGCTATTTATCCTTTATACCTCAGGCAGTACAGGCAAACCCAAGGGTATGCTGCATACAACAGCCGGATATATGGTCTTCATGGGCTATACCTTCAAGAATGTATTTGGCTATAAGAAGAAGGACGTATATTGGTGTACGGCAGACATCGGCTGGGTGACCGGACATAGCTACATAGTATATGGGCCTTTGCTCAACGGTGCGACGACACTGATTTTTGAGGGAATTCCTTCTTATCCCGATTATGGTCGTTTCTGGCAGGTGGTGGAGAAGCACAAGGTCAATATTTTCTATACGGCACCTACCGCTATTCGTTCCCTGGCTAAGGAAAGCCTTGACTTCGTCCAGCGGCACGATCTTTCCAGCCTGAAGGTCATAGGTTCGGTCGGAGAGCCCATCAACGAGGAGGCCTGGCATTGGTACAATGAAAACATAGGCCACAGGCGTTGCCCATTAGTGGACACCTGGTGGCAGACCGAAACCGGCGGCATCATGATTAGTCCTCTCGCCTTCGTCACCCCTTCCAAGCCGAGCCACGCAACACTGCCAATCCCCGGAGTCCAGCCAGTCCTGATGGACGAATTGAGCAACGAAGTCCATGGAAATCAGACCGGCGGAAATCTCTGCATAAAATATCCATGGCCCGGCATGGCCAGAACGATATATGGCGACCATCAGCGCTATAAGGACACCTATTTTTCGGCTTATCCCGGCAAATACTTCACCGGTGACGGCGCGTTGCGGGACGAGACAGGTTATTATAGAATCACTGGACGGGTGGACGATATCATCATTGTTTCCGGTCACAACTTAGGCACTGCGCCCATTGAAGATGTCATCAACCTGCACGATGATGTAGCGGAGAGTGCCATTGTAGGCTTTCCTCATGATATCAAGGGCAATGCACTGTATGGCTTTGTCATTCTTTCGGATGAGGCAAAGGAAAAAGATCCCGCTGTACTTACTCATGAAATAAATGCCCTTATATCCGAACAAATTGGGCCGATCGCCAAATTGGATAAAATACAGTTTGTATCGGGACTGCCCAAGACCCGGAGTGGGAAGATCATGCGTCGCATCCTCCGCAAGATCGCAGAAAATGACCTGAGCAACCTTGGAGATACCTCCACCTTGCTCAATCCGGAAGTTGTCGAGGAAATCAAGGATAACAGAGTTTGAACAAGGAATTACTAACTAACATTGGGTAAAATCAAATACGAATTACGAAATAATATTTTGTAACTATTCAGCTGTTAAGAAAGAGAACACGCCTTCTTTTTTCTACTACGCCTGTCCCGGCTTTCCGGGAAAATACAAGGAAAGAAAAGCTTTTCATGGTATGAAATATAATTTTGTGGTTAAATATAAATTCCGGGGCTTAGTTAACTAAACTACTTTTGCCCAAAAGGCGAAAGGTTTGGTCTCGGCTAAAGCGGACTTAATATGCCAACCTAACTTTGTGTCCCGCATGCCATTATATCGCCAGGCAAACCACTAAGGAAGCACTTTGTGTAACTTTGCATATATCTTTGCGAATCTCTGCGGTTAAGTCTTTTTACCCCAAAGGACTCACGAACACAAAGAATAAGCTAAAGCCTTCGCCTGAAGGTGAGGGATTTTCCCCCAGATATGGAAATTAAAAATTTGAAATAGCCATTTTTTGTTTTAAGTTTACGCTAAAATTAAAAACAACATAATCATGAAAAAACTAAAAACTTTAATTTTACTACTGGGATTTTTGATTCCATTTACAATGTATGGCCAGGAAATGGCAGACAACACCGGGTATAAGACATTCGCATCATCTGCCAATCTCGGGTATATGGACCAGTCAATGGGATCAGACCTTAACCTGTATTCAGGGAATTTGATGGCTAAGGACAAATGTGCTTCCTACACCAAAATGAAAAAGGCGGGTTTGGTTATGACTATAGTCGGACCGATTGTCATGGTTGGTGGAATCGCAATGATGGTAACCGGGTTAATTACAAGTGATGAAGATCTTGATGTTAACACCGGGCTTATTATAGGTGGTTATGCCGGGCTTGTCGTCGGAGGATTGACAACTGCTGCGGGAATCCCACTCTTGGTTATCGGCAATTCAAAATCAAAGCAATATTGTGGCGGAAAAAAACGCAATTCACAGTTGAATCTTAACAGTGGAAAGAACGGCGTCGGAGTGGCTTTGGCCTTCTGATTCAAAGAGAAAAGGTATTTTAAAAGGGGATGTTGGCAAGACATCCCTTTTTTATTGTAACTATTCACCTCAAATTGTCTATAATATAAGGCTTATCAATACCTAAAGCTCCAAATATTTATTTAACTACTAAATTACAATGCAAACCACGAAATGGCACTAAACAGCACGAAATTCTTTCGTGTCACTTCGTTTATTTCCCCGGACGGCCGGGACAGACATGGTAGAATAAAGAAAACTCGAACTATTTCTTATTAGGTGATTAGTTACTTTTTATTTAATGCCGATCAAATGTTTTTACTGATTTTTAATAAATTAGTAGAAATATGGTTTATCTTTAACCTCGAATTAAAAATCACAACATTATGAAACCTATAATTATCATGTATTTATTGGTAGGAACCATCATTCCACTTACCATGAATGGCCAGGACATGGCAGACAATTCCGGCTATAAAACATTTGCTTCCTCTGCTAATTTAGACTACACCGACAGATTGGCAGAATCCGATCTCTACCTTTATTCCGGAAATATAAAGATTCAAGACAGATGCAAGAAATACACCAACTTGAAAGAGGTCGGGACAGTCATGACAGTAGTAGGAGTACTTTCTTTTGTTGTCGGTATAATTGCATTTAACAATGCAGAAGCTGAAGACAGCTTTTTGTTTTCCACTCAGGAAAGCCTTGGATTACTTGGGATGGGCGCGGGAATAGGGCTTACTGGCGCAGGCGTTCCTATCATGGTTGTAGGTATAGTCAAGTCAAATCAATATTGTGGAAAAGACGGATCCGCTCCAAGACTGATTCTCAAAAGTTCCGGTAATGGTGCCGGCTTGGCGCTGACATTCTGACTTTTGACCGGAAAGAAGGCAATATTCAGTGAATACAGGAAAGGCTCACGTATTTACAAGGCGAGGATTGTGTATCTGAACCATTTCACGACTTATTCGCCGATGATCGAGTGCAGGGCATCCCCGTGATCTTCCGATTGCATGAGGGACGTGCCAATGATAACTGCGTCAAAACCGGCATCGAGCAGCATTTTCCTTTGCTCAGGGTTCTTTATGCCACCACCGCCAATCTTGACCTTATCAAGAGGGAGTTGGGGCAGATAAGACATAATTTCTGAAAACCCTGAGTCATTCTCAATAGCAAATCTGTGCTGCACCATGATGATATCCACTTCCGGATGATAATCCTCCAACTCTTTTTTGCTGAAGGCCTCAAAGACGACTTCCATTTCCAGTGCATGAGCGAGCCGGGAAAAGGATGCAATCTCCTCAGTACCGAGCAAGCCGCCATGGAGGATGATGGCATCGCTCCCTAAAGCCCTCGCTTCCACGATCTGGTAAGGATCCACAATGTAATCACGCATGAGCATGGGTACATCCCGAAATAATTGTTTGACCACAAACAGATCATCGACGTTACCGCCATAATAAGTTCCATCAGTTGCTATGCTGACAGCACTTGCACCGTTTTGGAGGAACTGAAATACAACCTCCTTGGCATCGGCGTTTGGAGCCATTGCATCCTGGCCGGGAGATTTGCGCTTGAACTCCGCGATGGTATGTGATTTGAGAGGATTGATAAGGGCTTCCGCCAAAGAAACCGGTTCGGGGGCGCTCAACGCAAGCTCTTCCAAGAGGTCGAGTGGAGTGGCCTTTTCTTTATCGTGTATTTCGTTGATCTTTATTCGTTTGATATCTACCCACATGATTCGTTTTTTTTTGATGCCGGTCGATGGTAATGTTACACCTTGTATTGAACACGGAAATCTGCCACCGGCACGGCACAAAGGTACATATCGGACGTATAAATTTGGTAACTTATCAACCGGTCAAAAAGAATATCAGCCGTTTTTTGAACAGATAAATTATACTTTTTTCATACGACATATTTTATGATTCGGGGATATTCCTTACAAAAAAAGCCTGTCTTCTTTCTTCAACCACAAAACCCATAGGAAATCACGAAAAGACTCCGCGCTTTCAGGCGCCATTCACCCATATAAAATTAAAAATTAATACAAAGTATCTGATCTTGCCGGTCAACAGGATATCACACAGCTACTTGGATTCTTTCGTAGTCACTGGTTCGTGTGATGGATTTTCTTGTCGTATTGACATGAAGAGCCTACGACTAATATAGATGGATAGCCGGTTCTTACTTCACAGGAAAATATACAAGCTAAATTTTCAGTCTTTTAATCAGAATTTCCCGATCTGAAAAGATGATCCAGGAGAAATCATATACATAATGTACAGTCTTTTGTTGGCTATTGATGTGAAAACCTGTAATATAGGAATAATTGAAGTGTTTTTGGTCCAGAATGGACTTGGGTAGTTTTTTGGAAATACCTGTTTTCCCCATGATTTCTAAAAGGATGGATCTATTGCGGTGTAAGATTTTATCAATGGTGGCAGTAGCGGTATTGGTAACTTTTTGAAGTTTCTGATGATATATAGCCTTACATCCGGGTGAGCAAAATATTTTGTCCGACCTTCCTGTAAAGGGGCTTTGACAGAGTTTGCATTTTCTTTTGAGGGTCATGGCAGAGAATTTGAATGAAGAATAAGTATCGGATAGTTGTATCTTTTAAACTGCATTTAAGTGATAAATTTACGGTTAGCTTACGAATAAATATCCTTTATATCCGTAATCTTACGGTAAATATTTCTACTAATTAACATAAAATACTTATATTTAATGCATTATGATATATGTTTAACCCAATATTTCTAAATTATGAAAAATCTATCTATTTATAAAATCATGACATCCGACGGTAAGAAGCGGATTGGTATAGCCATAGAAGCCAGATCTCCCGAATATTATGTAATAGGGAATTTAAAGTGGCAAGATGGGATGCACAGATACGATTATGGTTGATACCATATACTCCATCGGACTGGCAGCAATTTAAGCTTAGATTTCCGGATTATTCATATATGATTCAAGACGATGATTACACCAGCAGACCGGAATATTCAAGCAATAATACAAATCCCATAAAATCTATAAAGCAACGGGTCGAGAAGGTTATGTCTCCTGATCAATATGACGCCTTGAACAAAATGAAGGAAAGGCTTATCATCAAGCAATACAGCACTAATACCTTTCGAAACTATTGCAGTTGCTTGATAGAATTTATGACCTATTACAATGATCGAAAGGTGTCTGCCCTTGCAAAGGACGATATAAGAAGGTACCTGCTGTACAAGATACAGGAGCACGACATTTCAGGAAGCACACAGAATTGTATCATCAACGCAATAAAATTGTATTATGAGCAGGAAGAAGACTGGGATAGATTTGTCGTTTATGACCTAATACCTAAGAAATTGCATAAGCTTCCGGGGTTTCTTGATAAGACAGCGGCAGAACGATTGTTGAAGGCATCCGGTAATCTAAAGCATAGATGCATGTTGCAATTGATTTATTCGGCAGGACTTAGGTTGAGTGAATGTACAGGTATGAAAGTCCGGGACATTGATCCCGATCAGTGTTTGATAAGGGTCAGAGGCGGCAAGGGCAAGAAGGATCGGATTGTGAGGCTTTCGAGTAAATTCAGCCGGACGCTGCAGGAATATCTGGCAGAATACAAACCTGATTACTGGCTTTTTGAGGGGCAGGATGGCGGCAGATATTCCAATCGTTCTGTACAGAATGTATTGAAAAAAGCGGTTATACTATCAGGTGTGGATGAGGATACGACAGTGCACACCCTACGTCATAGCTTTGCCACTCAACTGATATTGAATGGGACGGACATAAGAGCTGTACAGGAACTTCTGGGGCATAGCAGTATCAAGACGACCACAATATATACCCACATCACCGATCGGATGAAGTCAGGCATCAGAAGCCCGTTGGATGATTTGGATATATGAGAGATAATGTTTACTTTTGGCGTATTGACGCCATTGTGGCGTAAATAAAGATGTTGGTGGCTATTTTAAAAGACAGACCCTACAATATGACAAGACTTTTGACAATTACAATATTATTTTTAACTCCATTGATGACTTTTGGACAGACAAAAATGCGAACGACTGACGAACTCATAAACAAGGCAGACCCAGGTTGGAAACTTGTTAAAGAATGGATAGATTCTGCCAAAAACAAAGTTGAAATTTTACCTATTGACACATTAAAAGCAAAAGATGCGTTATATAAAACCCAAGTAACAACTCGTTCTCCAATGGGTGCAATTATTTATATGACAGGCGGACTTCTAATTGATAATGGATGGATAAGGATACTTGGTTCAGGTAGCGAAAAATTAAATCGTTCTTTACCAGAGTGGAATAAAGGAAAAGCCTTCAAGGACTTTGGACAACAAGCACCATTTTTATTAATTGGTGACGATGTAATAGGTGGTTTTTTTCTACTTAATGGTGGTGGGCTTGGTAACGACTTGGGAAAAGTTTACTATTTTTCACCTGACAATTTAGAATACGAACCACTCGACTTGACATATACGGACTTTCTTAACTTTTGCTTCAACAATAATCTTGACGAATTTTATAAAGGTTACAGGTGGACAAATTGGGAAAGCGATTTAGCAAATTTAAAAGGCGACCAAGTTTATAATTTCTTTCCTTACCTATGGACAAAAAAAGGGAAAGACATAAATAAAGTCTTAAAAAAGGCAGTTCCAATTGAAGAACAATATAGTTTAAACTTAGATTTTAGAAAGCAACTTGGACTTGACAAACAGAAATAAAAACAGCCACCAACAAGCAGTTTGGCGTTATGGCGGGTGAACAGCTTCGATTGAACATTTTCGGTTTATTGAAAATTCGTTCTTCGATTGAAGTTTATCGGTTAAAATCCGCCACAAACGCCAAGCTGCCAAAACGTTAGCTGTTATTCAAGACACACGCACATTCCCAAAATTCATCGCTTAACAATATGGACTTCTCATTACATAAAGACAAAATAATAAGTTTTGAAGGAAACTATAAATACACTAATAAAATTATAAATGTAATTCAAAAAAATCAAACTGAAATAAAACAGTCAGAGTTTGTAAAAAATAAGTTAGGAATTTTCCAAATTGAAAATTTTGAAAAAAAATTTACTTTATCAGGTTCTTACATTGTTAACTCATTAGACGAACTTGGTTATTCAAAAAAATTTTTTAAAGAAAAAAAAGGGCGCTATTTTAAAAAAAGAAATACTGAAAAAACAGAAATTTATATACGAGGACCAAGGTATATTATTGCACTTGACCCACATTATTCAGTAATTCAAAAGCTAAATTTATATTCAGAAGATATTGAAGATGCTATTAAATACATAAAAGAATTTGACAATTTTAATTGTCATCAATATAGCGAAATTGCACCAATTTTAGATTATCTTAAAAATGCTTTAATCACATTATTTAATGCATACACACACAAAGAGAAGCAATTACAGTTTGACTTAAATAATAAAGATTATCAAAATCACAGAACTCTTTTTTTGAACTCACTATTAGAGGCAACATATTGTTACTATTTATCATTGGTTAATAAACTTGACAAAAACAATATCGAACAACTATTAAGCACAATATCAATAGAAACAGTTTCTGCAATTACAAATACATTAAAAACTGAGTTTAAAAAGTTTAGCTTTTCATCAAAATCTGTTGTAAGGGCAGAGGCATCTCACCCACTAATAATATTGGGATATTCTTTTAAAATGGCTAAAAAATTCAAACATTATAACTTCATTTTCGGCTTACCATCAGGCTCGACAGAATTAGCTTGTTTAATGCACAAAATAATTACAGACTATTACAAATACAAATCAAACATTTTGTGTTTAATTCCAATTTCTTTTCATTCATTAAATAACAAAAGTCAGCCAAATTTAGAACAATACGACAAAGTATTAGAAGTAATGCCCAAAGATGATTTCTTACCCAAAAAAGCCATTGTCATTGATGATAATTCTGCAACAGGTATTACTATTGAAAAAACTAAATTGCTAATACAAAAAAAATACACAAACGTTAAAGTGACTTGTTCGGTTGCAGAGGCAGATTTAATTAGAATTCAATTAAACGTAAAAAATAAGGAAAATGAGTATAAATATTCTAATCCTGAATTATTTAAATATTCCGTTGGAATACTTCCAATATCTAAAATAATTCGCAGAAAATATGATTTGAAAGAAGTTATTGAATCAAGGATGTTATTCCATTTTTATAAAAACAAAAAACCTATTAATCTTATTGAAAAAATAAAATCGGAAGTCATTGCCGACTCAATTGAAAACAAAATAGACTTTAATACATTTTCTTATAATTCAACTAATTCCATAAAAGTATTTCAACATACATTTCTATCAAATTTTTATGCTGTTCCTATAATTTACCAAGACCGTTTATATTCATCAGTAGAACAAGCATATTTAAGACAAAAATTCGATTCTGAGCAATTAGGAAAGTTAAATTCAAAACAGAAACGAGAATTAAACGAAATTTTACTCATTAAGGGAATTATAATTCAACAAACTAATTTTTCTAAAGCGTTTAATGATTTTAATTACCCAGCAGGTGTTTTAAAAAGATTTTCAAACAAACTTAAGGAATGGGGGTTGGAAGACAAGAAATGGGATGACAAAAGACTTGATTTAATGATTGAACTTTTAATTCAGAAATTCAGTAATGAAAATTTAATGCAAAAACTATTAGAAACAGGGAATAAATTTTTAATTGAAGGTAATACTTGGAATGATACTTTTTGGGGTGTTTGCAACGGACAAGGAAGAAATTATCTAGGAAGAATTTTAATGAATATTAGAGGAAAAATTATAGACGGACAAATAAAAATGAACAACAGCTAAACATTAAGCCGAATATACAAAAGCCCACCCCAAATCTCACAAATTAAATCACAACGGCTCGTCCGGCTTTTGAATATTCGGTGTTCAGCGAGACCGGGAAGGACTGTATTTCTCTTAGGTGTATTAGTATCTTTTTTGTCTGATTATTGGCTGACTTTTATCGGCTAAAGAAGGAAGATGGGACTTTACCTCCGGAATGAAAGGCACGGCAGTGCCATTGTGCATGTAGTGCACGTTGTTCCAAAACGTTGGATTAACAATAGTGTGGTGTAGCTTGCTCATTCTGAAAGGGTGATTTGATGGGTGATTTGATGGGTGGATATTCTCGGTGATCCGCGATTGTGGTGGATGGTGATATCTCGAAGGATACCATTATACATGACCATTGTCCTCTCAAAAATCAATTTGCCCCGTTTGCATACCGGACATATCGTGATGTCAACACCGGTTTTTATTAGTACACGTTGCGCTGTGGATATGACGACTTTCGGCATCGGTGGCGGAAGATTCATCTGCTGATGTAACCTTTCAAGGCGGGCTGACTTGCCTCGATGGCTCAGGTAGCCTGCATGGCGGATCTTGACATACCGGTGTGGCAAGATATGTTGCTCAAACCTTCGGGCAAATTCTGCATGGCTGAGCGTCATCTCCTTGACTTTACTCTTATCCGCATAGTCCTTGTATTTGAAAGTGATGGTCTGGTCATTTATCTCCTTGATGCGATGTGCCGTGATAGCTACTTTATGAGTATATCGTCCAAGATATTCTATGATTTGTGCAGGCCCTGCAAAGGGGGCTTTGGCATTCACATTCCATTTCTTATATCGTACAGCTTCAATGGCCGTGGCCACATCTATGCCGTCAAACAACAGATCGCCATCGCCCAGCATCTCCATGGTACGACGTAGGAAGTATGCCTTGTATATCTTCTCCATCACCCGGCGCGGGAACAGAAAGGAGTCGCCGGCTCGTTTATTGTTCTGCCAGTTTCCATCTTTGTCGATACCTCCACCGCTGACAATACAGTGAATATGTGGGTGGAAGCTCAAATCCTGCTCATGGGTATGCAGTATTGATATGATGCCCAACTGCCCTCCCAGCCACTTCGGGTCACGCCCCAATGTCAACAGTGTATAATGCGCCGACTCGTTTTTTGATCCACTCTTTTCCATTGGTTGTTAGTCTGTTTGCTGAAATTTCATTACCTTTCATGATTATTACTTATTTTTGTTATGAATTAAATAAGTATAAAGGATTGAGTATAATGAGTTCTATCTTAGCATCGGGGGAATTTCACCGGAGGTGTCGCTTGAACACGGGTTTTGCGTCAGGCGGGCTGACGTGAAAACTTGAAGTTTTGTACTTCTATTCAAGTTCAGTGCTGGTTGACAGTTTTGTGCTCCGAAACCCGCCCGAACGCAAAGCCTCAAACCGTTAGCACTCACCCTAAAAGACCGACACGACCGACAATAAAGGAACAGAAAAATGAAAGACAAAATGCCAATGCTTCAGCAAAATCAAAAGAGCTGCATCCTCACGCCCAAAGCCCACGCTATGCAGCACATTTGCTTTTTGCCCCAACGCAACAGCATCCCGAACAATTTTATTTACTTTTGAAAACTAAGATTTAGAGACGAATGACTGCAATAATCATCATTGGAACAATAATTTTTATAATTTATGCCGCAACAAAAAAGAAACAACCAGTTCAACAAAGAACTAAGGTTGCAAATTCCAATGTTAGACAGAAAACTGAACAAGAAGTGAAAGATGAATTAGTCCAAAATATTCTCAAAAACATAAAAATAACTGTAACTACATCAAGCTCGACAAAAAGTAATTATGATGATTCAATAATTGATGTCACAGACCAACCTTACAGAATAACCTCAAACAACAATTTGAAAAAATACATTAATGGTGTGCCCTACTGGGCACACCACAATGTTTATTCATATTCCGAGTTAAATAGTGCATCAGTTGAACAAAAAAAGTTTTATAATATTTTCAAAACAAGCTTTTTGCATGAGGAATATTTTGATTTAGAAGGAAATACAAACTACGCTTTCATACTATTATTCGACTTGCTCAATGAATATGACAGCCATAAAGACATATCAAAATTAGAAAGTCAACTGAAACTTTTAGGACAATGCTATCCTAAAACCAAATCTTATGGAGTATCCTTTTTGATTGAAAAAATGGAATTAGATGGTTATAGTGATGATGTTACAAGACTTAGAGAAGAAAACAGGTATAGCTATCAAAACTACAGCTCAAATTACGACTATGACTATTGGCGATTAGGCAGTAAATACAAAACCAAATTAAATCTCAATGATGAAGAAGTAAATCTATTAAATAAGCTATGGTATCCAAGCAATATTTTTTGCAGTATTGAGTTTTGTTGCCTTGAAGTTCTTAAGCTATACATTGCTGTTATTTCTGAATTAAAAGCTAAATACGAATCAGAGGGAACAACTATGGAAAAGGAATTTACTTTTGTTGCTGATGTAATTGCACGTAAACATTTCAAATACAGAAGCGGTAGTCAGAATTACAAGTATTCCATCGAATCAACTACAAACACATTCTACTCGACTATTTTTAAGTATTGTGAGAATGCAGTTCGTGAATCCTACGGACATAAACGGAAACTAAATACTGATACATATTATACAAATGAAGAAGCCAAATCTGAATTTGACTCAAAAATAATTAAAAAGGTTATTGAGTTGTTACCAACCCTAATTTCTAAAATTACTCCTCCTGATGAAGCTACTGAAATTGAACTAAATTCGCAGACAACAAGCAGATGGAAAATTAAATTTGAGGAACTAACTACAAATTTTAAAAGCAATTCAAGTGTCTTCATAGAAGATATAATCGAATTAGGGAAAGTCAATAAAAAAAATCCATCAATTGAGAATATATTTTTTGAAGCCTCAAAGTTTATTGCGAAATATGATAAGATAGCTTCTCTAACGCTCTATGTTCATTACTTATATCACGACTTAAAATCTGCAACCTTTGACAATAAGCAGCTGACAAAGACAATTCAGAAAAGCCTATTTAAAACTAACGAGCAACTTCACGATTTCGAGCAAATTGTTAGTGAACTTATTAAAGACAAAGATTTAGATAAAGCAGTTAATGCTGTCCTAAAGATTTATAAAATAAAGCGTAAAAAAATACAATTGGACAGAACAACTATCAAAGAAGTTCAACAGCAACACTCTGGGACTGTTGAACTCCTGAATGAATATTTACGTGACGAATTTGGAGATGAAAACAATTCAATTCAATCACAAGAGATAAGCAGTGAAGAAATTAAGATTGAAATAACTCGAAAAAAAGAGGAAACAAGTCAGTCAATATTTTTGAGTGAATTATCACTCAATCCAACTCATATTTCAGTTTTAGAACTGTTTTCAAAAAACAATTTTTCAATACCTCAAATTGAGATAGAAGAATTTGCCAAATCTCAAGGTGTCTTCAAAAATCAATTAATTGAAAGCATCAACGAATCCTGTTATGAAGTATTAGATGATGTCTTAATAGAAGAAGAAGACGATTACTACACAATTATTCCAGAGTATTTTCAAAAAATTCAGCGAAATGATAGATAACATAAAACCGAAAGAAGCCACATCAATTATTAATTCCTTAATTGGTGGAGTAGTTCCAAAGATTGGCGTTCAGCATATAACTGTTGGACGTTCAGATGAAATTAATGCAGTTATAACAGCACTAGAAGATGTCAAAAATGGACATAGTATGGTTAAATTTTGGATTGGTGACTTCGGTTCAGGGAAATCCTTTATGCTTCATTTACTTAATACGGTAGCATTAAAGCAAAAATTTGTAGTGGCTAATGCGGACTTCACTCCTGACAATCGTCTGTATTCTAATGACGGTAAAGGAGTAGCTCTTTATTCAGCAATTATGGATAATGTTTCAATTCAAACAAAACCCGAAGGTGGTGCCTTGCCAACATTGCTAGAAAAGTGGATTGAACAAATTATCATAAAGACAGCAGAGGAAAATAATATTTCACTTACTGTCATCCGAAATGAGCAATACTTAAAACTCATTCAAAACAACATAATGAAAACTATGAACGACATTACCGAGGTTGGTGGTTTTGACTTTGGAACGGTTGTAATAAAGTATTATGAAGGCTATATAAAAGGGGATGAACAACTTAGGAGAAACGCATTAAAATGGCTCAAAGGAGAATACAGAACAAAAACGGAAGCAAGACAGGATTTGGATGTAAGAGAACTAATTAACGACCTGAATTATTATGATATGCTTAAAAACTTCTGCAAACTCTTTGTGAATATGGGTTATAGTGGTTTTATGATAAATCTTGACGAGGCAATTAACCTTTACAAGATTTCCACTTCCGTGATGAGAGAAAAGAATTACGAAAAAATCCTGACCATTTACAATGATTGCTTTCAAGGTAAGGTATCTAACTTATTCTTCAATTTTGCAGGAACCAAAGAATTTTTAGAAAATCAACGCAGAGGCCTTTTTAGTTATGATGCCTTAAAAACAAGACTTGCAACCAATAAATTTGAAACTTCTGAAATCAGAGACTTTGCTCAGCCTGTTATTAAATTATTACCACTCAATAATAATGAAATATTTGTACTACTAAAAAAACTGAAGGCTATTTTTGAATTTAACTATAAAACAAAACTGAAAATATCTGATGATGAAATTCAACAATTTATGGAGGAAATTTTCAATAAGCCCGGAGCATCTGAGTTTTTAACACCAAGGGAAGTAATTAGAGACTTTTTAAATATATCAAACATTATTAGGCAAAACCCAAATATTGATAAAAGTGTTTTGTTTGGAGAGCTGGAAATTGAAGATGAAAGACCGAATGAACTTTCTTTATTAGATAATATTGATGAACTATAATGTCATTTGAACTACTTTCAGAACCAATACGAAAATTCATTCGTGATAAGGGTTGGGAGCAATTGCGACCAATTCAAAATGCTGCTATTTCCAGAATTTTAGGTTCTGATGAAAATTTTATTTTGGCTTCAAGGACTGCTTCGGGTAAAACTGAAGCCGCATTTTTACCAATACTCTCAAAAGTAAACTTCAATGATGCAGGCGTTCAAGTTCTCTATATTTCCCCCTTAATTGCATTAATAAATGACCAATTTTACCGTGTAGAAGAACTGTGCAAAAACCTTGATGTAACTGTTACAAAATGGCACGGTGAAGCAAATAAAACTTTGAAAGATAGACTAATCAAGCAACCAACGGGAATTGTATTGATTACTCCTGAATCATTAGAAGCAATGTTCGTAAACAAACCTTTCAACGTTAAACAGATATTTTCAAATTTAAAGTATGTGGTTATTGACGAAATACATTCATTCATTGGAACAGACAGAGGAATTCAATTAAAATCTATTTTAAGCAGACTTCAAAGGGTTAATTCTAAATCATTCAGTATTGTAGGGCTTTCGGCAACAATTGGAGATTACAATGAAGCAAAAAGATTTACTGGAGATGAATCAAAAACCAAAGTTTTATTAGACAAAACAGCAAAAGAAATCAATGCACTATTCCGCTTTTTCAAAAATGAAAATGAAGAATTGCCTTTAGAACTTTTGAAAGACTTATATATTGAAACCAAAGACAATAAAGTTTTAATATTCCCAAACAGCAGAGGACGGGCAGAAGAAGTAGCGGTAAAACTTAAAAAAATATCAGATAGAGTAAAAGGGCATCCGAATTACTTTTCACATCATTCGTCAGTTGACAGAGAAGTAAGAGAATATGTTGAATACTTTGCAAAGAACAACAAAAGACATAACTTTTGTATTTCCTGCACTTCAACTTTGGAGCTTGGAATAGATATAGGTTCTGTTGATGAAGTTGTTCAGATAGATGCAACTCACAGTATTGCTTCATTAATTCAAAGAGTTGGAAGAAGTGGTAGAAAAGATGGAGAGTTTAGTAATTTATTTCTTTATGCAACAACTCAATGGACTTTATTACAATCCATAGCTTGTTGGCTTTTATACAAGGAAGGTTTTATTGAGCCACCCGAAAAAAATGAAAATCCTTATGACATTTTAGTTCATCAAGCATTATCAATAACTAAAGGTCATTCAGGGGTATTGTTAACAGAACTTATAAAGCAACTAAAAGAAAATTCAGCTTTCAATTTAATTGAGAAAATAGAAATTGAAGAAATTCTACAATATTTAATTGAAATTGATTTTCTTGAAAAACTGCAACACGAAGTTATTATTGGTGTTGAAGGCGAGAAAGTTGTTAATAGTCGAGAATTTTACAGCGTATTCAAAACCGAAGAAAATTTTAAAGTTGTAAATGCAGGCAATACAATTGGAGAAATACCTTTTTCACCTCAAATTATTGAAGATGAGAACATATTGCTATCTGCAAAAATATGGAAAATAAAATTCGTTGACCATAAAGCGAAAAAAATAGAAGTAATTCCAGCAAAAGACGGGAAAAAACCTATGTTTTTTGGTGGTGGTGCAGTAGTTCATCAAAAGATTAGAGAAAAAATGTTTGAGGTATTGTATTCCAAAACTGAATATGATTTTCTTGACGAACCAAGTTTTGATGAAATAGAAATGATGCGAAAAGATTTCGCTGTGTTCAACGTAAATAATTTGCAATCTGAAAGACCGTTATTGACAACAGAAAAACATTTGCAACTATTTACATTTACAGGAACACGAATAAACAGGACGATACAATTGCTTTTGAATATCGCTGGAATTAAAAATACACTTGACGACACCAGTAGTTCGTTTGACATTGAAGTTCCTAAACAAGAATTGATTTCTAAATGGAATTATTTATCGTTTCCATTGACTGTCATTGACACTCATATTTCAACGCTTTTAGAAACCAATCCAACACTTTTAGATTTTTCTAAATGGGGAATCTATTTACCAAAAAGCTATCAAATTAAACTTATAAAGAACAAATACTTTGACATTGAGCAGACAAAAGAACTACTAAGCAAATTTGAACTTATTCATAACGAACAGACTTGACAAATTACCTAAATGAATTGCCAATGCATTTGGTGGCACATTTGCATTTTTCCAACCGCACAAAGCCAAACAAAAAATGCAAAAGAGCCACCAGCAAACGCACCATGACAGACCAAATGAACGGACAACAAACATACAGGCAAGAAGGGCGAACCGCCATCATTAAGCCGAATATACAAAAGCCCACCCCAAATCTCACAAATTAAATCAAAACGGCTCGTCCGGCTTTTGAATATTCGGTGTTCAGCGAGACCGGATGAAGGATTGTATTTCTCTTAGGGGTATTAGTATCTTTTTTGTCTGATTAGTGGCTGACTTTTGTCGACTAAAGAAGGAAGATGGGACTTTACCTTCACAATGAAAGGCTTGGCAACGCCTATGTGCATGGAGAGCACGTTGAATGGATTGAAAATAGTATGGTGTAGCTTTCTCATTCTGAAAGGGTGATTTGATGGGTGATTTGTTGGATGATTTTCGGGGTGATTTTCGGTGATTCGCGATTGTGAAGTATAGTGATATCTCGAAGGATACCATTATTCATGACTATTGTCCTCAATACTTGAATGAGCTTTCTAACCCACTCTTCTCCATTGCTTGTTTGTTTGCTGAAATTTCATTACCTTTCATGATTATTACTTATTTTTGTGATAACTTAAATAAGTATAACGGATTGAGGATAATGCGTTCTGTCTTAGCATCGGGGGAATTTCACCGGAGGTGTCGCTTGAACAGGCAGTTTGGCAAAATGGCGGGTTTAGTGCAAAACTCAACGGCAGTTCTTCGATTAAACATTTGTGCAAAACTGAACATTTGTGCTTCGATTTCCGCCACTTCGCCAAGCTGCTAAAACGTTGGTAACCATAGTACAGACGCTACACAGCAACAGATTAAACTTTAAAATATGATAAAACAGCTTTACAGATTTTTGAACCCAAAATTTCAAAATTTATTTCTTGAGTATAAAGTGGATTTCAAACCACGATATGGACACGGAAAACCAGCCCATCAAGGTTTATACAAGATTATTGATTCAAATCGTGATAAATACAGAGACTTAATAAAGAAGTCGTTATCTTATAAAGATAAAATTTGGACAATTAAGGATTCAAGCAAGGAAACTGATACAACCAAACCTACATGGAATAACGGATTTTTACCTGGGCTTGACATTATTGGGATTTATACTTTAATTTCGGAGTTAAAACCTAATAAATATTTTGAGATTGGTTCTGGCAACTCGACAAAAGTTGCTTTTAAGGCAATAAAAGAGAATAATTTAGAAACCAAAATTATTTCAATTGACCCGATGCCTCGCGCAGAGATAGATAATTTAGCAGACAAAGTAATTCGAGAACCTTTTGAGAACATAGATTTGAATATTTTGGACGAGCTAAATGAAAATGACATTCTCTTTGTTGATAACTCGCATAGGATTTTGCCAAATTCTGACTCAATGGTCTTTTATTTGGAGATTTTACCACGATTGAAAAAAGGAGTGATTGTTCATATTCACGATATTTATTTGCCCTATGATTATCCTCAATTCATGTGCGATAGATTTTACTCAGAACAGTATGGATTGGCCATGTATTTACTTGCAAATTCAGAAAAATATTATACGATTTTACCAAACTATTTCATTTTTGAAGATAAAGAACTTTCAGACTTGATTTCTCCAATTTGGAATCATGATAATTTAAAAGGAGTTGAGAAACATGGTGGCTCATATTGGATAAGGATTAACAAATGAAAAAAACTTCGGTTGCCAACATCGTGTATAAGTAATGGCTGGGATTGTGCATATTCAGGCATTTTACCTCGCAATCAGTTCATCGTAGCTTGATAGGAAAGTACCCCGTATTCCGCCACTACTCATACACGTGACCGTTGGCGGTCATTCTAAACAAAGAACTTCTCAAAGAACTTAAGGAAAATTGCCGGTTGTTGTCTAATTAGTTAACTTTGCGAAATAAATGAGATTAGACAGGAAAAAGCATATAAAAGATACTTTTGGACGTCTATGAAACTTAGACAGACGAAGTTCAACGCAAGATTGAATGGACATTGAATTTACTAAGGATTTTAGGCAGAATTCCTGAAAAGTATTTTGACCATATGACTGGAACTGACGGACTTTTTGAGGTACGAGTGGAGGTTAAAAGCAATATTTTTAGAATATTCGCCTTCTTCGACAAAGGAAACTTAGTTGTATTAGGCAATGACTTTCAAAAGAAAAACTTAAAAATCACCCAAAGCGGAAACTTGATCTTCTCGATAGGACATTTAGGCAAAGTTATTTGTAAATAATCCAAAAATAAATTGATTTGTATATTTGCACAAATTGAATTCTCGATGTCTATTCTAATTTTGGGACTATTGGCTCTTCTTGGGTATTCCCTGTTTGCAAAAGGTTATTTTCAGTTCCAGCCCGAGGGGAAGCGTTATGAGAAGATAAGCCATGAAGTCCAGGATTTCCTGAAAGCCCAGCAGCCCGGCCTCGTCAATTTTCAAGATGATGAATTGAGTCTTTTATCGGCCAACAGGCTCAAGTCTGGCAAAAAAGGCTGGTTTTCCCAACCGACGGAAGGCGTCCTGGTTTCGATATATCACGAACCGTTTATTGCCTATAAGACGGTCGCACTTCAACCCGATACACATACCGGCGTGATCGGCATAAGCACATCCACCGACCAGTTCCTTTATATCATCAAAAAAGACCATACCGATGTTTTCATCAATAAAAAGCCGTATGGCACCATCAATGATCAAGGTAAATTGATTTTGGTCAATACAAAGACTATTGCTGCTGCTTACGATATTAAAAACGACGAAACCACTTTGGTAAGACTCAACGATATCCCTGAAGCCGAGGTGAGCCGAAAATTTGTCGAAAGTACATTACCCCGCAGGATACTGGATATCTATGAGTCTGACGTGAAGATTGATAAGCGCGTTTTGCAGGCTGTCGTCTTCTATTTAATAGGTCTCGGATTGCGCCAGTCATAGGATAATGATGATCGAAAAGTAAAATCTGTCTGAAATAATCGCTGTTATCCAGAAAATCGTAACTTCACCAAAGAAATTAAAAACCAATGAATCAGGGCAGGTTAATTATTACGGGATGTCTTGCATTATGCCTTTTACTGTTTGACGCTTGTCGAAAGGAGCCAAAGATAGCGATAGACACGGTCAATTTAGCGGTTTCGGAAAGTCCAGAGACCCTGTTTCCATACAAGGCCAAGTCAGTCGTTGCCGGTCAGATCAGCAGTAAGATTTATCTTCCGTTGGCCGATTTCAACCCCTCGACACTGGAACTGGAACCTGTACTGCTTGAGTCACTCCCCAAGCCGGAAATTGATTCAACCGGCGAAAGGTATCATTTCAGGATACTCCAAGAAGCTTCCTGGAGCGATGGCAGGCCTGTTACCGTCAATGATGTGCTTTATACGATGATGTTTATCGTCAATCCTTATGGCAACTATGGCTCTGTCCGTTCCACCCTTGCCAACATCAGTGAAATAAGCTTTCAGGATCCTACTTCAAAGGAATTTTCCGTAACATTCAACGGGAAATATCATCTGGATCTGGAGGCATTCACCAATCTTCCTTTGCTACCCGCTCATGTCATGGACCCCGATCATCTGGCAGCAGCGTACAATTGGCGGCAAATGACTGTCAGCATCGATTCTTTGCGTGCTGAAAAGGATTCTACTACCTTGTCCCGAATCGCCGGACAGTCAAAATTGCTCGAACGCGACTTCACCAAGCAAGTCGGGACCGGCCCATACAAAGTCAGTGAGTGGGTGCCGAATCAACGCCTTACTTTGGTGAGAGTCGAACAGTACTGGGCAATGCCGCTCGCTGATAAATTCACGGAGTTTCAGGCTTTTCCTACTACCATCAATTACCTTATCTTTCCGGAAACCTCCACTGCCATGGCTGCACTTAAGGCGGGCCAGGTCAATATCATGCCGGACATTAGCGAGGAAATGCTGGATCAGGTGCGCAACGATGCTGCACTGGCTAAAAATTACGACGTCCTTTCCGCCGATGTCCTGCAATATTATTACATCGGGCTGAACAATGCAGGCCCCATACTAAGCGACCTCAACGTGAGAAAAGCATTGAATCACCTTGTCAATGTGGACAAAATCATACAAACCCTCATGCATGGAAATGCCGACAAGGTCAAAAGTCCTATTCTCCCACAAAAACCTTACTATGTGTCCAGTCTGCCGGATATTGAATATAATCCGCCTAAAGCGGTGGCAATCCTGGATCAGTCCGGTTACAGTGTGAAAGGCGCTGACGGCATCCGTACTAAGACAATCGACGGTCAGCCTATGAGATTGTCATTTACCATCCTTACTACGGGAAAACAGTTGGGTAAGGACGTTGCGACCCTGCTTATCGATGAGGCCAGGAAGGTCGGCATAGAGATAAAGATGGAATCCATGGACTTTCCTAAGATTCTGGAACGGATCAAAACCGGGAAGTACGACATGGCCAATCTTGTGGTGAAACAATTCCCCGGCCTAGACGATCCGTATCTGGCATGGAATTCCGCCAACGCTTTCGGCCAAGGATCCAATTATTGCAATGTGAATATTCCGGCCATCGACCGCATCACAGAGGAAATCAGAACAGCCTCATCCCAGGCTGACCGATACAAGCTCTACAAGGATTTTCAGGTAAAACTGGCAGAACAGTATCCTGTCATCTTCCTTTTCAGCCCGAAGAATCAAATCCTTATCCACGAAGGCATGACCATGGCAACATCGGCCAAACGTCCGGGATATTTTGAAAACACGGTTAAATAGGCCTTTTTGAAGAAATAAACTGATAATGATTTGACGACCGGCATCATATATAATCTTCTCAGGATTTTTACCGGGTTGTTGAAGTTGATAATCAAGGTTCTGTTGATTGTATTTTCGGTGTATTTCCTGGCGGGAATCATTGCGGGGCGTCACAATGATGACAGCGATGCCTATCAGGACGATGAAGTCAGTACGCACCTGCCGGCATTCTATTTTTCCTTGTTGCCTGAATGGTATGATGCGCGATTGAGCCTTTATCCTGCCGGACCGGTGAAAAAGCAGGGAATTGATTTTTTGAAAAATGGCCTTACCTACGACGATTGGTTGCAGTTCAGGGAGGTGATCGACACCATTTCGGGCCATTCGGAATACAAGCGCTGGAATGAATTGAAATATATCCTTCCCATTTCCGCGATCGAATCACGCATTCGCCCGAATAATGAAAATGTGGCTCAGGATGAATTTCTTCAAAAGTCCATGGCCGAAATATCCGGAATATTTGCCCGTCAGCATCGCGTTTCTGCTTTCAAATATTTGCCGCAACTGCATATTTGGGGCTTGAATAATTACTTCCATCAGGAATTGAAGTCCGTCTTTTCAGACACCGACAAATGGCTTCAATTGAGATCCGGTTTCAATCTTTCATTTGTATTGAGCCTTCTCGCCTATATTTTCACCATTTTGGGCGGAACCCTGCTGGCACTCTGGTATATGGGTATGAAGTCATCTGGGCGAAGGATACTTTTGACATTACTCAATATCATCTATGTCTTTCCGGTGTTCTGCCTTGCAGTCATCGCCGTACAGTTCTTTACTTCTGATTATTACAGTCCATGGCTGAACTGGTTTCCGGGACCGGGGACCTTCCTGATGATGAGTTCGACGTCGCTGGGGAGTGTGCTGATGACTTCGGTGGGATATTTCATTCTTCCGGCACTGTTGCTGTCGTTGCCCTTGAGTGCAGGGACGGCAATGAGGTGGATTACCGGTATGCAGGATGAGATGGACAAGCCGTATGTAATCACACTGAAAAGTAAAGGCATAAGCAGTCGTGCCATCAATACGGTGCATATCCTGCGAAATGTGTCCCTTCCGATGATCGTATATTTCGGTTTGTTATTTCCGGCCCTTATGAGTGGTGTGCTTTTGATAGAAAATGTATTTTCGATCGGTGGTATCGGGAGGCTGACGTGGCAAAGCGTGCGCCATGACGATTTCATGATGATGCTGGTCATAACGGCATTGGTGGCTACGATCAATATCATCATGAACCAATTGGCGCGCCGGATCATGAAATATGTTGATCCACGATTAAAAACTACCGAGTCATGAAGCGAGGGGTCAGGCATTTTTTCAAAAAGTATAAATGGTGGTTACTCATTCCGATAACCTACCTCCTGCTCAAGTGCATCATCAATCCGGAACCGGTCATCAACTTTGACGAAAAAGGTGTCCAAGTCGGCCTTTTCAATTTTCAAAATGTTTCAGCTGAAGTCAAGCCTGAGAGCGGCTTCAGGATAATGCCGCTGTTGTACATCTCCGGGTATGAGACGCATATCGACCGGAAGACCTCTCTGTCACCCTGGAGCAAGAGTGAAGATGGTGTGCTGCATATCATGGGGACAGATCATCTGGGGCGTGATGTATTTGCCGGATTCGTCGCAGGGCTGGAAATAGCCTTGATATTGGGTATTGCAGTATCTCTGGTGACCGGTCTGATCAGTCTTTTGATGGGTGCAGCCGGAGCGTATTTCAGTCGCTTCCCTCTATTGATATCTTGGGGAGAGCTGGCAGTGTGGTGGGTCGGGGCTTTTATCCTCCTCATCATATCCTCCTGGTGGATTATCGGGGCTCTTTCGGGATGGAGCTGGCTGACCATCATCATATTGATTGCGGGGAGTATCATCCTGTCGCGGCGATTATTCCAACAAAGAAAATACATACTGCCTATTTCGAGTTTCAACCGGCGGATACAGGAATTCTTCCAGCCACTGCCGGACCTTGTGATCTTGCTGGTAATGGCTGCAATATTTGACTCCATAGGCTTTACAGGGCTGATCATAATCTTAGTGGCACTGCGTCTGCCTGCAGGGGCCTGGTATCTGCAAGGTCAGGCGCAACAATATGTGCATTTGCCGCATATTGATCAGGCGAAGGCGATGGGGATTCCGGATGGCGGTATCATCGCCCGGCATCTTGCGCCATTGATGTTGCCTGCTGCAGGTACTTTCATGTCATTAACTGCCGCCCGTGCGGTATTGGCTGAAAGTGCCCTGTCTTTTCTGGGAATCGGACCTACCGGTGGGCTGATGAGCTGGGGATCGATGATCAGGCTGGGCCTTGCCAATATGCATATCTGGTGGGTTGCTTTGTTTCCCGTATTGGGATTGGTTGGATTGACGATGTTGTTCAGAATTAATATTTACAGAAAATGAGAAAATCGAAGGCTGATAGAATGGGAAGCATATTTGTGATGGGATTGATGGTCTTCCTTTGCTTTCTTTCCCGGGTAGGGGAAGGACAGGCTCAGGTGATACTGGGAAAAACCCTGGCGGCCGGTGGTGATTTGTCCTTATTTGCAACGTTAAATGCGACGGATCGGACGGCAGCGATATATTTCTCACCGTATCTGGAATATTATGCCGTGCCGAATGGTGCTGTGGCGATGAAGTTTGTTATTGATTTTTCCAACATAACGGAGAATTCACTCGCCAAGATAGTTACGAAACGGATCTTCCAGCCATATCTTCGTTATTATTTCCTCGATGGCTGGTCGCTTCTCGCAGGCACCCAATATGATCTTGAATTTAAATACCAGCCCAACCTGCATTGGGGAGCCGGATATACATTTTTCGTACTGCCTCGTGTCGGCATCACGCCATTGATTGAATTTAACCACAATTTTTACAAATTCGCTGCGAGGCCCTTCAGGATGAATTTTTCCTTTGGCGCAGCCTATTATTTCAACAGAAAAGTATGAGGATTGGATTGTTTATATTGTTGAATCTTGTGGTTTGCCTGGCGTATGGTCAGCAGGCACGAAAACAGCATTTTTTGGCAGGACCGCGAGGCGGATTCAGTGGCTATACTATAACCGGGCAAAATGGTTTCTATTACGACTACAACCTCTCTCTGGATGTCGAGTATTCATTTTTGCAAAACACCTCGGCGGGAATCAGGTTGGGCATCGACGGTTCAAAATCTTCTGTCAACAGGAATTCTTCCTTCCTGATTGGCCCCTTTGTGCGTCAATATTTGTGGAAGGGATTGAATGTACAGGCATCATTCTCATTCAGGGACAAAGGCCGACAACAGCTTGGAGTGGGCGCAGGATATGGATTTGAAGCCGGAAGAAGGACGATTGTCCAACCGGAGTTGGAATATTTGCATAATTTTCCAAAAGGGGCAGGCGATGCAGCATTTCGTTTCGGATTGTCGCTGAGATTTATATTGGGGGAAATGGAATAGAGGTTGAGGAGTGGGTTTTTGGGGTCACCCTGAAGTAGGTAGATGTTTAATAGTCCTCCATTTAGTATTGGCGGTTACTTTGGAAAATGATTTTAAAAAATCGGCCTTATCTGCCATGTCTTTTTTGGGGTCAATTTCTGATAGCCGCGATACCATTGACTTTTCGGTTATTAAACAAGTACATACTTCAAATTTGGACACCAATTTTTGTAGCCCATCAGACCATTCGTTTCGGATTGTCGCTGAGATTTATATTGGGGGAAGTGGAATAGAGGTTGTGGAGTGGGTTTTTGGGGCCACCCTGAAGTAGGTAGATGTTTAATAGTCCTCCATTTAGTATTGACCGATACTTTGGAAAATGATTTTAAAAAATCGGCCTTATCTGCCATGTCTTTTTTTGGGTCAATTTCTGATAGCCGTGATACCATTGGCTTTTCGGTTATTAAACAAGTACATACTTCAAATTTGGACACCAATTTTTGCAATCCATCATGCCATTCCTCCCCACACCCGGCTCAACCGCTGAAATATCTGACCAATCAACATTATCCTTGATATTTGGCGATATAAACCTACTTTTGTGCAAAAATCTGGGAGAAATGAATACACTGGAATTAATCCAATCAAGGTCCAATCGTCAATTTTTCCTTATCGCCGGCCCATGTGCCGTTGAAAGTAAGGATCTGTGCTTTGAGGTGGCTGAAACTGTGAGTCGGCTGACGGCGGAAAGGGAGATTCCATACATTTTCAAAGCTTCTTTCAAAAAGGCTAACAGGTCGAAGGACAGCAGCTTTACCGGCATCGGTGATGAGGCGGGACTTGAAATTTTGGGCGAGGTGCGCAAACATTTTGACCTACCGGTTACAACCGATATCCACGAATCTTATCAGGCAGAGATTGCTGCCGGATATGTCGATGTATTGCAAATACCGGCTTTCCTGTGCAGGCAGACCGACTTGCTGAAGGCGGCAGGGAATACCGGCAAGACTGTAAGCATCAAGAAAGGCCAGTTCCTGAGTCCCGATGGTATGCGTTTTGCCGTGGACAAGGTACGTCATACGGGCAATGACAAGGTTTGGCTTTTAGAGCGCGGCACCACATTTGGATATCAGGATCTGGTGGTGGATTACAGGGGAATTCCGCTGATGCGTAGCTTTGAGGTACCCGTTGTGATGGACTGTACACACTCTCTGCAACAACCCAATCAGGCCTCCGGTGTGACCGGTGGCAATCCGGCATTGATAGGCACCATAGCAAAGGCAGCAATTGCCGTCGGTGCCGATGGCTTATTTATCGAGACACATCCCAATCCGGCAGTGGCACTCTCTGACGGCGCCAATATGCTGAAACTGGATCGGCTGGAAGCATTGCTGGACCAATTGGTAAAAATCAGAAGCGCCATCATCGACTGATTATGGATCGCCAACAATCAGAATTTTATGAAATAAAAGTTCAACCGGCCGACCTTGATGATATCACGGTACACGAAGCGTTGTTCCGGGCTAATTATGGCCATCTCAAGCTTCCATTTGACTCACTAAGGCTGACCCGAAGGTCCATTGATGCCAGAAAAGGCAGGGTTGTATATGTTTTGAGATACCAACGGGCAGCAGAGGTGCCGGCTGATAACGGATTCCATGATCTGACGCCATTGGCAGACCCTGAGCATTGTCCACAAGTGGTTGTAGTCGGAGCCGGACCGGCAGGATATTTTGCAGCATTTCGGCTGATACAGAGCGGGATAAAGCCTGTTGTCGTCGATCGCGGCAAGGACGTACAGAGTCGCAGAAGAGACTTGAGAGCCATCATGCAGGAAAGTTTAGTCAATGAAGACAGTAATTATTGTTTCGGCGAAGGTGGTGCCGGGACTTATTCCGATGGCAAGCTATATACACGATCGACCAAGCGCGGAGACGTGAGGCAGATCCTGCATACCTTTTGTCATTATGGCGCAGACTCAAAAATATTGATCGATTCGAATCCGCATATCGGCACCAACAAATTGCCCAAAATCATCGCTGCCATGCGCGAGGCTATATTGAAAGCCGGTGGCAGAATACTGTTTGAACACCGAATGATTGATTTTGACATGGAAGGCGGTAAGCTTACTAAGGTGCATTTCCGGCATCAGCCTTCCATCGAGTGCAAGGCCATGATCCTCGCCACCGGACATAGCGCGCGGGATATATACAGGTTGCTTGCCGATAAAGGATTGAAGATCGAAGCCAAGCCATTTGCTATGGGAGTACGCGTGGAGCATCCGCAGTCATTGATCGACAGCATTCAGTATAGCTGCCCGACAAGGCCTGAAGGTCTGCCCGCAGCTCCCTACAGTGTGGTAAGTCAGGAGGGCGGCAGGGGCGTTTTTTCATTCTGCATGTGTCCAGGAGGCATGATCGTCCCCGCAGCAACCCAACCGGGAGAGTTGGTTGTCAATGGCATGTCGCCTTCCCGCAGGGACAGTCCTTACGCCAACAGCGGCTTTGTCACTTCCGTCGAACTGGAAGATATCCCGGCAGAATATGGTGATGACGCCTTTGCTGCCATGAATTTCCAATCGTCAGTCGAGCAGCGGCTTTTCAATTTTGGCGACGGCTCTCAGGCGAGTCCGGCACAGAGGTTGATCGACTTCACACGTAGGAAGGAAAGCAAGGACCTGCCCGATTGCAGCTATGTACCCGGCATTTATCCGGCACCGATGCATAAGATACTTCCGGAATTTATTGTCGATAGGCTGGTTACAGGTTTTTTATCTGTTGGCAAAAAGTTACATGGCTACCTGACCAATGAAGCTGTTGTAGTGGGCGTCGAAAGCAGAACGAGTTCGCCGATCCACATTCCACGGGATAAGGAGAGCCTGAGTCATCCCGACCTGGCCAATTTGTTTCCCTGTGGAGAAGGTGCGGGATATGCGGGCGGCATCGTTTCGGCAGGAATTGACGGTGTGAATGTGGCGGCGGCGATAAGCAGGTATCTTACTGCGGATGGGATTGCTAAATAGGAAAGGAGTGACGGGACGGCCTGATGGATTACAGCGTGACAAATTTTCTACTTTGGCATACGTTTCAAAAATTAATTTTATTTGGCGGCGAAAGCTGTGGAAACGTTGACGGGAAAATTAAATTTGGAATGAATCTGGGGAACAATCGACCCTTCGCCAATACGCCCACTCACTTGGATTCATTCCATTTACCGGTTTGCCTCGCCCTGATTTCGTTTACCCCAGCTCTGAGGAGCGAAATCAGGGCTCTGCAAACCGGCCGGTGTGGGAATCAAATTTTTCATAATCGAAGATGGATTGAGAATATTACGAATTACAATTGGCACACAGCCTCACCATAGCCTTTCCCGACCCGCATCAACAGCTTCCGAAATAAATTCGGAATGACTGGTTCTATAATAGTGCGTTTTGAAAAAGTGTTTTGAAAAACATCCTTGATGCATAATAAGCAAGTGATCCTGAACTTTTTTCAGGATTTGTTCCCCTATAGCTGCAAACACGATGCCCCAATATCACGACCAAGATCGTGATTTACTGTGATTAATTCACAATGGCGTAACGCAGGAACTATTTGGGCATGGGCATATTGTTCTCTCAGGAATTCAATGACTAAACTCAGACAAAACTGAGCCTTATATCATTGAATATCAAAAAATGAATTGAAGAAAAAAATTTCCATATCTTGTCTCAAAGTTAGGCGAAAAATGTTTAAAAATGACACCACACAAGTTCACAACCCCAATTCTATTTCTTATCCTCTCAATCACTGCCATCGGCTGTGCCAGCACAGGATTTTTAATGGCAAAGCCTAAAGTCACTTTTCTTAATAATACCACTTATCCGCCCAAAGAAAAAGACACTGAGATAGATGTTTTTGTTACGAACTTGCCGACGAGAAAATATACTGAATTTGCCTTTATAGATTGTGGAGATACCAGCGACAAATGGAATATTGAGCAACTGAAAATCAAAGCTCGAGAAATCGGTGCCGATGCGATCATTATCGTTGGAAAATCCGGATCGTCCGGTATCGGAACTCCAATTGGCGGTGCTGCTGTGGTCACCACAAGTAATTACGGGATGAGATCTGTAGCGATAAAATATGTTGATGACCTGTAAATCTTATCCTTTATCTATTTTGAAAATCACCTGATTACCCTTATCATGTGATTAGTCACAAAAATTCTACCTAAACAAACGAATCACTTCCTTTCCTCTATCCATTTCCTGGCGTTGACAAAAGCCTCTATCCAAGGTGACACTTCATCATTACGGCCTTCAGGATAGTAAGGCCAGTTCCACTGGAAGAAGGAACGCTCGATATGTGGCATCATGACCAGATGGCGGCCTGTATCGTCACACATCATGGCGGTGTTGTAATCCGAGCCATTGGGGCTTGCGGGATAAGTATCGTAAGCGTACTTGGCGACAATATTGTATTTATTTTCCTCGTAAGGCAACTTGAAGCGGCCTTCCCCATGCGATACCCAAACACCGAGGGTAGATCCGGCAAGGGATGACAACATGACGGAATTGTTTTCGCCGATGGTCAGTGAGGTAAATATGCATTCGTGCTTCTCGCTGTGATTGTGGAGCATTTTCGGTTTGTCCTCGTGATCCGGATTGATCAGCCCCAGTTCAATGAATAACTGGCAGCCATTGCACACGCCCACGGAAAGGGTGTCTTCCCGTGCAAAAAACCGCTCCAAAGCATTATTGGCTTTTTCGTTGTAGAGGAAAGCACCGGCCCATCCTTTGGCGGAGCCCAATACGTCCGAATTGGAAAATCCGCCCACGGCACCGATCAGTTGAATATCATCCAGGGTCTCCCGTCCACTGATCAAGTCGGTCATGTGTACATCTTTCACATCAAAACCGGCTGAATACAACGCATTGGCGAGCTCTCGCTCCGAATTACTTCCTTTTTCACGCAATACAGCAGCCTTTGGGCGTGGCTTAGTGGAACCTATATGCGGCAACCTACCGTCAAACGAAGCCGGGAAATTGTATTTCAGTAAATGGTGCTTATAATTGTCGTAACGCTCCTTTGCTTTTTTGGGCCCGCTTTGTTTGGTATCCAGCAGGTAAGAAGTTTCGAACCATATATCTCGCAGCCTGTCGATATCGAAGCTATAAGAATCGTCACCGTCATTTATTTGCAAGGTGGCAACCTTCCTTACCTTACCGATTTTGAAAAATTCAACTTCGGCAGCCCTCAATACATCTTCAGCCTTTGATGATGCCTGGATGACTACTGCGGCATTTTCGGCAAATAATGTATGTACGAAGTCTTCACCGGCAAGTGCCGAAATGTCGATGTCGGCTCCTAGGTTGCGATCCGCAAAACACATTTCGAGCAAGGTAGTTATCAAACCGCCGCTTCCGACGTCATGCCCTGCCGTAATCAATCCCTGCCCGATCAAACTCTGTATTGCTGCAAATTTTCCGACAAAGCCTGTCACATCAGCGATATCCGGTGCCTTGTCCCCTATACTATTTAATACCTGAGCAAATGAAGACCCGCCCAACTGTGGTGCCATTCCGGAGAAATCGATATAATAGATGTTGTCATCATTCTTCTTCAACACGGGTCCGACGACCTTTCTGACATCATGACAATGCCCGGCTGCCGATATGATGACGGTTCCCGGTGCCAAAACGTCGCCATCGGGATATTTTTGCTTCATGGAGAGAGAATCCTTGCCGGTGGGTATATTGATGCCCAGTGCAATGGCAAAGTGGGAACAAGCCTTGACGGCGCGGTACAGGCGGACATCCTCGCCTTCGTTCTTACATGGCCACATCCAGTTGGCCGAGAGGGAGACGCTTTGGATACCTTCCTGCAATGGCGCCCAGATAATGTTGGTCAGCGCTTCGGCGATGGCGTTCCTGCTGCCTGCCGCCTCATCGATGAGTGCCGTAAGTGGTGAATGTCCGACTGATGTGGCGATTCCGTCATGACCGGAATAATCCAGCGCCATCACTCCGCAATTATTCAGCGGCAATTGCAGTGGACCTGCACATTGCTGGACTGCCACGAGACCGCCGACGCAGCGGTCCACCTTATTGGTCAGCCAATCCTTACAAGCCACGGCTTCGAGGCGCAGCATATCCTCCAAATATTCGTTTATTCTTGTTTTGTCGTACATGAGGGGTGAATATTGCCTGTCGATGGTTTTGTCTTCCATGATGGTCTTCGGTGAGCTGCCGAACATATCGCCAATTTTGAGGTCCATCGGTCTTGCTCCGGTTGAAGAGGCGGCAATGGTAAAGCGTTGGTCGTTGCTGACTTCGCCGACGACATACATGGGAGCTCTTTCCCTTTCGGCGATTTTGTTGAGTGTGTCGATATGGCTGTCGGCGATAACCAGACCCATCCGTTCCTGTGATTCGTTGCCGATGATTTCGCGGGCGGACAGGGTTGGATCCCCCACGGGCAGCTTATCAAGGTCGATGTGACCACCGGTTTGTTCGACCAGTTCGGACAGGCAATTGAGGTGACCGCCGGCGCCGTGATCATGTATGGACAGGATATGGTTTTGATCGCTTTCCACCATGCCCCGGATGGCGTTGGCGACGCGTTTTTGCATCTCAGGGTTGGATCGCTGTACGGCATTGAGTTCGATTCCGGAGCCAAATTCGCCGGTATCGGCGGAGGAGACTGCAGCACCGCCCATGCCAATACGGTAGTTTTCACCGCCCATGACGATGATCTTATCGCCTGCTGCCGGTGTGTGTTTTTGTGCCTGATCAGCCTTTCCATAACCGATTCCTCCGGCTTGCATGATGACTTTGTCGTAACCAAGCGTGCGGCCTGCTTCCTTGTGTTCGAAGGTAAGGACGGAGCCACAGATCAAAGGTTGACCGAATTTATTCCCGAAATCTGAAGCGCCATTGGAGGCTTTGATCAGAATATCCAGCGGGGTCTGGTAGAGCCATTTACGCTCCGGTACGGCATTTTCCCATTTCCGGTCATCACTCAGCCGGGAGTAACTTGTCATATAGATAGCTGTTCCTGCCAGAGGCAAGGCGCCCTGTCCACCGGCCAGCCTGTCGCGAATCTCACCTCCGGAACCTGTTGCGGCACCATTGAACGGCTCGACAGTAGTGGGAAAGTTGTGTGTCTCAGCCTTGAGCGAGAGAACTGAATCCACTTCTTTTATTTCGAAAAACTCAGGCACATCGGGTCTTTTGGGGGCGAATTGCCTGATTTTCGGGCCGCGCAGAAAGGCGACGTTGTCCTTGTATGCCGATACAATGGAGTTGGGATTGGTCTGTGACGTTTTCTTGATCATTCGGAAAAGCGAATCCGGCTGCTCCTCGCCATCTATTACAAATGTTCCGTTGAATATCTTGTGCCGGCAATGTTCGGAATTGACCTGAGAGAATCCGAAAACTTCCGAATCGGTAAGCGGCCTGCCGAGTCTTTCGGCCAGGTCATTGAGGTATTGTATTTCCTCTTCATTGAGAGCCAGCCCCTCTTTATCATTGTAGGCAGCTATATCGGTGATTGCCATGATTGGTTCCGGCTTGATCCGGATGGTGTAGATGTCCTGATCCAGTGAATTGTATTTGGCTGAAAGCATGGGATCAAAAACGGGATTGTCGATTTCAGACCTGACAAATTCCTCGATGCGGGTGATTCCGTCGATGGCCATGTTCTGCGTGATTTCGACGGCATTGGTACTCCAAGGTGTCACCATGGTAGCTCGCGGACCGACAAAGGTGCCTGCCACAGTCTTGCTGTCTATCAGCCTGCCACCGCCAAAAAGCCAGGATAATTTGGATATATCGTTGTCGGAAAGGGCGTTTTCGGTTTGTAGTGCATAGACAGTATTTACACTGCCTTCAAAGAAAAAAATCATTTTCAGCCAATTAAGCCGCAAAGTTACTCCGAAAAAAGGTAGTAAGAAAGTAACGGCGTTGAAAAAATATAACCTTTCATTCCTGGTTTTATCCGGTCAATTTTTTAGGGATAGGGGATTTCTTCTTTCAATCAATAAGAAAAGGGTGGGGATTAGAGTAAAATGACTTTAACTTTCCTCAATACTTTAATGGTTCATTATTTTCAATCATTTATACCATAAGGTCGTGCTTAAGGCACTTATTCTCAGCGCTGATACCATTTCTATCTAAAGGATCGCATCTACGAAACTTCATTCATAAATGCTAAATCCATGAATCGAAAAATCGTTAAATTGGCTCAATTTGTATTCTGTAATGAAAGGAGACGATGCGTAAACAAATCCGGCATGACAGGAGAGAGATAGATGGGTTTTTTGGAAAATGATATTTTATTTGCCTCATAGACGTTTACACCCAAATCGCTGACGCTGTAAAAATTTCGATTTCGATATTTTATTTTGTCAGCAATAAAGCGCAATTTCAACATTGGAATTCCGGGCTATTTGTCGAATCCCACTCATCCGTGATTCAGACGAAATATTTATTATGAAATCTTGATATGTGATCGTATAAAGTCCCTGATTGTCAGAATTATCTCAACGATTCAATATTTTTATAGCATTGAAAAATTTTAGGACATGAAAATGGACACACAAACCTACATCACCACGACTTTCACTTGTTTGATGATGTCACCTGCCTTCACTGTCAAGATATACACACCGGGTTTCAAATCAGCCGTATTCATAAAAACGGTATCATCTTTCAGCTCCCCTTTAACCATCCGGACAATCTGCCCGTGCATGTCGGCAAGCTCGGCAAACGTGGACTGTCCAAGCCGGTTGCCTGAAATGAGGATTTTTATTGGAGCATTTCTCACAGGGTTGGGAGCCACCTGTATCGTTAATTCATCCGAAAGATGTACGGTTTTCACATAGCTGTAGCTGATGGCACCATCCTTGTCCGTTATCTTCAACCGGTAATAAATATTTTCCGCTGCAGGTAGTCCATCGTCGATAAGCGACTTGGCTTCCTCTGTATATTTCGAGGTTGCTATGACAAGTGCATTTGAAAACCTTCCATCCGTGCTGCGTTCTATGGCGACTGACCTCACATTGACACCGCCGGTAAGGAGATAGGATAGTTTTACGGCGCGCTGTCCGGTGAGTGCCGAGGCGTCGAAAGAAAGGATCTTCAGGGGCAGAGGCTGATTATTATTGATACCTCCCGGATTCAGGTAAAATTCGGAGAATCCTGCCACATCAAACTCGATATAATAACCGGTATTATACGGCGTCGTCTGGGTATTCAGGCAGGAGAAATACTTTACTTCCGGATTGATTTCATTGCCGTACGTTCCATCGTCATTATTCGACGATATCTGAGTGACTCCAAGCTCGTAAGCATCGGTTGGCTTATCGTAACCTGTGGGGGCATTGCGGCTTTTGTTGACTTCCTGATCGGTGAAATACAGCCTTACTGTTACGGTACCTGAAGAAAGTGGGTTGGCCGGAATAATGGTGAAATTTCGGTCCAGATAATACTGGTTTGGATCATGCCGTTGGTTGTTCGATGGGTTGAAATATACTGCCACATTGGTATTCCCGATGGATTGACCATTATTTGGCCGGAGGGAAGCGATGATGTTTTGCCCGGAATACACATCTGTCCATCCAGATCCGGATGGGGAGACTGTGGCTGAGTGATTGTTGCCGGTGTAAATCGACTTCGGTTCGAAGATGTGAATATCATCGATGGCAAGACCCTCAAGGCCCAGGCCCTGGTCGGTCACCAATACGAATCGGAAGCTGACTGATGTGGCATTGCCCAACAGGCTACGCGGAATGCTATGCGATGTAACATGGTAATAAGTCAAAGCATTATCCCAATAGGCTTGTTTATTGTACCAGTTGACCCCGGAACCGAGGCTGCCCAGCTTGATCCAGGTCACGCCGTCGCCGGTCACTTCCAGCCAAGCCTTATCGTAATTGGTCTCTATCTCGTAGGCCATTGAGAATGAAATCATCGGGTCAGAAGTGAAGCCCGAAAGGTCGTAACAAGGTGACTCAAGGTAGGAGGTTTCCAGGTTGTTATAGGGCCCGGTCAAGCCTGTTGTCCAGGCCTTAGCGCCATTGGCCGCCTTGTTGATCTTGGTTTTGCCGGGAGTGCCCCAGGCCCAGGAGTTGTTCTGGCCATAGGCATACCATCCGCCTGCATCCGTTTCAAAAGTCTGAAGATGTGGGAAGCTGCTTATCAATGGCGAATTGTGGAATTTGTAATTCTTGATGGTGTCATTGAGCAGATAATTGTCCGATGGCTCATGGATCCAGACGCTGAGGGTGTAATCGGTATAGGCGCTGAAGTCCACCGGTGGAAAAGAAAAGTTCAGATAATCATTGGCCGGTATTGTACTGACAGAAAATGGCCCCTGAATGGCGTTGTTGTTGACCCTGTACCAAGCCTGGACCCCCGATAAGGATGTCTGGGAATTGTTGTTGATTCGGATGGAGATAAGAGCATTGGAGCCGGATTCACATGCTTTGCGTGCCGGTGAGATGATTTGAGTTAAAGCAGCATCGGTGCTTACCAAATGGAGGTAGATGTCATCAAAGGAGTATCCTTGCAGTGCAGACCGGGACACGATCTGGCCATTTCCCGACTGACCGAAGCGGATCTGGGTCGATGGTGAAAGTGTCTGACCGGCATTCTGCAAGAAAGTCGTCAGATTAAGCCCGTACACGTTCTTATACTCTCCCGGTGCGGCCTGATTAGGCACAAGTGCATACAATGGCAGCCATGGGGCACTGTCATTACCTCTGATCCATACGGTATCATTGACGCTGAGCGTGGCATCGTGATTGAGATAGGAAAAGTCGAACAATACGGTACCGGAGCTGGAATAATTGGACAGGTTGACGGTCATGATGGCATCATTGACGGCCATGGCACTGATGGTTTTCGAATCGAGTGAAAGCGCCTTGGAGCCTGATCGTGCAATACCTGAGGTGATGTATGTCCGTGCGCGGCTGTCATTACTGCGTGCCACAAAGTCAAACATCGGTATTCCATCCATGGCAAAATAAGATTGGAGGTAGGTAGCCGATGTCGCACTTTCAAAATCGATTTTATAAGTTGTGTTCAAATCCTGAGTAAGGGTGACCGGGTCGTTGGCCACATGCTTCACCGTGGTGGTCAGTGTATTGTTGGCGGTCAATGGTGCATCAGGCGCTCCCCAGATACCTGCTTCGATGGAATAAATTCCGATACCGGCAAGATTGGCAGTTGTTGTAAATGTATAATCAACAGTTGTATTGGCCGGGATGGTACCTGTATAATTCTCTATGACCGCACTGCCACCGTCAATTTTGTAATAGACCTGAAAGCCGGAAGCCGCCGACGTTCCCAAGTTTTTCAATCTTATCGTGACCGTTTGTGTAGCTGTCAATTCGCTTGAAGTGTATTTACGGCCTGAAACTGGGCTCAGGAGGCTCACCATCTCCATATCATTGGACCAGGGGCAGGCACCGCCCACTGCATTGACGAAGATACCAGTGGAGCGACGACTCTCGATATCTCCGGCAAAAACCGCGGTTACGCCGATCAGTTCCTGCACATTGGGCGTCAAACCGGATATTTGGTATGCATTGGTGGCTGTATTATCCACGAAAACCATTGATGGGCCGACTTTTTTATAAATCTTATATCCAGTGGCATTGGCTACAGCAGTCCAGGTAAGGTTGGCATATCCCTGACAAGGTATGGTTGCTGCCAGCCCGGAAGGCACGCCTGAGATGGTAAAATCGGAAGAAACGTCAGAGGTCAGGCCGGTAGCCGAAATTCTTAATCGCGCTTGCTTGGTATTGACACCTGGCATGGTAAAATTGTGATTCCTGGCTGTGGCTGCCTTGTTCGTGATGGTGGACCAGGTGGCGCCGCCATTGGTCGATATCTCAAGCAGGAAATTACCGGAAGGATCGACCGGACAATCCCATTGAATAAAGACCATCTCGCCTGCTCGGTATTTCTCTTCGCCAAAGGGTGCCTGCAAGTTGATATCCGGCTCAACAGTGCGATAGGTTAGGGCATACTGCTGGCTACCCACGACAGAGGTGCCCTTGACCCGGAGTGTATAGCTTCCGGATGTAGGGTTGAGTATGGTTACCTGTTCCAGGTTGTTGAGGTTGTCAACAGCCCTCAGAACCGGTTGGCCTATGCCGGAAATGAACCATGGTAAGATGGTGCCGGAAGGTCCGATGACTTCGAGGTCGAGGTTATTGACGAGCTGATTTAATATAAGCGGATTGCCGGAAAGGTCGGTCCAGGCTAGTGTCACGGCAAGTTTAGCAGTGCCGGAAGGAACTGTGATGGCGACATCCTGGCTACCGCCTTGTGAGATGGAAGTCAATACATGATTGCCATTGATAGCGTGTCTGACCGCATTGTTGATATTGAGCTTGCCATACCCTGTTATGAAGTCGGGGCCTTCAGCACCCAATTCATCGGATGTATTGCACAGGATGGCTTTGATGAGGGCAGCAGGGGGAAAGGTCCCTCCATGTGCTCCGGTATAGGCTTCCTGCATCAGTGCAACGGCCGCAGTGACAGATGGAGCTGCCATACTTGTGCCGGAGGAGCCGGAATAAGCATTGCCATCGATACAGCTAGTGGCAGTACCGATGGTGGATATCTCTGGTTTGAGTCGATTGTCATCCGTCGGCCCTTTGGAAGTGTAGTCTGCCGCTCCATTTCCTTCATCTGAAACCAAAGCGCCAATGGATATGGTATTCTTGGCACACTGAGGTCCGTCGGGAATGTTGTTATAATTCCCATTGGGTGGACATGTCGTAGCACCATAGTTGCCAGCGGCGAAGACGTGCAGCAGGTCAGGATAGGTTATCGTACTGTTGTCGCTTTCCTGACTGTAGATGTTGTAATCACCGACCTGGGTACAATTGGGAGCGGCATCAAGGGTTGCGTAGGAGTTGTTGGTCACACGCATATTATTGCCTGAGTAATAGGAGGGCGCATGGGTGATGATGTCAAAGAAATCTTCATTGAGGATAGAGGCATCGGGAGCCAAGCCTTTCCGTATGGGATTGAGCAGGCCAGCACCGGCTTCCGTCCCCGCTGTATGAGCACTATGATTTCCTCCTGTATAAATGTCAAAATTGGTCACTCTGTCATTCAGGTCCACATGGTTGAAGCTGCCATTATCGCCGTGACCGATGGTTATTCCTGAGCCGGTGAGGCCTAATCCGCCGGCACTCACAGATGCATTTACGCCCTGTACTCCTTCAAAGGAGTGCTTCTTGTCATTGATCGGAAGAAATTTCTCCGGTGCAGGGGAAATATATTCGACTGCTTGTTCTTCTGCCAATGTAATTAGTAAATTATGATCGACCATGACATCAAAATAACTCCTGTCGGCTGTGATGTGATCTCTTTGTTTTAATGCATCCGGTCTGTGTTGCAGGGAGGATGGCACTAAGAATCCGGCATAACATGCGACCCTGGCCCTTACCGTCCCCTTCAATGACTTGTCCATGAGCTGGGGATCTATTTTCAATTCTCCGGGGATAAAAAACAATTCCTTCACGTCTTTATTGGTCTTCAACTGTTCCAGGCATGCCTTTGTCGCCTTGATCATGAAGGTGCGGTTGTCTATTTTGCTGAGATATTGATATTCACACGACGGCTTGTTGATGGCTGACATCGCCAGGGCATTGTCAGCCCAGGAGCACGCCACAGCGAAGGTATGGTCCGGTGTCCCGGAAATTTTCTCAGTGACTGTTATCTTGGCGGGTATCTTGTATTGACCATATTTATAGGTAAGCACACCGTTATTGACCTGTGCCGAGCCAAGGATTGCGAAGAAAAACAATAGGTTTGAGGTAAGTATTAGTCGCAACATATCATGATATATTTTCGATAAAGTTAGGAAAGTTTTAGTGGAAATAGGAAAGTTTCGAGGGATAATTTGGATTTCGTGTAGTTTTTGGACATCAGGAAGCGCAGAGCTGTCCCAATGTGTGTAATGTCCTATAATTGAACAGATTAGATGTGTGAGAATGTTAGCGGATTTAATTGCGAATAACTACTGGCGGCAAATTTTCAGATAAAATCCTGACTTTCCGCCCATCAAATCATCTCTATATAACTGCCCCTTTCTTCATCTTTTGTTACCTGTAAGGCAAGCGGAATGCGGTCTTTCAATTCTTCGACATGAGATATGATGCCGACGATGCGGTTTTCCTTGCGCAGACCCGATAAGGTATCAAAGACTATGTTGACAGACTCGGCATCCTGAGTGCCGAAGCCTTCATCGATGAAAAAGAAGTTGCGGTCGGCCTTGGAGTGACTCTGTGCACTCTCCGCCAATGCCAGTGCCAGGCTGAGCGATACCTGGAAGGATTGGCCGCCGGAGAGCGTCTTCACACTCCGTACCCTGCCTTCATTGAGATAGTCTATTACCTCAAAGTCATTTTTATCATTGAGTTGCAGACTCAGTTGACCTCTAGTCATCCGGTGGAACCGCACATTGGCATGATCACACAACTGTCGCAGGTAAATGGTGGAAATATATTGGACAAATCCCTGTGCCTTGAACATTGCCATAAGTGTGGCGATGTTTGCTGCCCTTCTTTGCAAGACTTCCTGCTGTTCAAGGAGTGACTTTTTTTGTTCATATTCCTTATTTTTCCGTTCATATTCCGCACGGATGGTAGCGAGACGGGAATTCGCTTCCTTGACCTGCCGGTCGGCCGATTCAAATTCAGCGGTCTTCTCTTCATACAGGGCATCACTATTGTCAAAATCCTGCAATTTTTCCTTCAGGTCAGCGATCTTGCTTTTCAGGGTACCAAAGGCTATGCCGAATTCCTCTATTTCCTTTTTTAACCTATCTGTATCCAGTGTTTTGGCTAAGATAGACACCACTTCCTCTCGGTCGGAATAGCCGGACTGCTTAATTTTCTCCCGGATTTCAACTGTGATGTTGTCCATTTTTTCCTGCAATTCATTCAATTGGGTGACGATAGCCTGCAGGGAAGCTTCTTCAGATGCTCTCCGGGTTTTTAAATCATTGACTGAGGCCTCCGCAGCTTTGAAATCTGCTTCAACAGCTTTGTTTTCGGCCTGAAGCGCGGCGACCATTGCACTTATTTTATCTACTGTCGATTGGGCATGATCCTCGTATTTGAGGAATTTCAACATAGCATGAAGACCGGCGAACTGTGCCCGGCATGCCACTTCTTCCTTTTCCAGCTCATTGAGCCGCACGGTATATTTGTCCAGGGTGACATTTACCTCGTCCAACTTCTTTTGCAAGTCTTTTAATTCCTTTTCTTCCTGAGCTAGCCGCGCCTCCAATGCTTCTGATTCCTTCTTTTTTGCCACTAATTTTGAATCATCGTCAGGATCCAGGTCCGGCCATGCAAAACGTTGCCTCAATGCCTCCATTTCCTGATGCAGCTTGTCCTTTGTCATTATAGATTCTGCATATTGTTCGTTGTGCATATTCATCCGGCTGGTGAGGACTTCCGCTTTCGATTTTAGATCATTGAGCCTGGAAATGCGGATTTCCACATCTTGCAGAGCGGTGGTGATGGTCCGGATTTCTCCGGTTACATCCTCACCGGTATTGACATGCGGATGATCGAGAGAGCCACAGAGGGGACACGGCTGTCCATCGTGCAGTGCATGGGCATATTCGCCTAATCTCTGCTCCAGCTTGAGGTGTTCGAGTTTTTGATGGAGATTTGTTTTTTCCGTATTTATGCCTGTCAGTTGCGCTGTAAAATAAGCATTGAAATCCCGTAAATCGATTCCGAGTGCCGCCATTTCCTCGTGACATATAGTGATTTTGCCCTGAATTTCCCTGGCTTTGCCATCATTGTCCCGGAATCTTGTCAATAGAGCGCGCTTAGCCAGATACCATTCCGAGGCGGCCACAAGATAAGCGGTATCGGATTTACCTGCCTTTAATTCAGCCATTCCGGTCTCTTTGGTTTTGATCGAAGAAGCGACCTCTTCCTTTTGTCTTTGAGCGGACTCGACAAATTCCTTGCCTTTGGCACTGCTTTTGCGGGCAGCATTAATTTTTTGATCCAATTCCATGAGTTGCCGGATATTTTCAAGATCGGCAGCTTCCTGATTCTTTCTGGGCAAGACATCGAATTGAGGTCGTAAGGTTTCAAGTTTTCGCAGTGTGTCTTCGTACGCTGTATTTATCCCTGCCAATGATTGTCGGAGAGTCTCCCCGGCAGCCTTTTTTCTTAACAAATCCTCCTTCAATGCTATTTCCTGACGCAGAAGAGAATCAAACTTCATGTATGCGGCCTCGTATCTTGCCACCTCAATTTTCAGCGCTTCGATTTCATTCTCCCGCGCAGCAAAAGCATTGAATTTTTCCTCATGCCGTGCTAATTGCTCAGCCTCATTACGACGGCCAAGATATTGCTGATAATTTTGATTTATGGTATTGAAGTGGTCTGTATATCGCTGCATGTCGCCTTCAGCTTGAGTGACGCCTTCCTTCAATGCTTCAAGGGCTTCGACTGTTACATCTTCGTAGGTGCCGAGCTGCCCTTGCAGTTGGTCGAGGCTGGATTTGTTGGCGGTCTCTAATTTTTTTCCCTTGTCATATAGGTCAAATCGCCTTAGATCAAATATTTCCATTACCATGGCAGTACGATCCTTGTGCCCCAATTCTATGAACTCTCTGAACCTGCCCTGAGGTATGATGATGGTGCGTTTGAAGTTGTCATAACTCAGACCTATGATATCTTTGATTTTTGGCGACTCAAGTGGCTTCCAGTTGCCGTCAATATTTTCATAAAAACTCGATACCGGCGTCCTGATATCTGAGAAGTTGCGTGAATTGCGTTTTATTTCTTTAGTGATCCGGAACAGGCGATCCTCATAATTTCTAAATTCAAAATCAATGTACAGCCTGTTGGACCGGAGATTCATCATGTTGTAATGCCTGGTGTCGTTGGATCCGAGGCGTTCGATGCTCTCGTAAAGTGCATAGGTTATCGCTTCCAGGATGGAGGATTTGCCTGAGCCGACGGTGCCGAAAATTCCAAATAAACCGGCTTCTGTAAGTCTGGCAAAATCTATTTCCTGTTTTTCCTGATAGGAATACAATCCTTCAATAATCAATTTTTCAGGTATCATAAAGCTTATTGTTGCAGGATTTCGTTAAACAGGTTCATGATTTCTTCATTCGGTTCCTGACCGGCATTCTTGGTCTTGAAATAGTCGCTGAATAATTGGCGGATGTCTTGACTGATATTGATTTCAGACGTTTCAGCAGCTTCGATGTCGATATTCCGGATCTTTGGAATGAGATGGATGATGCCGTCGTGTGCCTGATGGAGTCGTTTGCGGTCGGAAGCAGTGATGTAGGAATCGCTTTCGATGGTCAGCTCAATCAGGGCATTGGGGTGAAGTTCCAGCCATTGCACGGCCAGATCGATGTCGTTAAATGTTTTACGGTACAGCTTTCGGCCTTTTTGTAAGACAATTTTCCTGACATTGGCCTTTGCTCCCGGCTCGACCTCAATGATGGCAACGTATTTCTCCTGGCCGGCTTCCGAAAAGCTGTAAGGCAGGGGGGATGAGGAATAAATGGCCGGGTGGCCTTCTGCGCCGACATCGCGATAACCGTGCAAATGGCCCAGTGCCGTATATTGGATTTGGTCGGGTATAGATTCGGAATATACAAGGTCAGCGTTGCCGATGCGTATTGGTTTTTCGCCTTCCGGTTCTTCGAGGATGGCACCCTGGCGATTCATCATGTAAAGGTGTGCCGTCAGGATGTTGACTCCGGCTTCGTCGCAATACTGATCAGCAATGGTGTGCCATCGGTCATGCAGGCTTTGATTGAGCATCTTATCCTTTTCATCGCCAAAATATTCCTTCATCCGCACTTCGTTGGCATAGGGAGTGAGGAGGACGCGAACAGGATGATCCAGATGGCTGATCTTCAATTCGATAAAACCTGGTGCCGACCGTATAACGGAGAATCCATGCAAATCATGCGGTTTGATCTCTGCATCCGGATAACCGGCCATGATGATGCCGCATTCACGCGCCAATGGTTCGGGAGCATCGATTAGTGCCGGTGAATCGTGATTGCCGCTGATGGCGATGACCGGTCTGCTGCCATTGTCTGTCAATCGTTTGAGTGTGCGGTACAGGAGTTCGATTGCCTCTGTCGATGGATTGAATGCATCAAAAAGGTCTCCTGCGACGATGACTATGTCCGGTTGCTCTGCGTCGGCTATTTCACAGATTTCGCCCATTACTTCCACTTGTTCGTTGATTCGTGGAAAGGAGTCCAGTTTTTTTCCAAGGTGCCAGTCGGCGGTATGCAATATTTTCATATAGGCTAATATGAGAAAAATTCAAGAATAGGAGGGGATAAATTTTTTGTTGATAATAGTTTCCGGGATATATTCAGATTAACTAAACGACATTGAGCTGAGACTTCGAATTTATTATCGATTACGAAAGGTCAACAATAGCATGAAAGAATTTCGTGAAACTTCGAGTATTCTCCCGGCAGCCCGTGACAGGCGTGGTAAATAAAAAGGAGGCGCGCACTCTTTCTTATCAGGTGAATAGTTACAGAAATTCCGGATAGTTGAATAAAGAAGTGTCGAATTACAAAACCAACTTGAGATCAATATTTAAACAGGAATTTTCCCGGCAGGATTTCGATGTTTAGCTTGTCATCATAAAACAATTCGCCGTCGAGCTGGATCGGACATCGGGTAGAAGGTGTGATGGTTATTTTGCGGATTTTTTTTGTTTTGGTGTATTCAGTGTCGATGTGAAGGCCTTTTTCGAGCTTGGGTAAATTAAAAAGTCGTTGCCATACACTCATCGGCTTTACCATGATCAGGTCGAGCCATCCGTCGCTGATTTCGGCCTTCGGTGCGACTAAGAATCCACCGCCCATGCGTGAAGAGTTGCAGATCATCAACAGCAGGTATTTGTCATCCGTCCTGACGCCTTCATATTCGACAGTAAATTTTATCTCCCGGAAAGTAAAAATTTTAAATATGACAGCAATCTGATATCCGAGATGGCCGCCTATGAATCGGATCGAATCGATGAATTTCATTACCTCACCATCAAAGCCCAATCCGATACCATTGATGGCCAACCGGTCATTGCAACGTATGGCATCAATGCGTTGTGGTTGCACCTTCAGCACGCTTTCGATGTGTTGTGCCAATTGGACTTCACCTGACAATTTCCATGCAAAGTCATTACCTGTGCCGCCCGCAAATACAGCTAGTGGAATATCGATTTCCGGATATTGATTGACAAAATAATTTACCGTTCCATCCCCCCCAAATATCCATGCTTCTGAAAATCCATCGAGCCGGTCGGGCCAGGGTTCCATCAGCACTTGGTGTGCAATAGCCTTTTCCTTGAGGATGTCGCTGACCCTCCCGGCCAACTTGACGGCTTTTCCATTGCCGGCGTGAGAGTTGACACAGCAAGCAATCAGCCTTTGGTTATTTTCGTTTTGTCCTTCCATCCTTTTCGTTGCAGGTTATTCATCCCAACGCCATTCCTTGCCCAGGATCAACTCCGTCTTCAGATTGTTCTTTATCAAAAAATCGCGGGTTTCGGTGTCTGACATGGTGGCAACAGGCAGATGGGGAATATTGGCCAGTGCGTACAATACCATGCTGACATAGCGTACGTTGTTGTCCAGTTGCTCTTTTATGATGAGGTTGAAATGATCGCAATCTGCGTGATAGCAACCCCAGGCGCCAGGAGGAAGCGAGCCGACGGATGTGGCTGTCGGGATACCGCTTAGCATGAAGGGTTGATGGTCGCTGTGCAAGCCGGTGGAATTCTTTATTTCATTGGCATAGGAAGTGTCCACTTGCTTGATTTCATTGCCGATTTGTTCCAATGCTGGCATCAGGGCGGTGCTGCCACCTGCATTGAAGCCGCGGGTGTTGTTGTTCATGTCGAGATTGATCATGAGTCTGACATCCTTGATTTCTCCTGATCTTTTCAGTTCACTGACCATGTGTTTTGAGCCCAGTAAGCCTTGTTCTTCACCCATAAACAGGACAAAGCGGATGGTGCGGGCTGTTTTTAGTTTGAGTTGCTTAAATACCCTTGCCATGTCAATGATGGAAAACGAGCCGACGCCATTGTCCACGGCTCCCGTAGCAAGATCCCAGGAATCCAGGTGACCGCCGATGATGATGATTTCCTTGCTCAATTCCCGAGAGATGCCGGGAAGGGTAGCGATGATATTGCGTGCATGGATGGGCCGGCTTAAATTGGTCATGTCGATTTGGGCCTCAAGCATGGAGGTTTCGGCCAGAGATTTCCTGATCTCCTGACCTGATTCCAGAGAAACACAAGCTGCAGGGATAGTAATGAGGTGACCGGTCACGGATGCAGTTCCGGTGAGCAGTACGCCGCCTTTTACCCCGTTGGCGAGGATAATGCCCCTGGCTCCGTATTTGATTGCCAGAGCGGTCTTTTCCGAGCGGTGCAGGTTTCTTTTACCCTTGTTGTCCGGGGATTGGATATTGATATTGGCCAAAACAATCTTATCCTTGATCTTGTCTGATGCTGCGATGAAATCCTCTTCCAATCCATCACCCAGATCGATGATCTCCCCCGAAACATGGGCAGAAACCGGTGAATGCGCCAAGGCCACGACCGGATAGGACTTGAAATCATTGCCGGCGCCAATCTTGACTGTGACAGTTTCCCTCGTCCATGCCTCGACATTAAACGCCTGATATCGCACATTGTCATAGCCATAGGATTTCAAAAGATTGAAAGCATATTCTTCGGCTTTACGCCCGTTTTCACTCCCGGTCAACCTGTGGCCGATGGTAGCCGTGGCGTCCCTCAAGGTTTCATAGGCACGCCCATTTTTCAATACATCGTGATTGATTTTACCGAATATAGGCAGAAAATCCTGAGCTATCAGCGGTATGGCGTTAGTGATCAAAAGCAGTGTGAGGAAAGAAAGCAATTTTTTCATAGTAATGAAATGAATACCTAAATACAATTTGACAAAAAGAATATAAATATAGAAAAAGTTGGAGGTTGGGTGTAGAAAAACGCGGTGTGTATCAGAAATCTCACTATTTGTAAAACAAGAGAAAATTTGGATAGTTATAATTATGAATTTACAATAAATGGTATTAACAGGTTGATAATCTGTATTTAATGCACAGAACCAATATCCTCGCTTATGTTTGTTTTTCATTTGAGTAATCTATTATAAAAACAAAACGTCAATCGAAAATTTGAAAATTTAATCAGTGGCAAGTGAGAGAATCTCTATTGACAAATGATGTTGATTTCATCCGATGTAAAGATGAGTTAAATGCGAATGAACGGACACAGTCCATTTTTATATCCTGACAGATACCAATTTTTTGCTCAACTTCTTTACCTTGCAGTTTTATTATTTGGAGATGCTACTATTGGAAAGTTCGCATAATGAAAAATTCAAAAGGCTGTTGCGTCTGATTTCCGACAATTCATATCGGCGGAAGCAAGGCATTTTTGTTGTGGAAGGCCTGAAGGAGATCCGGTCTGCCGTCCAATTTGGCTATGAAGTTGAAGATCTGTATTTGGATGAAAAATACAGGGACAGGCTTGATCCCGCGGAATTTGCTGCCATCCGGACCACACTGATGAGTCATGCTCTTTTTAGCCGGCTTGTTTACCGGGAAGATGCAAGTATTGTGATTGCTACGATTCGTGCGCCGGAGCTTCATCTGGAAAAGGTTAAACTTTCTGATACTCCTCTCATTGTCATTTTAGAGGAAATCGAAAAGCCGGGCAATATCGGAGCCATACTGCGTACCTGCGATGCGGCGGGAGTGGATGCCGTCATAGCAAGCCAGCAGCAGCACAACTTCTTCCATCCCAATGTAATTCGTTCAAGTGTCGGTACAGTATTCACTATGCAACTGGGTTGTGGCAATCCTGACGAAATCCTCCAATGGTGTAAGGAGCACAAAATTCGTATTTATTCGGCAGCCCTGCAAACGGATGCTTATTATACCGATGCCGATTATACATACCCGTCCGCCTTTGTCATGGGCTCGGAAGACAAGGGATTGAAGGATTTCTGGCGGCAAGCTTCTGACAGTATAATCAAGATACCAATGTTGGGTCATAATGATTCGCTCAATGTGTCGGTGAGTGCAGCAGTCTTACTTTATGAAGCAAGGAGGCAGCGAGGATTCTGACGCGAAATGTACTTATCTGATGATGGTCAAGTTTTGTAACTTTTTAGCTGATAAAAAAGAGAACGAGCGATCATACCTATCACTTGTATTGTTACCATCAATATTCTTAACAGCTGAATAGTTACTGTGTTTGGGAGGGGGTCGCTGCGAAGTAGGCAGGAAAATAATAACCTCAAATTCACTATTGATGGCAGTTTGGGAGATCGTTTTTCAAAAACCAGTTCTTTTAGACACAATTTATTTGGAAGGTCGAGCCGGAAGTGTTGTCACAGCTGGAAGATGGACTATTAATTATCTACCTACTTCGATTTTTAGGAACGAAATAGCATTTCGGCCTCAATCGCCTGTGTTTAGGGGGTCGCTGCGAAGTAGGCAGGAAAATAATAACCTCAAACTTACTATTGATGGCAGTTTGGGAGAGCACATTTCCAAAATCATTCCTTTTAGACACAATTTATTTGGAAGGTCGAGCCGGAAGTGTTGTCACAGCTGGAAGTTGGACTATTAATTATCTACCTACTTCGATTTTTAGGAACGAAATAGCATTTCGGCGTCAATCGCCTGTGTTTTGGGGGTCG
>WBZR01000348.1_pt1 | contig 77056 bp, 57 predicted proteins | sample 5204231 | NCBI WGS metagenome assembly WBZR01 (sample SAMN12412403, study PRJNA552823) | activated sludge metagenome | isolation source: activated sludge from anammox sidestream of wastewater treatment plant... | place: USA: Virginia | collected 2017-08 | reverse complement strand
GAGAGATTTTCTCACACTGGTAAACACCGTGCGACTATCCCTGGTAAACATCGTCCGATCATCCCTGGTAAACATCGGGCGACTATCTCTGGTAAAGTCTACCCCGGTCAGTGACATAGGGGATGGTCCGTGACCTCCCCAGTGGTCTGGGGATGCAAATGGGGCAGGTCTGGGGACACTGCCCCTACAGTTGATGCATTCGTAGGGGGATGGTCCCTGACCTCCCCCGTGGTCTGGGGATGCAAATGGGGCAGGTCTGGGGACGCTGCCCCTACAGAAATGAAAATCGTGGGACTTGCTCTCTTTGGGGGTTCGTGTATTACCAATCCCTGTGAGCATTGAGCCATCAGCCATCAGCCATGAGCTAACCCTCCCCGGTTCTGGCAGTAGCCGTCCACGAATTAGGACACGAATTCACGAATGCACGAATCCCCCAGCCATCAGCCATCAGCTTTTCGCTTTAGGCTTTGAGCTTTCAGCTTTTCGCCATCAGCTATGATCTAACCCACCCCCGTTCAGATAGTTAACCATCCACGAACCCCCAAAGGGGGCAAGATTGGGACACGAATACACGAATTCACGAATGCACGAATCTCCCAGCCATCAGCTTTCCGCCATGAGCTTTCCACTTTAAGCTTTGAGCTTTCAGCTTTTCGCCATCAGCCATGAGCTATCAGCTTTCTGCTTTTCGCTTTCAGCTTTCAGCTTTTCGCTTTCAGCTTTCAGCTTTTCGCCATCAGCCATGAGCTTTTCGCTTTAGGCTTTGAGCATTCAGCTTTTCGCCATCAGCCATGAGCTATCAGCTTTTCGCTTTAAGCTTTGAGCTTTCCGCTTTTCCCCATCCTGTAAATCCCCGTTCAGACAGTTAACCATCCACGAACCCCCAAAGGGGGCAAGATAGGGGCAAGGGTATCCGTGTTTTGTAGGGGCGGGTTCGATTATCGTTGTTTCGTAGGGGCGGGTTCGATCATCGGTGTTTCGTAGGGGCGGGTTCGATCATCGGTGTTTTGTAGGGGCGGGTTCGATCATCGGTGTTTCGTAGGGGTGGGTTCAGAACCCGCCCCTACGGGGGACCGGCTTCCAACGACGATAAACCCATATCCACCGGCAAAATCACACCGGTAATATAACTGGCTAAATCAGAAGCCAGAAAGAGAGCTGCATGGGCAATTGCATCTGGCTCTCCAAACTTACCGCCCGGGATATACTTCTCCATCTGCGCTAACAGATCAGAGTTGCTGAATCCGGCTGTCATGGCCTCGGTGTTGATTAACCCCGGGGAAATAGCGTTCACTCGAATTCCGAATTCAGCCAGATCCAATGCCATTCCACGCGTTAATGACTCAATTGCGCCCTTGGTGGCAGAATAGACACTGCGGGTGGGAATGCTCAATCGTGCCAGAATGGAACTGATATGAATGATGCTGCCTTTTCCCCTGGCAATCATTCCGCGGGCTGCTAACTGGCTGAGATAAAAGACGCCGCGCACATTGATATTAAAAGACTCATCAAAATCTTCCAGGCTGACGTCCATAAAGGACTGCCGGTTGAAAGCTGCAGCGTTATTCACCAACACATCCAGGCTGGGCAGCAATGTTTCAGCCCGCTTCATCATTTGGGTTACTGCAACCACATCACCTACATCCCCAGGCAGTAAATAACCCGTCCCACCGGGTTGTTTAATCAGCTCCAGTGTCTCCAGAGCTCCCTTTTCATCCGAGCGGTAGTTGATCAGAACTGCAGCGCCATGCCGCGCAAAGGCAACCGCTGTCGCCCTGCCAATTCCACGGGATGCCCCGGTAACCAGCACCCCTTTACCAGCAAAGGTATTTTTATCCAGCATGTTCACCTTCCTTATAATTTTTTATTCTTTAACAGGTTCTGTTTTTCCCGGGGTGTAAGGAAGGCGCTTTCAGCCGCATTGAGCTGTGCCTGACGAATCTGGGCAGCACTCAACCCCGCCTGAGGAGCAGCCACATTGTACTCGAAGGGTAGGTCAATACCACTGATACCCGGATCATCTGAGTTAATGCTGGCGCACAGGCCGCTTTCCAAAAAAGCTTTCAACGGGTGGCTGGCGTAATCTGCCACCGAACTGGTCTGCACGTTGCTGGTCAGGTTGCATTCAATCCCAATCTGGCGTTCAAAAAGAAAGTCCATCAGTTCGTGGTCGTGAATTGCTGCTAACCCATGTCCGATGCGTTGCGCACCTAATACTTTAATCGACTGCCAGATACTTTCTGCACCGGCTGATTCTCCGGCATGGACGGTAGCTTTCCAGCCCACCTCACGGGCGAGTTCAAAGTGGCGTTTGAATTGTTCCGCTGGAAAATTGGCTTCATCGCCGGCTAGATCCAACCCAACAATCCGGTCCGCAAATGGTAACAGAGCTTCCAGTTCTTGCATTGCAATTTCCGGTCCATAGGTGCGGCTGAGAATCCCGAGCAGTTTGGCCTTAATCCCACTTTCTGTTTGCCCGGCGAGGGTGCCGTCCAGAACGGCCTCCACCACCCCCTGAGGGTTCAGAGAATGCTTCTCCGCCATGAACCAGGGGCTGAAACGCAGTTCAATATAGTCAATCCCTTCATTGGCAGCATCCAGCACCGCTTCATAGGCAACCCGCCGGCAGGCATCCAGGTTGACCAGTACCTGCATGGGCAAATTAAATTTTTCCAGAAAAGCCATAACGCCTGGTTGTTGGGACTGCACCTGTAAATATGGGCGTAAGCCAGCTTCATTCCAGACGGGCAATTCCAGGTTATGCTGCTGTGCCAGGTCAATGATCGTCTGGGGGCGCATATTCCCTTCGATATGACGGTGTAAATCGATGAGTGGCAGGTCCGGATAAATCATATTCAATCCTTTTTCTAATGGAAAATGATTAATCAATTTTTATAATCCTCTTTATTGTACTGGATAATTCGAACCTGAAAATAAAAAACTCTTAATTATTTTTAATAAATATGACCTAAATACTCATAATAGATTAATAAACAGTTTATACAATAAATGTGCCTCTATTTGTTTGGGTGAAACAAATTGGAAAATGAGAACTCTCCTCTCATAGTCTGCGGGAATAAAGCGGAATTCCCGCAGATTGTGATTTAAAGGGCGGAAACACAGAATTCTGCTCAATCGCATCTCTTTTTGTATAAATAGATCACTGGTCACGGCTTAACCCAACCGTTATAATTACAGCCATGATTTTCAAACTACACACTACTTTTCCGGACGCATTGGAACATGATTGGAATACGCTGCTCTCAGAAGGCATTGTCCATGTTCCTTTTTTGCGCCATGAATATTTAAAAAACTGGTGGTTGACCCGTGGCGGCGGTGAATGGCCGCCGGAAGCTAACCTGGTTGTTGTCAGCGCCCATGAAAACGAGCATCTGGTAGGCATTGCCCCTTTATTTCAAAGTGCTTATGAAGGAAAATCCAAGCTGCTTTTTCTGGGTTCGATTGAGATTTCGGATTATCTGGACTTTATTGTCCGGCCGGCGGATCTGGATAATTTTCTGGCTGGTTTATTTCAGTTTTTAAATGACAGCCCGGAAGTTCCAAATTGGGAACAACTGGACCTCTATAATCTTTTTGAAACTTCACCCAGCCTGCAACAATTGCAGGTATGTGCGGATGCTCAGGGCTGGAAATATCAAAACCAGCGCTGTTACCATGCCCCAGTGATCAACCTGCCCGGCGACTGGGAGGAATACCTCGCCAGCCTGGATAAAAAACAACGGCACGAAGTCCGTCGAAAAATTCGCCGGCTGGAAGAAGCACCTGTTTCTTTGCGCTGGTATTTCGCCGAAGATGAAAATTCTTTAGATGCTGAAATCGATGACTTTCTGGAATTGATGGCGCAGGATCCGGAAAAAGAAGCTTTTCTGACGGAGGAAATGGTGACCGCCATGTCGTCTATCATCCATTCTGCCTTTCAGCAAGGTTATTTACAACTGGCCTTTCTGGAAATTGACGGGCAGAAAGCGGCCGCCTACCTTAATTTTGATTATGACAACCAGCTCTGGATCTACAATTCAGGTCTGAATCGCTCACTGATGGCATACTCTCCCGGTTGGGTCTTGCTGGGTTATCTGATACGCTGGGCGAATGAAAATAAACGCCGGAGTTTCGATTTTATGCGCGGAGATGAGGATTATAAATACCGCTTTGGAGCAGTAGATCGTTATCTTCAACGGGTAACCATCTCTCGTTTCTCAGCTTCTCACCAGGATTAATATATGCCGACTACCGAACAAATCATGCAGACACTCGCGACTGTCCAAGACCCTGAATTGGGCCGCGATCTGGTCACGTTGAATATGATTCGCGACCTTAAAATTCAGGACGGAAGCGTCTCATTTACCCTTTACCTGACCATTCCTGGTTGTCCTTTGAAGGACCACATGGCTAAGGAAGCAAAAGAAGCCCTTATGAAAATTCCCGGAGTGCAGGCGGTAGATATTACTTTTGGAAATATGACTGCCGAAGAAAGGAAGGCCGTGTTGAATAATGGAAAACGCCAATTTCCAAAGCTGGAGGTCATGAATAAAATTGAACATGTTTATTCAGTGATGAGTGGCAAAGGCGGCGTGGGCAAGTCCTCGGTGACGGCCATGCTAGCTGCTGAACTGTCCAGACAGGGGCAAAAAGTGGGAATTTTAGATGCAGACATCACCGGCGCCAGCATCCCCAAACTGTTTGGCTTGCCTGCTGGTGGATTGCGCGGCGGGGATATGGGCATTTTACCAGCCATCACACCCACCGGAATTCGCATCGTTTCCAGCAACCTGATGTTAAAGGAAGAAGATCTGGCCATTGCCTGGCGCGGTCCGCTGATTGCCGGGATGATCCAAAAATTCTGGAACGATGTTCTCTGGGGACGTCTGGATACATTGCTGGTAGATTTACCACCAGGTACATCAGATGCGACCATCACTGTGATGCAGAACTTGCCGATTAACGGAGTGATGCTGGTCACCAGTCCTCAGGAACTTTCCGGATTGGTCGTTCGGAAAGCCGCCAATCTGATGACCCGTCTCGATATCCCAATTTTAGGTGTGATTGAGAACATGAGTTACTTCCGCTGCCCAGGCTGCAATCAGGAATATCCTATCTTTGGACCCAGTCATTCGGATAAATTAGCAGCCGATTTTAACACGAGCCTGGTTACCTGTTTGCCGATAGACCCAAATATTGCTGAATTATGTGATCAGGGACGGGTTGAACAGGTCAATCTGCCGGAAATGACAATTGTTGCTCAACATCTTCTGGGTATAACAGCTTCTGCCTGAAATTTTGATCAGTAGCATTATTAAAAATCCAGTTTATTAATCACCTTTTTTTCTATTTAATAACTTTACCAAATCAATTACGACCAAAACCAGCAAACTCGCGCCGATGCTGATTAACAGCTCTAGCGGCGTTAACGCTTCCGTCCCAAATATATTTTGCAGGAAAGGAACATACACCACAGCCATCTGGAGGAAGAAGGTTAAAAGGACAGCAGCCAGCATCATCTTGTTGCTGAAAATGCCCAGTTCCAGCAGCGTTTGACGATCAGAACGGCTAGCCAGTGCGTTGCCCATTTGAGCAATGGTCAGAGTGGTGAAGACCATAGTCTGCCAGGCAAGGGTATGATCGGTATGAAAAGCCCACAGACCAACCAGTAAAGAGATCAATCCCAACAAGCCGCCGATCCAGAGGACATCCACTCCTAACCCGCGCCCAAAGATGTGTTCTTTTGGGTCCCGGGGCGGGCGTTTCATCGTATCCAGCTCAGCCGGTTCTAAAGTGAGCGCCAGACCGGGAACACCATCTGTGACCAGATTAATCCACAGGATCTGCAAGGGCCGCAGGGGTAATCCCAGCCCCACAAACGGACCAACCAGCATGACAAGAATCTCTCCGAAGTTAGAAGTCAACGCATATTTAATAAATTTACGAATATTTTCATAGATACGCCGCCCTTCCCGAATAGCTGAAACAATCGTGGTGAAGTTATCATCCAGCAGCACCATTGCAGCGGCTTCTTTGGAGACATCCGTGCCGGTGATTCCCATCGCCACCCCAATGTCCGCCTTCTTTAAAGCGGGAGCATCATTGACCCCGTCTCCGGTCATGGCAACAATCTGCCCCAATTCCTGTAATGCATTTACGATTTTAAGTTTATGCTCCGGAGAAACCCGGGCAAAAACGGAGGTGGTTTTAACTCTGGTTTTCAATGTTTCTTCGTCCATATTCTGCAGATCAGAGCCAGTGATCACCTCATCGTTATCGCTAATCCCCAATTCTTTGGCGATGTAAACAGCCGTCAGCGGATGATCGCCAGTGATCATAATCGTGCGAACACCGGCTGATTTTGCAGTAGCAACAGCTTCCTTAACCTCTGGTCGCGCTGGATCGATCATTGCGAACATGCCAACGAATATCAGTTCTTTTTCCAGATTATTCTCTCTGGAATTGAGAGCTTGTTCGTTCCCTGGCTTGAAAGCCACTCCTAAAACCCGCATACCTTTTTGGGCAAGATCATCGTGCGCCTGTTGAATACGATGTTCCCATTGATGATCTAAAGAAACGGTTTCGTTCTCCGTCCAGACCCGGTTGGAGATTTTCAATAAACCATCTACGGATCCTTTAGTGATTTCAATATAGGGTTCCGCATTCATAAAAGCAGCCGAAAGGGTCAATTTTTGTAAAGCAATGGGCAGCTTATCGGATTTTTCAATTTTGTGAACAGTGGTCATCCGTTTGCGATCCGAGTCAAATGGCAATTCGGAAATCCGGGGAAGAACTTCTTCTAACTGGTCCTTCCATAAACCAGCACGCAAAGCAGCGACAACCAGCGCTCCTTCAGTCGGATCCCCAACCGAGGAAAAGCCTTGTTCTGTTTGTTCCAGCATGGCGTCATTGCATAATGCCCCACCAGTTAGCATCAAAGCCAAAGCGCTGCTCTGATCAATAATAGGATTGGTCGTTTCAGCTTTCGGGAGGATGAGACTATAATCTCGCAATGTCTCGATTAAATCCGTGCGGTTGCCGGCTACGTCCACCAGGGTTACCGTCATCCGATTTTCGGTCAATGTACCGGTTTTATCTGAGCAAATAGTTGTTACTGAACCAAGGGTTTCCACTGCCGGAAGTTTGCGGATAAGGGCATTCCGTTTGAGCATGCGCTGAGCTCCCAGTGCCAAGCCGATCGTCACCACTGCCGGAAGTCCTTCAGGAACGGCAGCCACTGCCATACTGATCGCTGTCAGGAACATGGTGCGAGGCGGTTCTCCTCCCAAAATACCCAGCAGGAACACAATAATCACGATCACCAGAGCCGCAATAGCCAGCGTATTTCCCAATTGGGATAACCTGCGCTGTAAAGGAGTTGGCTCTCCTCCGACGGATTGGATCATTTCTGCAATTTTTCCGAGTTCTGTCTGCATACCGGTAGCAGTGATCACTGCCGTAGCACGTCCATAAGTTACCTGCGTGCCCATAAAGATACGGTTATGCTGGTCACCCAATACCGGGTTTTCTTTTTGGGTGGGCGTTAAATTCTTTTCTACTGCTTCTGACTCCCCCGTTAATACAGATTCCTGCACGCGCAGGTTAACACATTCCAGCAAATTGCCATCCGCCGGGATAGAATTGCCAGCTTCAAGGTAGACAATGTCCCCAGGCACCAGATCACGCGCGGATATTTCATGGATGTGCCCATCCCGACGCACACGCACTTTCGGGGTGGCCATTTTCTTCAGAGCTGCCATCGCCTGTTCAGCTTTATACTCCTGGCTGAAACCCAGGGCAGAATTGAGGATCACAATGATCAGGATGACAATTGCATCGGTGTTTTCATGCAGTAAAAACATAATGATGGCTGAAATGATCAAAATCAAAACCATCGTCTCTGTGAGCTGTTCGGCAATGATTTTCCAGGGACTTTTACTGCCACGGTCCATCAATTCATTGGCGCCGAATTTTTGCTGGCGAAGGTGCACTTCCTGCTCGCTCAGACCATTCTTCGGGTCGGTTTCAAGCTCTTTTATTACTTCCTGGGGTTGTTTGACATACCAATTCTTCATAACAAATCCTTTCATCCGGGTTGTGTCTTTTTCTGCGCCGGTTAAACAAAAAACCAGCACAATTGTGTTGGTCTCGCAAACGTTTTAGGCGCATAGGTTACCGGGAGAAATTTTCTCCGTCCTGACGACAACCTATTCCCGGGTGGGAAAGCTAATCCCCAAGCAATAAAAAAAGTATAAAGACGAATTATTAGATTGTCAAGTTTTTTTAAAACAATTGGTATCGAGAAGATTATTCTTTTTGGAATAGTAATATAATAAAAATCGTTCTGCTATCCCCTTAAATTTTTAGAAACCCCCGATGGACAAAACATGATCAAATCAGAAAAAAAGAGCCAGCAACCAACACTGCAATCGCTTCCCCGAAATGTTTGGGCTGTCAGCCTGACCAGTTTCTTTATGGATATTTCAAGCGAAATGGTGGTTAACATTTTACCTTTATTTTTATCGAATGTATTAGGCGTGAAAACCAATATCATCGGTTTGATTGAAGGAGTAGCAGAAGCCACCTCCAGTATTTTGAAGATGTTCTCGGGCTGGTTTTCAGATAAAGTCAAAGCCCGAAAATGGCCGGCTGTGATCGGTTACGGTATATCAGCGCTCTCAAAGCCCTTCTTTTACTTTGCTAATAGCTGGGGATTGGTGGCAGGCGCTCGCTGGGCTGACCGCGTGGGTAAAGGCATCCGCACTGCCCCCAGAGACGCCTTGGTAGCGGATTCCATTCAGGAGGACCAGCGCGGTCTGGCTTTTGGTTTTCATCGTGCGGCTGATACTGCCGGGGCCATGCTGGGCTTAAGCATTGCCTTATTGGTTACCTGGTTTGTGCAAAGAGAAGCAACGCTTTTATCTGCCAAAACCTTTCGAATCATTGTTTTAATCAGCATCATTCCTGCGATTCTTTCAGTTTTATCCCTGGCGGTTGGAGTCCGGGAAACCGTTAAAAAGGATGAATTTAAAGTACCAAAATTCGCTTTCAAAGCTTTAGGTAAACGTTTCATGCTTTTTATGATCATAGTCTCCATTTTTGATATTGGCAATTCATCGGATGCTTTTCTGGTTTTACGAGGTCAGGAACGTGGACTGAGTATTATGGGGATTTTAGGGATGCTGATCACATTTAATTTAATTTACACCTTAATATCAACCCCGGCGGGCAAATTATCAGACCGGTTTGGACGCCGGCGTTTGTTTGTCGCCGGGTGGCTTGTTTATGCTGCTATCTACCTGGGATTTGCGCTGGCAAAAACCGGGGCACAAATCTGGGTCTTAAATGCAGTCTATGGATTGTACTATGGTCTGGCGTATGGGACTTCCAAAGCCATGGTTGCGGATCTGGTTCCGGAGGCCTTGCGGGGAACGGCTTATGGGACTTACAACGGCATACTGGGTTTCCTTGATTTTCCCGCCTCGCTCATTGCCGGCATTCTCTGGCAGGGCGCCGGTAGCTGGCAGGGGTTTGGCCCGGCTGCTCCTTTTTATTTTGGTGCCGGGATGGCGTTATTGGCAGCAATTCTGATGATATTCTTCCAAAAAAGCTTGCTTAATCCTACCGCAAACAACCTGTAGAGATCTAGATTTCGCAGACCGTTTTACATAAATAAAAAACTCGCCGGCAACCTGGTACAAACTTGCAACTATATTGGTATCTTGAATACTGCGAGTTGCTTATGACCATGCTGTCTGAAATAATTGAGAAAGTCGAAATTCAAAGCGTGAATGATATCGCTGATTATTTATCCATTTTTCAGGATATCGGTCAGGCAGATTTTGTGGCCTGGTTGATACGTGATCCTGAAGATTCTGCTTTATCCTTTGATTCCTTATTGGGGCTCAGCCACCAAACGGGGAAATACCCCCACTCATTAGCCTGGGAATGGAAGCAAAATGAAATCGAAATGGTCGATGATAAAAATAAATTACAGGCAATTGGCCAATGGCTGCAAGAACCAGTATATAACCTGTTGAATGTTCCCGTAGCAGCTCAGGGACAGGTCTATGGGGTAGTCCAACTGGTAAATTTCAAAGAGTTTTCTTTGAAAAACACTTATGAGAAATTAGCAAACCTGATGGGTAAATATTTACTTTCCTGCCAGCAACTTCTAGAAAGCAATCAATGGGCCAGCCGGTTGCAGCAATTATTAGAATTTATTGGAAGTATCAGTTCTTCCCTGGATCCGGATCAGATTTTGCGGATGCTGCTCGAACAGGTTTCCATGCTTCTGGACGCAGAAGCCTGCTCGCTGTTCCTGGTAGATGACCGCAGCCAGGAAGCAATTCTACACTTGTCATCCCGCACTGATCGTAAATTGGTCGAAAACTATCGGGTACCTCAAGGCAAAGGATTGGTGCAGCATGTCATCACCCATGGAGAGACTTTGGTGGTGAACGATGTCAAGAATGATCAGCGCTACTTCAATGGCGTGGATGTGCTCTCCAATTTCCAAACCCGCTCGGTACTGGCCGTTGCATTGATTGCCAACCGAATTGAATTAGGGCGGGAACGAGGCAGCACCGCCGGGAAGATTGTTGGGGGTCTGGAAGTTCTCAATAAAATGAATGGTGGTTTTTCTAAAATGGATGTGAAATTAGCTGAAATATTCGCTAGCCAGGCTGCCACCATTCAGCAAACCGCTCAAATGTACACGCACATCGATGATCTCATGATTCAATTACTGACTAGCCTGATGCATGCAGTAGACGCCAAAGATCCTTATACCAAGGATCACTCCAAATGTGTCTCTGAGTATGCGGCCGCAATCGCCGCAGAAATGGGGCTGCCTATTGAAGAAGTCAACCAGATTCGGCTGGGCGGCCTGCTGCACGATGTAGGAAAAATTGGTATTCCGGATGAGATTTTAAAGAAAACGAACTCCTTAACCAAAGATGAGTTTCAGGAAATTTACAAACACCCGCAGATCGGATACAAAATTGTTGAAAATGTAAGCTTTCAAAGCAAATCCGTCTTAAAATGCATTATCGAGCATCATGAACATCTGGACGGTAGCGGTTATCCTTTGGGATTGCGGGGGAATGAAATATCGTTGGAAGGACGCATCATGGCAGTGGCGGATTCATTCCATGCGATGATTTCCGACCGCCCCTATCGCCTGGCATTGTCCCATGAGAAAGCATTTTATGAGCTGGATAAATTTTCAAGCGTGTACTATGATCCGCACTGTGTTCACGCCTTGAAAAGCGCTTATTCCAACGGAGCAATCGTGACAACAAACTAGAAGTTTATTTAAAGCGCGGGAAGTTCTTGATAAAACTATTGACCACATCCGGGTCAAAATGCTTTCCGCTTTGTTCCCGAATGTAAGCGATCGCTTTTTCAACCGGCCAGGGTTTACTATAAGGTCGCTCAGAGGTTATCGCGTTGAAGACATCAATCACCGCAAAGATGCGCGCTACCAGTGGAATGTCTTTTCCTTTTAATCCGAGAGGGTAGCCGCTGCCATCCCAGCGTTCATGGTGAGAAAAAGGGATGTCGATTGCCGGGCGTAAGAATTCAATTGGATAGAGCATATCGCGGGCAAAGATGGGGTGCTGCCGCATAATCACCCATTCTTCTTCAGATAACGGACCGGGTTTGTTGAGGATATTATCCGGAACGCCAATTTTGCCAATATCATGCAGGGTGGCACCACGCCGAATTTGGGTTAGCTCTTCTGGATCACGAATTCCCATAGCCTGAGCCAGAATGAGCGTCCATTCTTTCACCTTCTGGCTGTGTTCGCCGGTGATCCGATCACGGATATCAAGAGCCCGTGCCCACCCTTCAATAGTGCGGTCATAAGCAAAACTCATTTCACGATTGGCACGCGTCAGCTTTTCCACCAACTGGCCATTTTCAATCGCGATAGCGGTTTGTTGGGCCAACGCACTAAAGAATTCTTCCCATTCCTGGTTTACTTTCTTGAGTGAACGTCTGAAAACTTCCAAAACGCCGATACAACGCCCTTTGGAATTCAGTGGAACAGCATAATAAGATTTAAATTTTTCAACCGCCAGATCCTGGAAGAAACTCTTCCAGCGGGAATTGGAAATATCCTGAATATAAACAGGTTGGTTATTAACAATGATCCACTCTTCCGGACCTGGATTAGAAGTCAACAAAGATTCGCGCTGATGGGGTTGGTACAATCCTATACCAACTTCATAGGTAATAAAAGAGCTTTTTTCGGGTGTAAGCAGAATATCGACTGCATCTACTTTTAATTGCACTGCGATCTGGCTGATCAGGAAATGCATGGTGCTGGGCAAGTCAAAATTGCCGATAATCATTTTGTCAATATCTCGCAGCGTATTTAGTCGTTGTAATTGTTGTTCTTTCTGTTCATTTAATGATTCCCTCTGGATGGCATAAGCTGCTATTTCTGCCAGTGCTACTAAAATGCGCACATCATCCTCATTCCAGGAATGGTACGCGCCAACTTCCAGCATGCCAATCACACGGTTATCAACAATTAATGGAACAATCAGAATGGAAGAGATCCCACCAGTCATATTAAGGATTGTAGGCCCAGGATTGTTTTGGACATCATTATTCAGATAGTAAGTCTTCTTTTCAATTACCCAGCCAGCTGCTCCAACATCGGTTTTTAACCGTATTCCAGCCTGATTTTGGAAATCTCCAATGGCAGACACATAAGTTAACTCATTCGCCTCATCATCCAGAATAGCCAGCGATAATCCGTTTGCTCCCAAGGCATCCTTGGTGATTTCTAATATTTTTCGATAAATATTCTCCAATTGATGGGTATCTCGCAAAACCTGAGCCAATTCGACAATATTGGTTAGTTCCCTTTCCCGCTGAATAATCTCGCCTAATTGTTCATTTAATTGGCGCGTACGGCTGCGTACTTTTTCTTCCAATTCCTGATTTAACCGCTGTAAGGCTTCCTGCGCCTGTTTCCTTTCAATTGCCAACGCAATTTGCTTAGAAACAAAATTCAATAGGTCTTCATCTGCTTGGGTGTATGAAATTTCATTTTCATCATAGGTTTGAACTACCAGAACCCCAATAGATTTGCCTGATTCTGTCTGCAAAGGTACACCTAACCATTGGTAGGAATCCGCACCGGTTGGGGCTATCTGATGTTCTTGGGTGATTTTCGCTTCATTGTCTCTGGTAAGTAAGAGCGGTTTTCCGCTGCGAATAACAAATTCAGTGATACCATTACCGTTGGCTCGTGGAGCTGGTGGTTCACTAAATTCATCAACAAAGTAGGGGAAAGAAACGACATTGGTTTCTTCATCATAAAGAGCGATATATAAATTTTTGGCAGCAATTAATTCATCTACCACCTGATGAACAAAGGCAAATAAGGAATTCAGATCAGAAGTTAGAGCGACAGCCTCGGAAATTCGATACAATATACTTTGCAATTTTTCAAAGCGTTTTCGTTCGGTTATATCCAGCACCACGCCGACCAGACCCTTAGATGGTTGAGGTTTTTGATTGGAGTAAGCAGCTTTGAAGTACATGATGTCATGCATTTCACCGTCTGCCCCTTTAATATTTGCCTCATAAGAACGTGTACTTCCACTAACCAAGATCTCATGATTCTCTTTAACGAAGGTATCCGCCAGCTCTTTTGGCCAGATATCATGAATGGTTTTTCCGATGATTTCTGATCGACTGAAACCGTTTAATTTCTCAAATTGTTCATTACAACCCTGATAGATTAGATTCTCATCCATGATGAAAACTGGTGCGGGAATGGTGTCAATCACCAGTTGCAGGAATTCCTGAGTGGCTGCTAACTGACCAGTACGTTCCAGAACTCTGTTTTCCAGATTCTCATTTACAGCCTGCAAAGCCTTTTCTGTTTCTTTTCGATTGGTGATATCCAGAATATAAAAATTATATTCCATCAATTCTTCACCCTTGATTTGATGAATAATGGTTAAGGCATATACCCAGCGTATTTCACCTGCGGCTGTAAGAATGCGGTACTCTTCGCTAAAATAGGCTTGTTGGTTTTCAAAATGAATGTTTTCGAAATTAAAAGCCCAGGCACGGTCATCCGGATGTAAGATATCACGGTAATGTAAGTCGCCTTCAATAAATTGTTCCGGGTTATAGCCAAATTCCCGAATATTGGGTGAAACATATTCCATTCTGCCTTTGGTTCGATTTTCAATAACCAGCTTAAAGACCACTACCGGTCCCATCGCAAACAATTCAAGTTCCTGATTTCTTTTTTCCTCCAACCACTTGCGTTCAATGGACATAGCAATCTGACTGGAAACAAAATTTAATAAATCTCGATCTCGCTCCGTATACCGGATCCCTTCGATATATGTTTGAACAACCAGAGCACCGGTAATTTTGCCTTGCCGGGTTTTTAATGGAATCCCCAACCATTCTAATGGTGGACTGCCAATCATACTGATCTCACCCTGATGAGTAAGGTCTGCAATCATCTTCTCACTCAATAAAATTGGTTCACCTTTGTGTAATAAGTATTCGGTTAAGCCACGTTTCGCTTTCCGATCACGAGTGTGAATTTTCCGTTCTTCAGGTTGCAGATAATCTTTTTCATCTACATAATAGGGAAAGGTAATGAATTCACTTTTTTGATCGTAAATAGCTATATAGAGGTTTTTGGCAGGAATTAAGGAAGCTACAATTTCATGGACACGGATAAAAAGCTCATCCATATCCGATGCACTGACAGCCGCGTCAGAAATTTCATAGATTGCCCGCTGAATTTCTTCGGAGCGATATTTAGACTGCACATCCTCCAGGGTGAGCATGGTTAGAATCTGAGATTGCCATTCGAAGGGTGTTTCTTTCCCCTCGACCAGCATCCAACGCGTCTCATCGTGCAGTGTCAGCAATGTTTTTCCTACCAGATGCGGATTAATAACCGTTAAGCTGATATCCCCCAGATCAAACAACGCGACATGTTTCTGGTCATCATCGGTCCAATTTTGAACAATGGCTGCATTCAATTCTGGAGGGTGCGAATTAAACCAGGATTTTGCAGTTGCATTCAGGTACTGTACGCGGCGGTCCTGATCCAGAATCATAATAGCGTCTTCAAATGAAGACAGGATGCGATCAATACTGTCTAAAGATAAAAGCTCTATCACGAATATTTAACCACGCCATTCCAATTCAGAACCGCTTACACTTTATTAGTATAGGAGGATTCATAAAAAAAAGAAATCGCCTTCCAAAATTGTAAGGCGATTTTTATAATCTAATATCAATTTCGTATAGATTCTGGACGATTACAAATCTACAATATCATTCATCGGATAAACATAGACGGTGTGATGATCAAAATCCTTGATAATTCCATATTGTTTCAACATCATTAATTCGATTTCTTTAATCGAATAGGTAAAATCCTTATCTGTTAATGGAACTCTTTCCCCCGTGTAAATATCCTGATAAATATTATTTCCCCAATCGATGACACAACTTCCATTTTGTGTTACTAGTACAAACTGTCTTGAAATTGGCACACCGTCTGGCATTTTAAACCCCTAATTATTATTTAACTTGGCTAGTTGAGCAAAATTAGTTGATTTTAATTTATTGATCAATTCTAGTTGAGCGTCTGACCAGATGGGTTGAATTGGGCAATCTTCCCCAAACGGGCAGACTCCGGCATTGTGGGAACAGATATTCAGGTTGATTGGGCCGTCAATTGCTTCGACCACTTCCAACATGGAAATTTCTTCCGCCGGCCGTGAAAGAGAAACGCCGCCTTTCGCTCCCCGGGAGGTGTTAATCAACCCGGCAATTGATAATTGTGAAATTATTTTTGCTAAAAAGGAGGGCGGGATTTGCTGTTCGGTGGCTATCTGGCTGGTGGCTGCCCGCATATCACTATTCATTCTCGCCAGATATAGCATCGCTCGGAGGGCATAGTCAGCCTGTCTTGTTATTTGCATTGGAACTTCCTTATCCAGTTAATTGGGTAAAATTTGTCAACTTATATGAGTTTATTTTACTATAGTTTTTTAGACAAGTGTTTTTTATCACCAACTCAAATGACATTTTAAGCGAACAACCCTTGAAAATTAATAGATTTCGAAAAAACTGATATAAAAATTTATGCGAATGATTTTTGCCTGAGTATAATTTAATTATGAAACCATTTAATTTTTCCGTTCCAATTGCTGTCCGTTACGGGGATCTGGATCCCCAGTGGCATGTGAATAACGCTCGTTATCTGACCTTCCTGGAGCATGCCCGTCATCGTTATTTACGCCATCTGGATTTGTTCTCAGGCAACAATTTCCTGAATTTCAACCTGATCGTAGCCGATATCCATGTCGCTTACCGGGCGCCGATTATGCTTGACCAAAAAGTGGCGGTCCATATTCGTGTTGATCGCATTGGCAATAAAAGCCTGACCTTTGTGTACGAGATCCGGGATGAGGATACGCAAGAAGTACTCTCAACTGCTGAAACCGTGATGGTCACTTTCGACTATCATCAACAGAAAAGCATTCCGGTGCCGGAACACTGGCGGAAAATTATCTCCCAACACGAAGGGGTTGATTTTTCATAAAACTCATCTTCGTCAGCTCTTAATAGAAAGAGGTTTACCATGACCTTACCACCCATTGACCAGCAATATATGCTTGATTTTCTGACAGGATTATTAAATACCCCCAGCCCAACCGGATTCTCCGCAGCAGCCATTGACTATACGGAACAAGCCCTGCGACAATTTCCAGAAGTGACCTGTGTTCATACCAGAAAAGGCGGTTTGCTGGTGAAATGGACGGGGCAGCGGGATGATCATCCCCGAGCCCTCACCGCGCATGTGGATACCCTGGGAGCCATGGTCAAAGAGATCAAGAGCAACGGGCGTCTCAAGCTGACCAAATTAGGCGGCTTCGCCTGGAATGTCGTTGAAGGAGAAGGTGTGACGGTCTTCACGCTCACAGGAAAGCAAATCCGCGGCTCGTTTTTACTGGCGAAATCTTCCTCACACGTTCATGGAGCTGCCACCGGCGATGCCAAACGGGATGATGATGCGATGGAAGTGCGCCTGGACGCCCTCACCCAAAACGCCGCAGAGACACGCGCCCTGGGCATTCAGGTTGGCGATTTCGTGGCCTTTGACCCGCGGGTAGAGGTGAGCAATGGCTTCATTCGCAGCCGGCACCTGGATGATAAAGCCTGTGTTGCTAACCTGGTTTGTGCTGTCAAGGCACTGCACGATGCCGACCTCCAGCCAGTCCAGACCACCTATCTGCTGATCAGCAACTATGAGGAAGTCGGGCACGGTGCATCCGCTGGCATCCCGCCAGAGGTGGAGGAGCTGGTAGCAGTGGATATGGCTGCCATCGGTGATGGGCAAAACTCGGATGAATTCCATGCTTCCATCTGTGTCAAAGACTCAGGCGGTCCGTACCATCACGGGCTTTCTACCCACCTGAGAAACCTGGCAGAACAGCACGAGATCCCGTACAAAGTTGACATCTACCCCTACTATGGCTCGGATGGAGAAGCCTACTGGCGCGCCGGCGGCGATGTGAAAGTCGCCCTGATCGGCCCCGGCGTGGACGCCTCGCACAGCTACGAGCGCACCCATATGGATGCGTTAGTAGCTACCTCGCAGTGGGTGCTGGCGTACGTGCTGGGATGAGGGGGTTCAGAATAAATATAAATCGAAGGGAATAGGTATCAATATAAATATTATCAATAGAAAAATAAGAACTGCTCTTTCTTCAATTAAGAATCTATTTACAAAATATCGATTCGAATTCTTTCTTATTCTAAGCCTTCGAATTTTATACAGCCTATGGTTGGCAATTATTTGGGTAATTGTCGATAAATATATTCCACTTACTAAAGAAGTGCTATGGGAGACATATTATAACCTTACTCAAAGCACTACTTTGATAGGGCGTGCGTTTATAGATGTTTGGTTACGTTGGGATGCGGTCCATTATATGAATATCGCCAGGTTTGGGTATCAAGGAGTAGGTGTTGCTGATACTGTATTTTTTCCTTTATACCCATATTTGGTAGGTGGAATATTTAGATTAACGAATATTAATGTTACTTTAATTGGAATTTTGGTTTCATCGATTGCAACGTTCTTCGCATTGGTCTTTCTTTACGAGCTTGTTATGGAACTCTTTAAAGATAAAGATCTGGCGAAATATTCAACTATTTGCCTGGCATTCTACCCAACGGGTTTTTTTCTGCACGCTCCATATACTGATGCACTTTTTTTGGCATTATCAATTGGAAGCATTCTCTTTATGGTTAAGAAAAGACCGATAATCGCAGGGCTATTTGGTTGCGCGGCTGGATTAACAAGAGCCCAAGGAATTTTACTATTAATTCCGATGATTGTTATGCTAATTCAAAATTTTTTTACTACTAAAAAAAACTTGAATTGGAAAGAGTTTGTCGGTATCATCCTCACAATACTTGGGTTTGCAGGATATTCATATTGGCGAATGCAATCAGGCTTAGATAACTTTTTTACTTCCTACCAAACGCTTTCTAAAGCTGGGTTTCGTTTTCCACTGACTAATTTGTTTTTGGGTTTCAAAATCCTTATAAACAATCAATCTTTAATGCTAGCCTCAGAACTTTTCAGCGTCTTATTTTTCCTGGTAATGCTAATTTGGATGGCGACCAATCAAAAATTTAAAAATCAAATTGCAATATTGGCATATTCGTTTTCGACCTGGCTCTTGATTACATCAAAAACCACTTATTTTGCATCCCCGCTTCAAAGTGCTAATCGATATGTTTTACACATATTCTTCGTCTTTGTTGGTATGGGTGAGCTAATAAAGAAATTATCCCCTGAAAAGAAAAAGATTTTCTTTTTTATTTGTCTTATTTTAAGTTTGTTGTTGCTTTCTCTTTACCCTTTCTGGGTTTTTATCGGGTAAGGTATTAAGAAATTTGCGGTTTTCGATATTATTACTATGAAAAAACTACTTCTGGAAATTTATAAAATTAAGCGACCCAGAACCACCAATAAAATGATACTAACAAGATAATTTGTAATATGATCCCAGTTACGAAATAGAGTATTTTTTGATATCTTTGTTTGATTAATAAAGCCAACCCCCAAAAAAGTGGGAAAATAATCAGCACATAACGGGTAACGCTAACAAGGACATTGTTTTCATCAATTTTTCCGATAGCGACAAGCAACATAACCCAACTGTAAATTGACATAGAAACTGGGATTTTTTTTCGTAATTTGTACAGCAGAAAAATTGCCAGAAATGTAATAACCAGGTTTACAACTTTCACCAGATGAGGAGTAACATCATACTCAACTTGCTTACCAAACAATAATTGAACCGTTCCGACGATTCCTTCCCAGGGGAACCCAAAATGAAGTCCCCAATTTTCAGATAAAGTATGCCAGGGCCAGGGATTTCGTAACCCGAAAAATACATATAAACTGAACAACCCATACGCAAAAGGGGCATAAACGCTGGGAATTGAGTTCATCAGGAATGCTTTAAGATCTCTTTCCTTCTTGTAGGTCAATGCTAATTCAAACAATACAGGAATAATCAAAAAGAGCCCCTGTACCCGGGTTAAAGTAGCCAGGAAACAAAAAATCCCAGCAAGTAGCCATTTTTTTCTGCGTATGAATAAAAAAACTGCGATCGAAAAAGTCAAGAAGATCGATTCAGTAAAGCCAGCGACGAAATAAAAAGAGGTTGGAAAGAAAAGCAGATAAAAAATCGATTCTTTTGATAACTCTTCTGAGAACATCTCTTTCGTTAACAAAAAAAACAAAGCCAGACCAATAATAAAAAACAAATTGGACACTATTAAAGCAGCCAACAAAGTTGGTTTGAAAATAAAGGAAGTTACTTTTATCAAAAAAGGATAAAGCGGTGGCCAAACTGAATTAACCGGGTCAAAATCATAACCGTAATCTGCCACCTCAATGTAATGGCCCGTGTCCCATCGGTACCAGGGAGCAAGAAATAATTTACTGAATTGACTTCTTTGTTCTAAAGATTCAATATTATTTTGGGTTATTTCTACAAAAGTAAAGTCCGGACGAGGAAAAAAGATACCTATTAATAAGACTATACTTGTAAATAACCTCAGGAAAACAAATGCTGTAAAACCGTAAAAAAAAGCTTTGCTGATGATTGATTGATTTGTTTTTTTTATGAAATATCGCATAACAGACAACCCACTCCGTTTAAAAGCAATCTATTAATTTAATAAATCGCGATTAGTCCTTCGCCAAAAATCAATAATAACAACCATAATTGACTATATCTCAAAGCCCTTTTTGAAGATTCAATCGCTCCATAATTTAAAACAGCAACAACCAGTCCGATGGTTATCCGTAACAACCCTGGCAGATTTAATATATTCGAGGTTGGTAAAAAAGGAAATAAAACCGTATTAAACAACAAAATCCATACACCTAATCCCCAATGACGCATAATAAGAGACCGAATGCTAACAATTAAACCAATCATTGCCGGAATTAATGTGACAAATAAAATGAAGACAGATAAAAGTAAAAATATTTTTTGATCCTGAAAAGGATATCCCCACCATCCTTTGAATGGGATTATTTTAAAAGATGATGCCCGTGCTCCACCTGAACGGATCCCCCATTCCCCCAGCCATAGGCGCAAGAATACTTGCCATAAGCCAAAAGGTAGCAGAGTTCCTAATCCCCACAAAAAACCCTGAGTAAATCGTTTATTGCTAAACAGGTAAAACACACAAGCAGCAGCAAACAATAAGGTTAACTCCCTGGTTAGAGCAGCCAAGGCAAAAAGGGGTAAACTGCGCCACCATTTATCACGATCAAATAACAATATGCCCCATTGGATAAGGGCAAACGCCAAAGGTTCCGTCAAATCCAGTCTTACTGAAAGCAAAAACCCGGCAAAACCTCCATAAGCCAACGCATACCACCTGGAATGATGATGTGCGAGCAATATTTTTTCGGTCGCAAGGGTTCCCAATGTAAGGCTCACAATATTGATCAAAATAAGTGCCCATGGGATTGCATTGATGTTGCCGAATGTGAGAATACGAGCAAGAATGGGATACAGAATTCGTTGATACCGATAAGCTGGTTCATCCAAAAAAGGACTGGCGTGGAGTGGGTCTTTGGCGATTTGGTAGGCAAATTGGCCATCATAACCTAATTCAGAAACACCATGGTCTGGATCGAATTGAGAACCTATGGAGACAAATGCCATGGGATTCCAGTTATTTAATCCTAGGGTAAACGTGCAATATCCCGTAACAATGAATAAAATGATGACCCAGGGGTTGATTTTCTTAAAAATTTGATTATTAGTTATACTCAAAATCATTTATTCACTATAAAGAAAAAATAGTAACCTCTAGATACAGCTTTTAATGAGATAATTTCATTGATGATTTACTATCATTAAAAAAGCTCTTAAAATTTATTGTAATATAAAATGATATAGATACTCTGTTTAGAAGGGGCTTAATGAAAATCGGGCTAAAAGTTATAAAATTAGACAGACAGATTTATATTTTCTTATTTTTAGTATTAATTTTGTTTGTTATCTTTTTAATATTTCTACCTCCCGCTGTGGATTGGTCAGACTATTATCGGCCTGCTACTATTGCTTTGATTAATCAGCAGTCACCTTATTCAATCAATGGCTTCATTAATCCTCCTTGGGTTTTAATACCTATGATCCCTTTATTAATTTTTCCTGAAAACGTTGGAAGAGCGATTCTGGCGGTAGCAATGATGTCGTCACTCTTTTTTGTCTCAAAAAAAATGGGGGCAGGTTTGATAGGTAGCATAGCCTTACTATTAAGCCCTCCAGCAATCCAGCTAATTATGGATGGAAATGTTGATTGGATGGTGACTTTAGGCTTTATTTTACCCCCTCAAATAGGTTTGTTTTTTATAGCGATTAAACCGCAAATGGGAATAATGGTTATTCCATTTTGGATGCTTTTATCCTGGAAGAAAGGCGGTTACAAAGAATTACTGAGGGTTTTTGGACCTTTTACAATTGTTGTGTTATTAATGCTGATAATATTTGGTTTAAGCCCTATCATGAATCAGCAAGATATCGCATGGGGCGGAAATGCAAGTCTTTGGCCAATTTCAATACCAGTAGGAATGGTGCTTTTTATCCATTCAATCAGGAATAAGGATATAAATTTCTCAATAGCTGCGTCGCCTTGTCTTTCGCCTTTTGTTTTATTACATTCATGGATTGGAGTTTTTTTGGTTTTGTCCCGACAAAAATGGGAAACTCTGGTGGCTGTAGTAGGTTTATGGATTGTTGTTATAATTCATTGGTTTTATTAAAGAAAATATGTGATTGAGACCCCACCTACTTTTCAAGTAGATCAACTAAAAATTGTTATTGAAATTATTAAACTTCTGCTTATGTAAATAATTTTCACCCTCAAAAATATTTTTTTGACCTAAATATTTAAGACAAAGTCATTACCAAAAATATTATTTTTTTTGATAATGATTTTAGTTTATTTTTTTGTCCAATATCTTACTTCACCTTACCTCCTTTTTAACCTTCAAAGTTGCACTTAAGAGTTGAATCTACGATTTCAATAATATAATAAAAACTAATTTACATTTTATTTTGAATATGGAGTCGTTGTGTTTGATGCAAAAAACATGAATGAAAGAATATTAAAAAAGTTTTCAATTCTGGAACTTTCATCTTTAATCGTAATATTGTTCTTTGCGTTTTACTTTTTAATCACAAAAACAGGTAATTACACAGACTATCATATTTATATTAATACGGCAAATGGAGATTATGAAAATTATTTTTATGCCTATTGGCTGATACCTTTATTTAAAATCTTTTTATTAATTCCGTTTAATATCGGTTATTCCATTTGGATTTTATTAAGTCTTCTAGGTGTTATTTTTGCAGTTAGGGTATTCAATGGCAATTTATTTATGGCATTAATTTCGTATCAACTGTCTTTTGCTTTATTTTGGGGACAAATTTCAGGAATCATATGCGGTTTTTTAGGACTTTTCTGGTGGGCCTTATATCAAAAGAAATATTGGTTGGCGGGATTAGCCTTATTGATTGCAGTAGGAAAGCCACAATCGGGCGGAATATTTGCCTTTTTTTTGTGGTTTTTTGCAGATATCAAATGGAGAGATAAACTTCGTGTTTTAATTATTCCAGCTATTGGCGTGATTATTTCATTATTAGTTTATCCAAACTGGATTATGGATATTATTGCAAGAACTGGCAATGCTGATGCTACAGTGAATATTTCTCTTTATCAATGGATAGGCCTTTGGACTTTATTATTATATTTACCACCTTTAATGATATCTATGCCCAAAGAAAAACGTTTTATTATGCTTATCGTTACTAGTATTCTCGTTATTCCCTATTTTTTACATACAGATTTAATTACTTTATTTCTATTTCCTATAGGGAGAATTCCAGTGCTTTTAGGCTATCTTCCTGGCATAATGCTTCTTTTGTTAGGTTTTGAAGGACAAAAAACTGGTGTTGTTGTTTCATTTTTTGTTTATATTTCTTTATTAATTCCTCATTTAATATTATTTGTTAATCATAAAAAAAATGAAAAAACTCTCAACCACCTATGATTTAATTAACTAGATAACTTGCAATCAAATAAGGTAAATAAGAATTTTTAAATGCAAAAAATAAAAACTTTCCTTCTTTTTTTGTTTCTAAATAGTTTATTTTCTTTTGGAATTTTTCTTTCCACAAATAATCTCATCTTCGGCAATGACTTCTACGTCTTCCATTCTGCTTCTCATGCCTTATTTTTAGAAAAGATCAGCCCATATTCTCAGCAGGTAGAAGAAGCGATTCAATATGGCGTTTATGGGCGATTGGCAGAGCCCGGGGAAAATTTAATGACCTTCAGTTACCCCCCCTACGCCCTCCTCCCCTTCCTCCCCCTCTCTTTCCTGCCGTTGAAGTGGGCGCAGTCGATCTGGGTGGCTTTTTTGTTCTCGACGTTGTTGGTACTGCCTCTGGCGGCTTTTCCGCGCATCCCACGCTGGGCCTGGATTTCCTCTTTCTTCATTTACCCCATTTCCTTCAGTCTGCTTCTGGGGAATTATGCAGTATTGTTGGGAACTTTATTAATCTTTGTGATCGGCTACCTGCTCTTTTCGGAAAATGCCTCGCCTGGAATGGATATCTTTACCGGGGTATTACTCGCTTTTACCACGATTAAGCCGCAGTTCAGCGCTCTTTTCCTTTTAATCCTTCTCCTGGCAGTATTGCGTTTCAAGCGCTGGCGATTGCTTATTTCCTTTTTCGGCAGCTTTTTGGTTTTTATTACTTTCTCTTTCATTCTGCTGCCGGGTTGGCCGCTGGCGTGGTATCAGCAGTTGTTTCGTTATGTGGAATCCAACCAGGCTATCCCGCATGTTACTATCCTGCTGCAATTTATCATGAAGCCCGGTTTAGCGAATACTTTTACGCTCATTCTCACCGGCTTGCTGTTTGCAGTGCTGGGTTGGCTGGGTTGGCAGTGGTGGAAGGGAAAACTTCCTTTCTTAAAATTATTGGCGTTCACCGGATTTTTCGCCTATTTCATCCACCCGCGCACGGTTTCTTATGAGCAAATTGTTTTTCTGGTCCCTTTTCTGGTCTGGATTTTTTCCAACCCGGAAGCCACTCCCTGCTTTCATAAACTTATCTTTTATTTTGGGTCAATCGTCATCTCCTGGGTTGGGTTTGCGGCCAACAAAGCAGGTTGGGAGCAACTTTTCCCATTGGAATGGATTTTTCTTTTCTACCTGATCTGGATGGTTTATTTCTTCATCACACCTAAAAACGCTGTACACCTGAAAAAACATGACTCGACAGACCTTTAAACTCTGGTAGAATCAGGGTGGAGAGTGTCGGTAATTGGGATTTCGGTCCCCATTCGGTTAGAAAAAGTAAGTTGCGCCTGTAGCCACCCAAGATGCGTTTACAGGCGTTTTGAAAACAGGAGGTTGCCATGGCTGGCATGGAACGTTTTACACAGAGAGCAAGAAGGGTTCTCAGCCTGGCTCATCAAGAAGCTGAGAAAATGCATAAAGACGCGATCAGCACCGAGCATTTGTTATTAGGTCTGATCGAGGAGGATGGCGGCGTTGCCGGGCGGGTTCTGCGTGATTTGGGACTTGAATCCGTACGCGTCCGCGAAATGACTGAGCGCGTCAGTGGTCTGGGAGAATCAGACAGCAAACGTCTGGATCTGACTCCTGGCGTGCAGGAAGTTCTGGAGTTCGCCATTGAGGAAGCCCGCAAAATGGGGCATCACTATATTGGTACCGAACATATTTTGCTGGGATTGGTACGCTCAGATCAGGGTTTTGCCCTGGAAGTTCTGAAAAAACTGGGCATTACCGCCGAACAAATTCGTCGCCAAACCCGCCGGGTACTGCAGGAAGGTACCTCCTCAACTTCTCCTAAGCCCCAAACACCTCAGGCTGGTACCCCTACCCGTGGTGTTCCCAAACAGGAAGTCAAAAAGGATGCCAAAACACCTTTGATTGATCAATTGGCAACCGATTTAACCAATCTGGCAGAAGAAGGAAAGCTGGACCCGGTGATCGGGCGGCAGATGGAAATTGAGCGCGTGATCCAGATTTTGGCACGCCGCACAAAAAATAACCCGGCTTTGATCGGGCAGCCTGGCGTGGGGAAGACCGCCATCGTGGAAGGTTTAGCCCAACGCATCATCGAGGGAGACGTCCCAGCGCCTTTGCTGGGCAAACAGGTACTGCAACTGGATGTAGGCTCCTTGGTAGCCGGTACGATGTATCGCGGTCAATTCGAGGAACGCCTCAAACGCGTGATCGATGAACTGAAAGCTTCCGGCGCCATTCTTTTTATTGATGAAGTTCACATGCTGGTAGGCGCTGGATCCGCCGGCTCCTCCGTAGATGCAGCAAACATCCTCAAACCTGCTCTTTCACGGGGTGAGTTGCAGGTGATTGGCGCTACCACCATGGATGAATATCGCAAACACATTGAAAGTGATGCCGCTCTCGAGCGTCGTTTCCAATCTATTCTGGTGGAAGAACCATCCATGGAAGAGACGATTGCCATCCTGAATGGGATTCGTGGCGCTTATGAAGAACATCATCGTTTGATTATCTCGGACGAGGCCATTGACGCAGCCGTCAAGCTTTCGGCCCGATATGTCAGTGAACGCTTCCTCCCGGATAAAGCCATCGATTTGATTGATGAAGCTTCATCACGGGTACGCATGTACAAGAGCAGCCAGGCTAAAGATACCAAGGAAATCATGACCGAACTGAAGACCGTGCGGCAGAATGAAAACATGGCTTTGGAAAACGGACGCCATGATGAAGCTCAGGACTTGCTGGAACGGCGTGAAGAACTGGAAGCCAAGCTTGAGAAATTACGCACCGGATGGGATCGGGCCAGCAGCCCGGTAGTCACCAGTGAAGACATTGCTGAACTGGTCTCGATGTGGACCGGTGTACCGGTGATGCAAATGGCACAGGAAGAATCGCAGCGGCTCTTGAAGATGGAAGAAGAGTTGGAGAAGCAAATCATTGGTCAGGATGAAGCAATTGAGATGATTTCGAAATCCGTTCGCCGGGCGCGGGCAGGCTTGAAAGACCCCAAACGACCGATTGGTTCTTTCATTTTCCTGGGGCCGACTGGGGTGGGTAAGACCGAATTAACCAAGGCTCTGGCGCGCTTCATGTTTGGTAGTGAGGATGCGCTGGTGCAACTGGATATGTCTGAGTTTATGGAACGCCATTCGGTCAGCCGTCTGGTGGGAGCTCCTCCCGGATATGTTGGCTTTGATGAAGCCGGTCAGTTGACCGAAGCCATTCGCCGGCGACCGTACTCGATCGTGGTGTTCGATGAGATTGAAAAAGCACATCCCGAAGCCATGAATATGCTGCTGCAGATCATGGAAGAGGGTCACCTCAGCGATGCGCGCGGTCAAAAAGTCGATTTTCGCAATACGATTATTGTGATGACCTCCAATATTGGTGCAGATGTGATTAAACGCCAGCAGAACTTTGGTTTTGCCCTTTCAGTGGATGAAGTGCTGGCTGAGCAAAATGCATATGAGGAAATGCGCAAGAAATTGCTCGATTCACTCAAACGTGTTTTCCGACCAGAATTTATCAACCGTCTGGATGGTGTGCTGGTATTCCGAGCGCTCAGCCGTGAACATATTCGCAGAATTGTAAAGCTCGAAATTCAGAAAGTTGCTGACCGCTTGCGTGAGCATGACCTGCACCTGGAAGCCAGTGAATCAGCCATGGAAAAACTGGCGGATGAAGGTTATGACCCCGATATGGGTGCACGACCATTGCGCCGGGTGATCACCAATCGCATTGAAGATCGCCTCTCAGATGATTTGTTATCCGGTGAGTTCCAGAAGGGCGCTCGAATTGTGATCGACTGGGATGAAGAGACCAAGGAATTCAGCTTTCATTCGGCTGAGAGAACGCCAGAAGATCAACAGGAAAAAGCATTAGAAGCGACGGTATAAATAAAAACAATCGGGGCAGACGATCATCTGCCCCGATTATTTTAACCCGTAGGGGCAGGTTCGTAACCTGCCCCTACGAAAGAAGGAGGGTTTTGAAATATTTTGCTGCGGATTCTTCACCCAGGCCAATAAACTTCGAAATGCGTTGATTGCCATCCATTCCTACCCTACCGGTAAATGTCCCGGTTACATTCACACCATTATCCTGGATGATATTATACCCAGGGGTGTGGGTATAATCTTCGGCATGCATTTCATTCCGTTTGACTGAGAGAGCAGCCACGTTCCCTTTCTCATCCATAACCGCATCAATCAACCAGGCAGGAGTGAGGATATCGATCGAAACAACTGTTTCTTTTTTTCCGCCTGAAAACAGTCCTTTCTTGATCTTTTCAGAAACTGTTTCAATGCAAATTTTGTAATCATCCAGGATCGGGCCGAGTTTGAATTCATCCAGGTGTTGTTGTATCGCTACATAAATTGCCGGGTTGATTTTTTCAAGGGTGATTTCTCTGGTGGTGCGGTTCCATTCTTTCATAGGATTCTCCTTTTTCCCAAATAAAACAAATGTCAACGAAAATAACTACGCCCATAATTCTTCTATAGTGCTTATTTAAATATATTATATGGAAACTTACAGAACCGCAACGATGATTGGACTATAATTACCGCATGGCAAAAATACAGGTTCAATATGTCTGTCAGGAATGCGGGCGGGTCTCTGCCCGTATGTTGGGGCGCTGCCCGCAGTGTGGCCAATTCAACACGCTGGTTGAGGAGGTTATCGCCCCGGAACCAGCTCCCAGTAAGAATAATTTACGCGGGTTGAGTATCCAATCCAAACCGGTGCGCCTGCATGAGATCGAAGGAGGAGCGGATGAACGCCTTCCGCTTTCTATCAGCGAATTTGCGCGCGTTTTGGGCGGCGGAATTGTCCCCGGCTCGATTGTGCTGGTAGGGGGGGATCCGGGCATCGGTAAATCGACCCTGATGCTGCAGATGACGATTGAAATGGCCAGTCAACCGGCCGGGCGGCGTGTTCTGTATGTCTCAGGGGAAGAGTCTGAAAAGCAAATCAAGATGCGGGCTGCGCGCCTGGCTGGAGCTGAAGGAAATAAACACCAAAAGTTCCCCGAAGATCTCTACCTGGTCACTGAGACCAATCTGGATGTGATTTTTCAGCATATCGAAAGTGTCAAACCGGAGATTCTGATCATTGACTCGATTCAGACAGTTTACCAGCCACAACTCAACACCTCCGCCGGCTCGGTCACCCAGTTGCGCGAGTGCTCCTCCCGACTGCGGGAACTGGCTAAATCCAGCGGGATTGCCGTCTTCGTGATCGGGCATGTCACCAAAGAAGGAGTGATCGCCGGGCCGCGGGTGCTGGAACATATCGTCGATACTGTTCTCTATCTGGAAGGTGATCGCTACCAGGCGTTTCGCCTGTTGCGTTCGGTCAAGAATCGCTTTGGCGCCACCTCCGAAGTGGGGGTGTTTGAGATGCGGGGGAATGGCATGATTGAAGTACCCAACCCTTCGGAAGCATTCCTGGCGGAGCGAATGGTTAACGCACCTGGTTCTGCGATTGTGGTGACCATGGAAGGCACGCGACCCTTGCTGGTTGAACTGCAAGGCTTAACCAGCCCGACCCAGTTCGGAAACGCCCGCCGGACGCCAAACGGCGTTGACCTTAATCGGCTGCTATTGGTGGCTGCAGTACTCACCCGCCGGCTGGGGATTGGTCTGGGAGATCAGGATATCTTCATCAACGTAGTGGGTGGTTTGAAAATCGATGAACCAGCCGCCGATCTGGCGATTGCTGCTGCGATAGCTTCCTCCATGAAGGATGCTCCCATTCGAGCTGATGCCATCCTGCTGGGGGAAATTGGCCTCTCAGGCGAATTACGCTGGGTCAGCCAACTGACTGCGCGCCTGAAGGAAGCAGCAAAATTAGGCTTTAAAACCGCCATCGTGCCTCGCCGGGTTCAGCGGGGGGAACCCTGGCCAAATGGAATCCAGGTAATTGAAGCTCGCTCGGTGCGGGAAGCATTACAAGCCGCCTTAAAAATCGCGGATAAAAGTTGAATGGCTGGTTTAAATCTCGAAAATTTATCCAATAGTTTAACTTGACTTGTCTATTTATTGACAAAATGTTAATTATATCTTTTAGTTAAAATGTAAACATTGTACATTTATATTGGATTAGTTTCACAGAAACCCATAATTCAAACCAAGTGAGAAAAAAAGTCTCGTTACCATCGCCCTTCAGTTGACTCTTCATACGCCATGGAAACTAAATGGCTCGAAAAAAGAAAGTCTTCATGTGGTCGATAAAATATACCTTGATTTTTGTTAATAACTAATCTACAACTTCACTTTTGGAAAATATCAAAATTTCAGCTTCGAATGAATAATTCGTGAAATGCAGGTAAAAGACAGAGCAATGTTAATTAAGCGCATACAACTTTCATTCATCCACATGGCAGTAGCGATGACTCTGGTTCCGATCAACAGCACCCTTAATCGAGTGATGATAAAAGAATTGGCTCTATCTGCAACCCTGGTAGCCATTTTAGCAGCTCTACCCTACCTGTTTGCTCCTATCCAGGTTGCTATAGGGTCCTATGCAGATCAACATCCTGTTTTTGGTTACCATCGCTCTCCTTATATTTTCTTAGGTCTTCTCTTAAATGTTGCCGGGTTAGCCATCGCCCCTTCGGTTGTATTTATTATGCCTAGAAATTTTCTGTTAGGATTATTCCTGAGTCTGATTGTCTTTGTTGCCTGGGGTCTTGGATACAATTTTGCTGCAGTCTCTTACCTATCTTTAGCATCCGAAATTTCTGGTGAAAAAGGACGATCGAAGACAATTGCTGTAATGTTTTTCCTGATGATCATTGGTATGATCTTCACTTCTGCCGGGCTTAGCCGTTTATTAGCTCCATATTCACCAGAAACTTTGCAACACGCATTCCTATTAATTGCTTTAATCGCTCTTATTTTCGGCCTAATCGGATTAATTAAGCTCGAACCGCACCAAGCTCAGCCTTCTAGCAGATCATCAAAAGCGGAACGGATTCCCTGGTCTCAAATTTACAGAGAAGTGAGCCAGAGTTCCCAGGCAAAATACTTCTTTTTCTACCTGACTGTTTTGCTGGCTGCCATTCTGGGGCAGGATATTCTTTTGGAACCCTTTGGAGCTGAAGCTTTCCATTTGCCAGTCCATGCCACCACGCTTATTACCTCGATTTGGGGTACATCTTTCCTGGTTTCTTTAGGAATTACCAGTTTTGTAGACCGTTGGCTGTCTAAAAAAAGGATTGCCTAGATTTCTTCATATATTGCTTTGGCTGGTTTTATTTTGATTACGATCAGTGGAGTTTTTGAAAATCTGTCGATATTTTATAGCGGTGTAATTGTTTTAGGGTTTGGGACGGGGTCCAGTACTATTTCCAACCTGTCATTAATGTTGGATATGACAACCGAGAAAGTTGGGATGTTCATTGGAGCCTGGGGTGTGGCCAATGCTCTTTCCCGTTTTATTGGAACAATGATGAGTGGGGTAATTCGTGATATAGCTACACAAATAATCAACAACTCTGTATACGGATACATTGTCGTTTTTATTCTCGAAGCTGGTATGTTAGCAGTTTCATTAGTTTTGTTACAAAAAATTAGTGTCAAAAAATTTCAAAAGGAAGCCCGCGAAATCAGTTTTTCAGACAAAGCAGCTCTGTTGGAATGAGGTTGTCAGAACAATTTGTTTCTAAGTCTTCTATTAAATATTGTATTTTACCCACCCTAAGGTAGTGCGTTTGGATTTACTTCATCGAAATTGTCGTCATAATAAACATAGTATTGTATAAAATATTACATTTAAATTTCAACAAGCAATTTTTACTTTCTTTTGGAGGAAAAATGGCGCGCAAACGCTTGAGCATTATTTTTATTTTTTTAGGACTTATTTTAATGTCCTGTAATTTATCAAATTTAGCTTCTAACAAATCAAAAATTGAAGAGGCTGTCAGCCCGATGAAAACAGCCGTCTCCGATATTCAAAGCAATGAGACGGATCAGGATCAACCCAAAAAAGATGTTGATTCCGTTGAACCCCAAAAAGATGAGACCAATGAAGTTGATCAACCTCAAAATAGCGGATCACAAACCGCTTGTAATCACCCATATTTCCCTATGCGACCAGGAGCTTTTTGGGTTTACAAGGATACTGACAAAGAGAATTATTTCATCTGGGAAGTGGATCGTGTTGATGGAGACCTGGAAAACGCCACTGCGATCATGCATATTTACATCACGGATACTGACAATCCTACCGAGGAACAAAAAAAGGCAGCTACGACAATTGAATACAACTGGATTTGCAGTGCAGAAGAAGGGATTGTTTCCTTTGATATGGCCAAGTTAAATATTTTCCAAGATGATTCTATGGGATTTCAACTTAATTTGGAAAATACGGAGGGAGACGGAGTAATGATTCCACCTGAGAAAAAAATAAAACCTGGCTATGAATGGGATTTAAATCTCAAGGGTGAATTCAACTCAGAGGATTTTGGAGACACGAGTGGCAGTTTTACGTCGGAAGATCACTACACAATAAAGAGCACAGATCCAGTTGAATTTGATGGAAAAACTTTTGATGGGTTTCAGTTCGAACGAAATAATCAAATTTCTTTGGAAATTGCAGTTTTCGGAAATATAATGACTTTGCCAGGTTTTGATTTTGGCTTGGGAACTGTAACGACTCTGGCGAAAGGTGTAGGATATATAAAGATGGATACGAATACTGAAATAGGAAATGTTGGACAGCAGTTGATTCGTTACTACATCCCGTGATCCTAAATTCAATTAATTTCCAGGCTCGTACTCAATTGCTTCTTAAAACAAACAATGATTGCGAGCTTCTTGATTTTTAATGGTAAATACCCAAAAGTCTTGCGCATCCTGATTTTTCCTATACAATTAAAAAAACTTTAAAATATCATGGGAGAATTTTGGAAAATATTACATCCATAGAGGGGATTCTATTAATCAGTGGGATACTGGTCATTGTAGCTGTGATTTTAAGTAAGGCATCCAGCTGGTTGGGTATTCCTGCTCTTTTGTTTTTCCTGGGTTTGGGTATGCTGAGTGGGTCTGAAGGCATAGGCGGCATCTATTTTAATGATCCCTGGATTGCCCAATTTCTTGGTTCTGTCGCTTTAGCTTATATTCTATTTTCTGGTGGTCTAGACACGCGTTGGTCGGATGTTAAAAGCGTGGTTAAACCTGCTATGACACTGGCGACGCTGGGCGTGCTCATGACTGCTTTAATTTTGGGATATTTTGTTCATATTTTGCTGAAAATACCCCTACTGGAAGGACTGTTGCTGGGCTCTATTGTTTCATCCACCGATGCGGCTGCTGTCTTTGCCATCTTACGCAATCGTGAAATCCATTTACAAGGCAAGCTGGAACCATTGCTGGAATTTGAATCCGGTAGTAATGACCCGATGGCAGTTCTGCTCACCATTGGTTTTACCGGTCTGATTATGCATGGCAATCAATCGATTCTTGAATTGGGGCAGTTCTTTCTGGTACAAATGGGGTTAGGCGCAGCCTTGGGCATCTTGTCTGCTAAATTTTTTGTCTGGTTTATTAACCGTTTGAATTTGAAAATTGAAGGGTTGTATACCGTCTTTTCAATTGCTATTGTCGCTTTAATTTTTGGACTTACCAATGTGATTGGCGGGAATGGTTTCCTGGCTGTATATCTGGCCGGGATTCTGATGGGGAATAAAAACTTCATTCATAAACGCACCCTGCGAAAATTTCACGATGGGTTGGCCTGGTTGATGCAGATTATGATGTTTCTTACCCTGGGCTTGCTGGTATTTCCTTCCGAAGTCATTTCAATCACAGGCGTAGGATTATTGATTTCTGTCTTCCTGATTGTGGTCGCACGTCCCATCAGCGTAATGGTTTGTCTGGTCAAATCAAATTTCAACTTTCGGGAAAAACTAATGATTGCCTGGGTGGGGTTACGTGGCTCCGTTCCAATTATTCTGGCAACCTTCCCTTTGCTGGCAGGTGTTGAACACGCCCGTCTGATCTTTAATATCGTCTTCTTTGTGGTCATCACATCCTCTCTGATTCAGGGCTCGTCCATTACCCCCGTATCCAAGTGGCTGGACGTTCAGGACAAAACGCCAAAAAAGAAAAATCGCACCTTACCGCAGGATATTGAATTAACCTCTGATGGGGCTTTAACTATTTTCGAAGTCCATTGTGGAGCCGGCGCATGCGGCCAGAAAATCATGGATCTGGATATTCCCGCAGAAGTCCTCATCATACTGATTGAGCGTGACCATGCGTATATCATTCCGCGTGGAGATTTAACCATTGAGGATGGCGATCGTTTACATATTTTACTTTATCCTGATATGTACAATCGAGTTGAAAAAATTTTTACCCAGCCTTAATCAGTAATAGATCACATTGCCCCCTATTAAATCGCGTCATATTCAGGTAATTTACTTGCCGGAAATATGATTTTATGCGCTTGAATAATTTTTCACAATATGTTTTAATCCTTTTTTGACGGATCATATTTAATATGAGACAATATCGTTACGAATTTCACAAATAAACAAAGGTGTTGAGCCCTTTTTATCAAATTTCAAATACAGGTGATATCAATGCGTAGACAACAAAAATCATTTCGGCTGCTTGGATCGATTATATTAACAATTCTGGCAATTATTTTGTTAACCATGAGCTTTACCCAAAAAACTGTTGCCGCCCAGGATAATAATCCCGTGGTGATTTACATGTTCTGGGGAGAAGGTTGCCCGCATTGTGCAGTCGCAATACCCTATTTTGAAGATATCGCTAAGAAAAACCCAAATATTGAATTACGTTTTTTTGAAATTTATAATTCCGTAGAAAATCAGGAAAAATTTATCAAGATGGCCAGCGCCAATGGGTTCGAAGCTCGGGGCGTACCTACCATTTTTATTGGCGATCATTATTGGGAAGGCTTTGCTGAAGTCTTACAGCCGGAAATAAACAGCGTAATTGATAATTGTCTGAAAAATGGCTGTAAGGACGCCGGCGCTGGAATTATCGTCCCAGCAGCAGATACTTCCGCTCCAAGTCAACCCGCAGAGAATGAACCAGGCGCCGCTCAACCAGGTGCTTCTGATCTTCAAACAACCGAAGAGGAGATCATCACCACCCGAAAAATAAAAGTGCCCTTGATTGGAGAAGTTGATTTAAATAACCAGCCGCTGTTTATTGCCACGCTTTTAATTGCATTTGTAGATGGGGTCAACCCCTGTTCTATCTGGGTCTTGACGATGTTAATTGCACTCACCCTGCATACTGGTTCACGAAAAAGGGTGGCATTAATTGGGATTATCTTCATTTCCATCACAGCGCTAGTGTATGCACTTTTTATTGTTGGATTATTCTCTTTCTTAACCTTTGTGAGTTTTGTCACCTGGATACAGGTAGTGGTAGCGTTGATTGCTTTGGTGTTTGCTCTGGTGAACATCAAGGATTATTTCTGGTATAAAGAAGGGGTTTCTTTTACCATCAGCGACGAGAAAAAACCCGGGCTTTTCAAACGAATGCGCAAGGTGTTGGAGTCCTCAGATTCGTTATGGGGTGTGATCAGCGCTACCGTTGTGCTGGCAGCCGGCGTCTCTTTGGTGGAATTCTCCTGCACGGCTGGCTTCCCGGTGTTATGGACCAATATGCTTTCCTCACAGCATGTGTCCACCGGCGAATTTATTCTCTTGATATTGTTGTACATGATGATTTATCAGTTAGATGAGTTGATCATTTTCTTTGCAGCCGTATTCACTTTGAAAGCGACGCGTATGGAAGAAAAACATGGCCGCATCCTGAAGTTGATCGGCGGAACGCTGATGCTCACCCTGGCTGGCGTTATGATTTTCAACCCTAACCTGTTGAATGATCTGAACAGCGCACTGGTTATTTTTGCGGTTGCCTTTGCTCTGACAGGTTTGATCCTGCTGGTACATCGCCGAATTCTGCCCGCCTTTGGCATTTACATTGGCACAGAAAAGACACTTAAGAAAAAAGACACGAAAAAAAGAAAAGTTAATCCAAGAATTAAGAAGCTGGTTCAAAAAAACCGACATAAATAATGAGCATCGCTCTGGGTTAAACCTTTTTGACACCAGGTGGGGTTATCTGTCGGCGCTTGGGAGGGGGTCAGGTTTTTTTGCAAAATATTCGCAACTATTGATATTGTCAGGGTTTAAACATTCGCACACCTGATCTGGTCACGTAAGTCACTATGACTGGCATGCTTTTTTACCCTCCAAAGATATGCCTTTTTAGTGGTACAGCGTAGCCCATCGGTACCATGTGAAATTTTTTGCGATCGGTTAAGATGGAACATGTCCAACAGGTGAACTTTGAACCAGGGATTTAAGGATCCCAAAAAGGAAATGTATGATTGAAAAATTGATGTACCGCTTCTCCCGCCCGATCGTGAAAACTTATATTGGTTCCATGCTCAAAATGGATGTTAAATGGCATGAAACCATGCAACCGGGAGCAAAAATCATTGTGGCTAACCATCCCTCGACATCAGATCCTTTTTTTGTAGCATCGTTAGCCAATCATCAGGTTTTTATCCTGATCAACGAAGTGCTTTTCAAGGTGCCTGTTTTGGGCGAGTATCTACGTCGTTCAGGGCATATCCCAGTGGTTGCCGGAAATGGCAAGGCTGCCATGAACGAAGCGGTGGCACGACTGGCAAAAGGGGACACGATTATCATTTTCCCAGAAGGGGCACTCAGCCCAGCAGAAGGTGGTTTTTGTGAACCGCGCACCGGCGCCGCGCGACTGGCGTTAATGAGTGGCGCGCCTGTCTATCCGGTTGGGATACACCTGCCGCTTGAACGCGTCCATGACATTAAAAGTATCGTCGATGGGAAAGTAGAGATTGGACGTTGGTATATCAACGGTCCTTATCATATGACAGTCGGGCGCCCGCTTGTTTTTCGGGGCAATGTGGAAAATCATTCCTATGTCCGGCAGGTATCCAAAGCAATCATGCATCACATCATTGAAATGGCGCATCAGAGTCAGGGACGGATGCTCCACGGGCCTACTTCACAACCTTTGCCGGAAATTTATTAAAACAAACTGGAGGGTAACAAAAGAATATGAGAATCGTAACAGATAGTGGGATGGATGTATCCCCGGGGGTACTGGATGGATTGGATGTCACCCAGATACCGCTCAAATTGGAATTAGATGGGAAAACCTATTTGAGTGGGGTGGATATTCAAGCTGAAGAATTCTATGATTTGTTGTTAACAACCAATAGTCTGCCAATCACTTCGCTGCCTTCTCCAGGTGAATTTGCAGATATTTTTCGGGAACTGGCCCCCCATAAGCCTGTCGTGGTTGTCCATATATCTTCCGGATTGAGCAACACCTATCAATCAGCCGTATCTGCTGCCGAACTGGTTCCGGAGGCGGACGTGCATTTAATTGATACCAAGACGCTTTCTGGCGCTCAAGGCTGGCAAGTGGAAGCGGCTGCTAGAGCAGCAAAGGCAGGCTGGTCGCTGGAGCAGGTGGTGGCGCTAACTGCCCAGGTACGGGAAGCGACCGAGACAATTTTTACATTACCGGATTTGCGTTACCTCATTCATGGTGGGCGCATCAGTCATTTAAAAGGCTTGCTGGCTTCGGTCCTACAGATTAAACCTTTGATTGCAGTCAGTAAAACCGATGGAAAATACTACGACCGTGGGAAAAGCCCTACCTTCAACCGTGCGCTGGAAAGCATTGCCAAGACTATTGCAAAGGATATTCCCGAAGGCACCAAACTACGCACCCAAATTGCTCACACGGCTAACCCAGAGGGTGCAGATCGGCTAAAGGAAGCCATGAATAAGCGGTTTGAATGCCAGTGGTTGCCTAATTCAACGGTTGCACCGGTATTAGGCGCACACACAGGGCGGGGTCTGGTTGGCCTTGTTTACGCCCGGGTCGATCAATACCCGCAATTGCCCTGATCTATTTCTTGAATTAATTTCCCAAAAAACCCTTGCCCTTAATCGGGTTCTCTTAACATTCCGCAAACCAACCCAAAGGAGAATAAATGAACGTTTTATTACTTTACCCTGAATTTCCAGATACATTTTGGAGTTTTAAGCATGCTCTCAAATTCATCGACAAAAAAGCAGGCACACCTCCGTTGGGATTGTTAACCATTGCAGCGATGTTGCCGCAAAACTGGTCTTTTCGCCTGGTTGACACCAACATTCAGCCGCTTAAACAGAAAGATATCGATTGGGCAGATTGGATCCTGATCTCTGCCATGGTGGTGCAGCGCGATTCAGCTCATGAGTTGATCGAACGTTGCAAAGCTTCCGGGAAGACGATTATTGCTGGCGGTCCATTGTTCACCAGCGAACATGAGCAGTTTCCACTGGTGGATCATTTTATTCTTAACGAGGGCGAGATAACCTTGCCGCTTTTTCTCACCGATTGGGTGCAGGGCACCCCTCAAAGGGTGTATCAAACCGAGGAATATGCAGACATCACCGCAACGCCTTCTCCACGCTGGGAACTTGCCGATCTAAAACAATATGCCACTGTCAGCGTGCAATTCTCGCGAGGCTGCCCGTTCAATTGTGAATTCTGCAATGTGACTGCCTTATTAGGGCATCGCCCGCGTACCAAAACTGCAGCCCAATTTATCGCAGAGCTGGATTCTTTGTATGCTTTGGGCTGGCGTGACCCGGTTTTCATCGTGGACGATAATTTCATCGGCAATAAGAAGGTCATCAAACAGGAATTACTGCCCGCGCTGATGAATTGGCGCAAAGGAAAGCATGGTTTGCCCTTTAACACCGAGGTATCTATCAATCTGGCGGATGACGCCGAGTTGATGGAATTGATGATTGCGGCTGGTTTTAATGAAGTGTTTGTCGGCATTGAAACTCCTAATGAAGACAGTCTGGTGGAATGTAATAAAAAACAAAATCGCAATCGCGATTTGATAGCCAGTGTCACTCGCATTCAACAAGCCGGAATTATTGTTCAGGGTGGCTTTATCGTCGGTTTTGATTCAGATTCAGAAAATATTTTTGACCAGCAAGCTGCTTTTATTCGGGATGCCGGCATTACCACAGCAATGGTGGGTTTGCTGCAAGCGCCGGCTGGAACACGGCTGTATGAGCGCATGGTTCAGGAAGGGCGATTGCTGGAAGAAATCTCGGGCGATAACGCTGATGGAACCACCAACATTATTCCCAAACTGGATGCAAAATTCCTTAAGAATGGGTACCGCCAACTGGTTAAATACCTCTATCACCCCAAACAGTATTACCAGCGCTGCTTAACCCTGCTAAAAACAATCAAACCTCCAAAAATCCAAAAAGCGATAGATGTCAGCTACATTCGGGCTTATTTTCGGACGATTTATGTGTTGGGAATCAAAGGCACTGAACGGTTCGAATACTGGAAGTTGGTTGGCTGGACGCTTTTGCACAAGCCCAAATTGTTTCCCCTAGCCATCACTCTGGCAATCTACGGGTACCATTTTCGGGTTCTGGCAAACCGGGTTTAAGCTCTGTTCAGCAAGTCCGCCCGCACCAATTCCAGTTGACCGGGTTTGTCCACATCCATGCCAAGCTCTGCATATGGGCTAGGAAGTACTCTGCCGTCTATTTCCAGGCGCTTGCAAACCCGTTTTTCGGTTTGTGCCAGCGTAATGGCTTGAAAAAGAATCAAAAATAATGTATCCAGCCCCAATAAAGCGGCCTGCTTAAGCGCGTTTTTACGGGCAGCAATCAACTTACGATAAAGCGGATTTTCATAATTAACCGTTGCCAAACGAATAGCGTTAATATCTCCGCCGCATATTTTAATATCCTTCAGTGGAATATAAGAACGTTTGGATCCGGGATAGCGTTTTTCCATCACCTGCTGTGAAACCACTGTATAAACCAGATCTTTCTGTGCTTTTTCGGTTTCTTTGCTAACCCAATCGATTGCTTCCGGCGTGACGGTAGGCACATCGGAGGCCGCAACCAAAGCATATTCACTAGGCTGCGGGTAGGAAAGCAGCTTGTAAGCTCCAGCGATGATGTTATCCACCATATTACCCTGGTTTTCAATACGCACCAATTCACGTGGATACTGCACCTCGATATCATCAGCCAGACCAATCATCACAATGCGATTGATCGTCTTTGCGGCGGACAATGCATCCAGAACCCATTGAATCATAGGTTTGTCGCCAATCGGAATCAGAGCTTTTGGCAATCCTTGGCTGTAAGCGTAGAGGGGATCTTCCGGTGAAGGGGTTCCACCCGCAGTTAAAATCACATCCATAGGTTACAACTCCTGTACTTTTGGGCTCAGGCCTAGCTCTTCAATCGCAGCTTCCATGCGCGCGAAATGTTGCTCAGATGGGTAGGTAACCGCTTCGGTATAACCACGCGCGGTCACAATCCCGGCTTCCATCATATTCGTGCCAAAAGAGCGCCCATCCAACATCGGTGTGGTTGTGATCAGGGTTTGAACGCCGGCTTTTTTGAAGAGCTCGCGATCATTCGGCGTGGTGGTGTTGGTCACGATGATCTTGCCATCCATGCGTTCCGGCATATATTTGACGATATAATGACAATCGCCGGAGATGACAGTAGCCCAATCGAAATATTTGATAAATTTGGGGGTGCGCTCTTCTTGCTTCTCACCCGTTGGATACAACCAGCTAAAAGGCAAATTCGTAATAAGCGGCACAAGGAGTTTAACCAGACGTTTTAAACCATTTTCATTGTGCACCGGGATGGATAAACCCAGCCCAAACATCAAATCACCGAAGATGGTTTCATAGCCCTGATCAATAAACCCCATCGACAGCCCATACCGGTCCACTCCACTCATCTGAAAGACACGTTTGGGGCGACCATCCAAAAAAGGCTCCGCCTGCAGCGCAGCTTTGCGCTCCAGAGTTTCTTTCAGACCAGTGCCATCCACCACCGGAGTTATTTTTACATCTTTTACCAACGGCTGCACACTCTTTAATTCATACCATTTCTGATCGACCAAAAACCCGAGGATTGCTCCTCCCACCCCCAGGGCGCCTACTTTGCCGTCCAGATCCCGGAACAGTTGGGCTGCAGCTTGCATGTCTCCATCGGTGCCTATTCTATCCAGTTGAATGGTTTTCCCGAAGAGATCTGCTTCTACGGTCTTGTTGCGTTTTGATGATCCAATACTGATGCTTACAGCACGATTATGCATAAAAGCCTCCATGATACCGTTATTTGTTCAGTATACAACAAATGAAATTTTAAATCCGAAATTTTGGAAACGGGTTTATAGGATTTATAACACCAAAATAACTTGAAGGGAATGGAATTATAAGTAAAATAAATGGCCTGGCGGTCTTCCTCCAGGTCACAATTAAGAAAACGTATTTTCTTACCTTCCGCAGCTAATTTGTCTTGCAGTTGCAACAGCAAAGTCGTTTTGCCCACCTGTCTTGCGCCCAATAAAATAATGGCTTTATGCAGTGTGGTGAGTTTTTGATAGATTACAGCTTCCAACCGACGATGAATCATTAATCGATTATGATACGAATTATGGGAATACATTCTCATTATTCGATCGAATTATGGGATTTCATTCCTAAAATTAGATTGAATTTTGGGAATTTGACTTTTTAGGGGGCTTCAGACCGTTTTATTCTTCTTCCAGGGGATGATAACGAAAACTCAGTTTCGCGCTTAATTCTTTGCCGATTGCTATCACCGAAGGCGAGAGTTGTGCCAGTTTCTCCAGGGAAAGCCGGGTCATGGGTCCGGAGATTCCGATCGCAGCCTCGCACTTATCGCGATGATCGTAAACCGGCACTGCAATACAGCGCACTCCTGCGTTCCATTCCTCATCGTCGATGGCATACCCCTGAGAGCGCACAATTTCGAGGTGACGTTTAAGCATCGATTCATCTGTAATTGTGCGCATGGTAAAGGTCTCCAGGTGGTCCGGGATAGGGGTTTTGGTGAAAGCTAGAAAGATTTTCCCCAGAGCAGTGCAGTACAAAGGTGCCAGGCTGCCTACTTCTGTCGTGACCCGTAATGCATTGGTTGATTCTTCCTGATCAATATAGAAAGCCTGCCCCTGTGCGAGGATTGCCAGATGAGAACATTCTCCGGTAATCTCTACCAGTTTTTTCAAATAAGGTTTTGCCAGATCCCTTAAGGAGGTCCGTTGTAGGAGCGTGCGGCTATGGCGAACAATCTGAGGACCCAGGATATATTTTCGGTTATTAGGGTTTTTCTCCGCGTATCCATATTTCGCCAATGTTTGCATCAATCGCGAAACGCTGGCCTTATCAATATTAAAATCATTTGCCAACTCGGTAATGCTTAATCCGTCGGTAGCTTCTGCAAGCCGTTCAATGATTTGTAATCCGCGCGCTAATGATTGTACTTCACTCATATTAACAGACTCCCGGTACCTTTTGGAATTAAAATTAGGTTGTTGTTTTAGAACTGGATCCCAAAAGTAATTAAATTTTATATCGCTACGATTTAAACGTCAACGCAATTTTTCATTGTTCTAAAATTACCCTTTCACCGCTCCCATGGTCAGCCCGCTGATGAAATAGCGTTGGAAGAAAATAAAAATAATTAAAGTTGGAATACTGGCAATGACTGCCATAGCGCCCTGGGCTCCATAGGCAACACTATATTGCCCTCTCATTGAAATCAATCCTACCATAATCGTGCGCATATTATCGGATTGCGTAAAAATGATTGGAAAAAGAAAGTCGTTCCAAATCCAGGTGAATTGCAAGGTGGCAAGCACTGCCAGGGCTGGCAAACTGACCGGCAACATAATTTTTGTCAATACATCTAATTCGTTAGCGCCGTCAATAATCGCCGATTCCCGGATGGCAGTAGGTATGGACGAAAAGAAATTCCTCATAATCAAAGTACAGATCGGTAAACCAAAGGCTGCATGGGTAATAATCATTGGCCAGAGCGTGTCATATAATTTGACCTGATTGTAAAATTTGAAAAGGGGAATGAGAACAATTTGCGGTGGAAAAAACATGCCTGCTAAAACAAATATGAAAAGCAATTCACTGCCTTTGAACGCCAGTTTACTAAAAACGTAACCCATTAGAATACCCAGCAGGATCGAAATAAAAGTAGCTGGAATGGTTACTAAAAAAGAATTTTTCATGTAAGTTTGAATATTCGCTACAAACCAAACCTCTCGAAAATTATCAAAATGAATGATTTTTGGAAGCGACCACAAACCTTCTTTGGCGATTTCAGGATTAAGCTTAAAGGAAGTAAGTATGACCCCCAATACAGGAAGAATATAAATAAAGGCGAATACGGTAATAAATACCATTAATAAGATTTTTCTGATTTTTGCGCCACCCATTCGATTCCAGCTTTTGGCAGTACGTTGATTGTTTTCAAAGGCTTCTTTAATCATATAAGTGCTCCAATTTTTGAACCTGTCGGAAGTAGAAAGCAATAATGATCATAGCAATCAGAAAAAGAACGACCGCGATGGCACTACCATAACCCATGTAATATTTTTTGAAGGATTCGTTGTACATGAACATCGCCAAAGTGTCGGTTGTGTGGAATGGGCCACCTCTCGTCATCATATAAACAATGTCAAAGCTCTTTAATGAATTAATAATGGATAATGCAATAATTACCACGGTAGCCGGGCTGAGCAATGGGATTACGACATGGATTAACGATTTAAAATAGGAGGCCCCATCAATTTCGGCTGCTTCAGTCAATTCAGATGGAATAGATGTTAACCCCGCCAGAAAAATGACCATTGCTAACCCAACCTGTTGCCAGGACCAGGCCAGAATGACAGCCGCCAGAGCAGTTTTCGGGTTAGCGAGCCAGGCTAAGGTTAAATGGTCCAGTTCCAATAATCGTAAAACGGTGTTGATCAACCCCCAGTTGGGCTGATAAATCCAGATCCAAACCTGCCCAATAACAGCCAGCGAAAGACAGATTGGCAGATAAAAAAGGGATTTGTAAATATTTGCGCCCCAAACCCCTTCATGGAGCAATAACGCTAAAAATAATCCTCCCCCGACAGGCAAGACGATTGCCGCAGCCATCCAGATAAGCGTGTTTTTAATGGCTCCTTCGAACAATTTATCACTAAATACTTTCGTGAAGTTGCTCAAGCCAATCCAATTATAATCATGGCTAAATCCATTCCAGTCGGTAAAGCTGTAATAAAAGGAAGAAAGCAGCGGAACGATTACAATAACGATATAAATGGTTATCGGTAAAACGGAAAATAAAATAATCCACTTATTACGATTTCGGCTCAAAATTCACTCCTTATCCTTCTTAAGGTGGTAAAGATTATTCTTACTTTACCTGAATCTGTTGTAGCGTTAACCAAGTAAATCAAATTTTAATAAGCTGAGCAGCCTGATGCTCCAGGCTGCCCAGTGTTGGTGTTAAATATAGTTATTTCTTAAATACCTCTGCAGATTGAACCTGCGCATCTTTTAAGTATGTGGCATATTGAGAAGGATCGTTCATCATCAAAGCAAAAAGATCCAGACCAATTTCCGCATTGGGTGGTGTGGTGGAAAGGTCGTAACCTGGCAACCAGATATATCCACTGCTGACATAATCCAAAGCTTTCTTCATCACAGGGTTGAATTTTGATGTATCTGTTTTGGAAGAAGCCGGTAAAGCGCCTTGACCTAAAGCCCAGAGGAGTTGCATTTCAGGCGTGAGTGCCCAGGCAATAAATTCTTGTGCACATTCAGCATTTTTAGCCCCAGCAGGAACCGCCCAGGAATCGGTAGAACCGAACACAGTATCGGGAACATCGGGGTTAATTTTCGGGAATGGGAAAAGATCATAATCTTCGCCCGCTTTAAGGCCATTGCCATCCCAATAACCGGTGATCCAGGTGCCCATCAAGGTCATAGCAGCTTCCCCATTGGCAACCTGGTCAGCCGCATCAGTCCAATCATAGGCGTTCGCATCCGGGTAGAAGTAACCTTTTTGATAAAGGTCATTCCAGAGAGACATTGCTTCCATCACTTCCGGATCGTCAAATGCAGCTTCCCCGGCCTGAAGTTTTACGCGATAATCGACCCCATTGGTGAACGTGACAAAATAATCCATATAATATTGAGCCGGCCAACGATTCATACTCCCTAATGCAATGGGATAAACACCAGTGGCTTTGATTTTTTCACAGGCAGCTAAAAATTCATCCCAGTTGGCGGGAATTTGGGTTACACCAGCATCAGCCAGAACTTTAGGATTGTAAAAGAAGCCGACAGTATGGAAATTCTGTGGAATCGAATAAACGCCGCCATTATAGTAGCTTGACCCTTGAATTCCAGGGCTGATGATGTTGGCCATATCTTCTTTGTTCCAGAAATCTGAAAGTTCCATCAGAGCGTTGCTATCGACAACAAACTGAACCCGGGCACCGGCCCAATAGGAAAACAGATCGGGTGGGTTATCGCCAGCTAACATAACTAAAATTTGAGTTTTAAAATCTTCATGCCCTGTTGTGTTATCCACGATTTCGCACTTTTGGCTTTGGGCGTTAAATTGTTCAATGATTGAATTCATGTCTTTTTTACCCAGATCGCCAGAATAATAATGGACAATATTGGTTTTCACTTTCACGGCAGGTGCTTGTTCAGCAGGTGCAGCCGGCTCAGCAGGAGCTGCCGGAGCAGCGGGGTCTGCTGGTTTTTGCGGTGCAGCAGCAGGTTGACAGGCGGAGAGAATCAGGACTACGATAAGTAAAAGTCCAAAAACTCCCAAATTGCTTTTTTTCATTATTTCCTCCAAGGTTTTTTAATACTGAAACACATTATTTATAACTACCATCGAAGCCTGCGATCATTACATATCTTCTTGTTTTTCACCTCCTGAATGAATTGTTATGGAATCCTGTTTTTTGAAAAAAATAAAAAATTAAGAGAATTTGTGCACCAATTTTGAAAGAAATTGAAAAACAGAATGAAATAAAAAAAGATTGAAAATTTTAAATGAGAAAATGTTCTGGGATATCAATAATATACAACATTATTGCGTAGAATGCAACTACTGATTTAAAATTAGTGATATTTCAAAGTTTATTGCTGTTATCGTCAAATAGTTATTGATTTATATAAAATGAAGTTGTATAATAACGATAAACTTTTTCTTCTAAATCCAACATTCTCTTAAAGTGGTGAAAATATGGAAAAAAAACCAGATGGACTGAGGTCACTTGATCTTGCCGCTCTGCGCGCACAGCGAGCAAACGTTATTAAAGAGGCCGGAAGCTTTGATAATGCCTTGGCTACCGGGGTGCTCCCCAAAAGAATAGATTTAACCGTCTCAGAGGCATTCGTTTTAGGGCTGCTCCGTCAGGGAGTCAGGAAGTTTGTGGCAGTTTTTGGTCATGGTTCTACTGAAATCGCAGAGGTGTTGCGTATATATCAACAAGCAGGCTTGTTACAGGTCTACAATGTTCGTAATGAGATTGAAGCTTCTCATGCTGCCACCGCCGCCCGTTGGATTGCAAATGAAAAGGTAGCGGTCATTGCTTCGATCGGCCCAGGCCCTTTACAGGCTTTGGCAGGTTCCCTGGTACCTCTCTCAAATGGAATCGGGGTTTGGTATATTTTTGGGGATGAAACAACCGAAGATGAAGGCCCCAATTTTCAGCAAATTCCACACACAAATCAGGGCTCCTTTCAAAGATTGTTTAGTGAAATGAGCCAAACCTATTGCCTGCATACTCCTCTGGCTATTTCTACTGCATTACGACGGGGTTTAAACACCGTAGATCACCCTCACCGGCCAGGTCCTTTCTTTTTGTTATTACCAATGAATATTCAGGCAACCTCAATGAAAGACTTTAATCTGGACGAATTGCCTTATGGAGCACCCCCTGCTTTAGGAGCAGCATCTGACGCGGGCAAATATGAACAGGCAGTAAAGGAAATTCTAAAAGCCAAAAAAGTGGTAGTCCGGGTAGGGGGTGGCGCCAAAGAATCTGGCAAAGAAATTACCGAATTATTGGAGCTGGTGGATGGGGTAGCTATCACTGCCCCGGTAGCAAGCGGGGTGATTCCATATAACCATCCGAGAAATATGTCTGTTGCCGGATCAAAAGGTTCAATTTCAGGCAATTTCGCAATGGAAAATGCAGATCTATTGATAGCGATTGGGACCCGCTTTGTTTGCCAATCGGATTGTTCCAGAACTGGTTATCTAAATGTAAAACAGGTTATTAACATCAATACCGATGTGGATGCTGCCACCCATTATGGGAAGACAATTGCCCTGGTCGGCGATGCATCTGAAACCCTGCAAAAATTATTGAAAGCAATCCAAAAAGCAGAGAGGAAAACAGCCTCTCCGGGTTCCGATTGGCTGAAAGCCTGCCAGGCTAAGAAAGCTGAGTGGAACGCTTTTAAAGGGCTGCGCTACCAGCAGAGCACAATTTTTGATCCGGTTTGGGAACGGGAAGTATTGACCCAACCAGCCGCAATCAAGTTCGCTACCGATTGGGCCAGAGAAAATAATTGTATCTCGATTTTTGATGCCGGGGACGTTCAGGCCAATGGCTTTCAAATTGTTGAAGACGAACAAGTGGGTCAAAGCATAACGGACGGGGGTGCCAGTTATATGGGTTTTGCCTGTTCAGCGGTTCTCTCATCCGCTCTGATCGACAGCCCCATTTATCCGCTCGCTTTTTCCGGCGATGGATCCTTTATGATGAATCCGCAAATATTAATCGATGCGGTCGAACATCAAGCGCATGGCTGTATTCTCATTTTGGATAATCGCCGAATGTCCGCTATTTCTTCTTTACAAATGGCTCAGTATGGCGTTGATTTTGCCACCAACGATGCCGTCCTGGTTGATTATGTAGCTATGGCAAAATCCGTTAAGGGCGTTAATGCAATTCATGGTGGTTATGATGTCAAATCTTTACTCTCGGCATTAACCAACGCAAAAAATTATTCAGGGTTGAGCGTGATCCATCTACCCATTTATTATGGGTCCAATGAGTTGGGTGGCCTGGGGACCTACGGCAGATGGAATGTCGGGGTCTGGTCTGAAGCTACTCAAAAACTTCGACATGATCTTGGTTTGTAAAAATCTAAAATCGAGGTAATCCAATGTCCATATCAAACCTGCAGGACAAACTAACGGTAAAAACCAAACTCTTTTATGGGATTGGCGATGTAGGAAACGCGCTGATCAATTCAGCCATTCAGTTTTTCCTGATGATCTTTTACACGGATGGCGCTTTATTGCCGCCGGCATTGGTGGGTAGTGCCTTATTAGTCGGGAAGATTTGGGATGCTATCAATGATCCGCTTTTTGGCTGGATATCGGATCGGGTTTCTTCAAAAAAGTTTGGGAAACGCCGGGTTTTTATGATTTTCGGGGCAATTCCTTTGGGGCTCAGCATCATGTTACTATGGCATGTACCCGAAGGCATGGACCAGGTTGGGATTTTCCTGTGGGTTGCCGGGACATTCTTACTGTTTGACACCATCTGGACAGTCACCAATGTTCCGTATTATTCTTTAACCTCTGAGTTAACCGAAGATTATGATGAACGTTCCAGTCTGACTTCCTTCCGGATGGTTCTGGCTGTTCCTGCGTACCTGATTGGGGCTGCTTTAACACCAGCGATCGTGGGAATGTTTGCGGTCAAGTACACGGGCTATGGATTTATCGGCATTGCTTATGGAATTATTGCGGCTGCTGCCCTGCTTATTTCCGCAGCCGGAATTAAAGAAAAACCAAGTATTGTTGAAACGAAATCTGAAATTTCCCCATTGAAAGCTATCCAATACACCTTTAAGAACAAACCTTTCGTGCGATTAATCATTGCCTATTTGATCATGAACTTATCATTTGCCCTGATTAAAACACTGATGGCATATTTTCTCATTTACCAGTTGTTGATGGAGAAAGAAGTCTCCATTTTCATGGGAATCCTTCTGATCGTGGTGGTTATTATGATTTTTCCATGGAAATTCATCTCCGAAAAATGGGATAAAGGTCCGGCTTATGCGCTGGGGATGGGGATTGGAGCAGTCTCAGTTGGGATAAGCTTCTTCTTCCCGCACCAACCCACCGCTTTAATTTATGTGCTGGCGGTTACAGCCGGCATCGGATTCGCCGCAAATTGGGTTTTTCCCTGGTCGATGATGGCAGATGTGGTCGATTACGACCGTCTGGAAACGGGGGAGTATCGTAGTGGTATGTATTATGGCGTCTGGGGGCTGGCAACAAAAATCTCGGAAGCGATAGCCATTTCAAGCACCGGATGGTTGCTGGCCTTTTATAATTATGTTCCGAATGTTGAGCAAACTACCTCAACCCTGTTCGGAATACGTCTTTTCTTTGGCCCAATACCGGCTTTCTTTATTCTTGTTTCTCTCCCGTTATTAATTTGGTACCCGCTGCATCGCAAAGCACACCAAAAAATTCGTCAACAATTAATCGAAAAAGGATTATCAGATCAAATTTCTTAAATAATAACAATTATAGGAAAAGGATATGAAAAAACCATTAAATGTCGCGTTCGTAGGATGTGGCAGGATCTCAGGCCTGCATCAGATGGGTTACATTGGCAGAGATGATGCCAAGATTGTTGCTGTCTGTGATACCAACGAAAGATTGGCAAAGAAGATGGCCAAAGAATGGCAGGTGCCCAAGGTTTATAAAGATTATCAGGAGCTTCTGAGAGATCCCGAAATTGATCTGGTTGAATTACTGGTGCCACATTATCTGCATTGTTCTATGACAGTCCAAGGATTACAGGCTGGTAAACATATCTCGGTTCAAAAACCAATGGCCCTTAATTTGGAAGAGAGCGATGAAATGATTGCTGCCGCAGAAAAATCCGGCCGGATTTTTCGGGTGTATGAGAACTTCGTTTTTTACCCTCCCAACGTGAAAGCGCGTGAGATGCTTCAGGCTGGAGAAATTGGCGAACCCCAAATGCTCAGAATGCACGTTAGCACCGGTAAAAGTAAAACCCAATGGAAAGTTCCGCTTTCAGCTTGGGCCTGGCGTTTTGACGAGAAAAAAGGTGGCGGCGGCCCATTAATCTTTGATCACGGCTACCATCTTTTTTCGATGGCTTATGATCTAATGGGCCCGGTTAAACGTGTCACTGCCTGGTTTGATCAATCCAAAATGTATCCTAAAGTTTATATCGATGCTCCGGCGGTAATGATGTTCCAGTTTTATGGAGATCGTAAATACGGCACCCTGGATTTCGCTCACACCCCCAACATGGTGATGGATAGCATCTATTACGCCGATGATGATCGCGCGGAGATCATTGGTGATAAGGGTATCCTCATCATTAACCGCAGCACCGCCAAAACACTGGATTATCCGCCTTTAGTTTTATTTAGAGATGGCAAAACCACCGAAGTGCCGGTCGATCGCTTTGAATGGCATGATAGCTTTATTGATTGCACACGCCATCTGATTGATGTTATTCAAAATGGAGGAGACCCCAAATTGGATGGGAAGACGGGCCGGGCAGTCCTGGAATTTTCACTCGCGGCGCATCAATCAGCCAGAGAAAATCGTGAAATCATAATTGATCAAAAACCACTTAAGTAATTCGACATTGATTCTTTTCAATCATTGCAGATTGAAAAGGTTTTGGAAGGTGATTTACACCAACATGAACCTGCTCATAACCAAAAATTTAATGGATGTGGAGAAAAGTGATAATGAATTATTTACCAGAACAAAAGATTTTTGAATTAGAAGCACTTGCGCGTCAATTAAGAATAGACAGCCTTAAGATGATTTACAAGCGGCAGGCCGGGCATCCGGGCGGTTCTCTATCTGCGGCTGAGATCATCTCCGTTTTGTTTTTTCACCGTTTGCGGCTTGACCCAACGAATCCGGGTTGGGAGGATCGAGACCGCTTCCTACTGAGCAAGGGTCATGCCTCTGCCATTCTATATGCTGCTCTGGCAAAACGAGGCTTCTTCCCGGAAGCAGACCTGGAACGTTGGGGGGAATTGGATTGCCACCTGCAGGGGCACCCGGATCGGGTGAAAACCGTAGGTGTAGAAATGAGTGCAGGCCCGCTTGGTCATGGACTGGCGATTGGCGCCGGGTTGGCAATGGCAGCCCGAAAACAAAATAAAAAATACCATACCTATGTCATGCTGGGAGATGGAGAGGTTCAGGCAGGTGTGGTCTGGGAAGGCGCAAATATGGCCGCCAAATATCAACTTTCAAACCTGACCGCCATCCTGGATTACAACGATGTGCAACTGGACGGTGCCGTGCATGAGATCATGCCGCTTGAACCCCTAGTTGATCGCTGGAAAGCCTTTAACTGGCATGTATTGGAAATTAACGGTCATAATATTCGCCAGATCGCAGAAGCATTCGATCTGGCTGCCGAAGTGCATAACCGGCCAAGCATCATTATAGCGCACACAACCAAGGGCAAAGGTGTTTCCTACATGGAAAACCAATCCGGCTGGCACGGTGCTGTTCCAAAACCAGAATTGTTTGAACAGGCATTAGCAGAACTACAAAAGGAGGAAAAGTAAAATGACGAACATACCCCAACGAGAAGCTTATGGGCGTGCATTAGCCGAGTATGGATATCTCAATGAGAAAGTTGTCGTATTGGACGCAGATACCTCTTCCTCTACACTGACGAGTTTTTTTGCAAAGCAATTTCCTGATCGTTTTTACAACGTTGGAATCGCCGAGCCTGGCATGGTGGATTTTGGCGTAGGGCTATCCTTAGGCGGCTACATTCCTTTTGTAAATGCCTTTGCTGCATTTCTGGCGCTGCGAGCAATCGAACAGGTGCGTACCTGTGTGGCATACGCAGACACGAATGTAAAATTAGTCGGCCATTATGCCGGCTTATCCGATTTCAAAGATGGGCCCACCCATCACTGTATTATGGATATTGCTGCCATGCGGGCGATCCCGAATATGACGGTGATTGTCCCTTCCGATAATAATCAGATTAAAAACTGGGTGCCAGTGATCGCTGCCCATCAGGGACCGGTCTATTTTCGTATGAGCCGGGATGTCTCCCTCTCGGTGCATCCTGAGAATATTCAACCGGAAATTGGAAAAGCAATTCAATTGCGCGACGGGCAGGATGTTACCCTGATCGCAAATGGGACCATGTTAGGGCGGGCGTTATTAGCGGCTGATCAGCTTCAACAAAATGGTACCTCAGCCCGGATATTGGAAGTACATACTTTAAAACCCCTGGATGTGAATGCCATTTGTTCTGCGGCTGACCAGACAGGTGCCCTGGTGACGGTGGAGGAACATTCTATTATAGGTGGGCTGGGCGGAGCGGTTGCCGAAGCGTTAGCTGAAAACTGCCCGGTACCACTGGTGCGGGTGGGAATCAAGGACTGCTTTGCCCGCACAGCATTGGACGCTGAATCGCTCATGGATTACATGGGTTTACGGGTTGAAGATATTGTCAATGCTGCTAATCAAGTAATGAAGAAAAAGGCAGCAGGAAGGAGAAGCTGATGAAAATTGCAGTGATCAATGAAACCAGTGCTGCTGATAAAAATGCAGATATTCTGGAAGCTCTGAGCGGAAGAGGGCATGAGATTTACAACGTTGGGATGCAGAAATCCGGAGCGCAACCCGAATTGCAGTACATTCATACCGGTTTTCTCACAGGCTTGCTTTTAAATCTCAATAAAGTAGACCTGGTGGTTGGCGGTTGTGGCACCGGAATTGGCTTTCTAAATGCAGCCATGCAGTATCCCGGTGTTTTTTGCGGTCTGATCTTACAACCTCTGGATGCCTGGCTGTTTGCTCAAATAAACGCTGGCAATTGTATTTCACTGGCTTTGAATCAGGGGTATGGTTGGGCTGGTGGCGTCAATTTGCGCTTTATTTTTGACCAGTTTTTCAATGTTGAACTGGGTAGCGGCTATCCGGAAAACCGCAGAGAACCACAGGCGAAATCAAGGGAGATTCTGAAAGAAATTTCAACCAACACGCACAAAAATATGGCGGAAATCATTCGGGATCTGCCAGCGAATGTCGTCAGACCTGCGTTGGAATATCCGGAGGTTCTCGAATTACTGGAGCTGGATCACCTGGATAATCTAGAAGTTAAAACTGCCATTTTGAACCGGTTATAAATAAAGGAGGTTGCTGATGGAACAAGAAATCAAACAGCTTGTCGAGCGGGCCAGAGCAGCACAAGAAATGATCGAGTTCTGGTCACAGGAAAAAGTTGATGAAATGGTAGCCGCAGTTGGTTGGCAAATGTATCAAAGACCCAATGCTGAAGCCTGCGCAAAACTGGCAATTGAAGAAACCGGCATGGGTGTTTATGACGATAAGGTGTTAAAACACATGAAAAAAACCTTAGGGGTGCTGCGTGACCTGCATGATCTCAAAACCACGGGTGTTATTGAGCATGATGAACACAAAGGGTTGCTAAAGATCGCCAAGCCGGTTGGTGTAATTGGAGCACTCACGCCAGTTACCAATGCTTCTTCGACATAGGCAGCCAAAGCCTTAGCGATGCTTAAAACCCGGAATGCTGTCATCTTCTCACCGCATCCGAAAGCGAAGGCTACCTGTGAACTAACCTGTAATTTTATGCGAGCCGGATTACGCCAGGTGGGAGCACCGGAAGACTTGGTTCTCAACATTAAAGAACCGACTATTCCTTTATCGCAGGAATTGATGAAACAGACAGACCTGGTGGTGGCAACCGGTGGAAGCGCCATGGTAAAAGCTGCCTATTCAAGCGGTACCCCCGCTTATGGGGTCGGCGCTGGTAATGCGGTTGTGGTGGTGGATGAAACTGCCGATCTTGCAGAAGCAGCTCACAAGATTTATCTGGGGAAGGTGTTTGACAACGCCACTTCCTGTTCCGCTGAAAATTCTGCCATCTTCCAGGAATCAATTTATGACCAGATGGTGGCCTTATTAATAAAAGAGGGTGGCTATCTGTGCAACCCTGCTGAAAAAGCTGCCTTGAAGGCAGTCATGTGGCCGGATGGCGTTCATTTGAATGCAAAAATTGTTGGGCAGCCAGCCGGTGATATCGCCGCCTTGGCTGGTATTCAAAGTGAAAAACCGATCCGCTTTTTGATGGTAGCAGGTGAAGCGGTTGGTCCGGAAGATGTTTTTTCTGGGGAGAAGCTCTCTCCGGTTTTGACCGTCTGGAAATATGAAGACTTTGAGGATGCCATTAAACTGGTGGCTGAAATTACACGTTTTAGTGGTTACGGTCATTCCTGTGGCATTCATAGTAAGAGCCAGGAGCATATTCAGGAATTGGGTATGCGCGCGCGTGTGAGTCGCATCATGGTCAATCAGGTTCAAACTTACGGCAATAGCGGTAATTATGATAACGGTATGCCGGTGGCTTTGACCCTGGGTTGCGGCACTTGGGGTGGTAATATTGTCAGCGAGAATGTGCATTGGAAACATTTTCTGAACACCACCTGGGTTTCCAGCCCAATTCCGGTTTCAGTGCCGGATGAGTCTGTGATCTTTGGAGAATATTGGGACAAATACGGGAAATAGGTTGATTGGTTAAGATCGCGCTAAAAGGGACTGGCTGTCAGAATACTGTGTAAAAACAAATTTACAATGTCAGACAGCGCTCCTTTTTTCCTTGACGATCTTTCTGAAATCGGTTATATTTTCGGTGCTGTTACGCACTGCCCCGGTAGCTCAATTGGACAGAGTACCTGCTTGCGGAGCAGATGGTTGCAGATTCGAGTTCTGCCCGGGGCACAAAAGCCGGTCTTCTTGATCGGCTTTTTCTTTATCAAAATCTCGGTTGACCTGCCTGCTGGCTGCGCGTATAATCTGGCTAAATAATTTCCCATAAAAATTTTGTTTTCCAAAACAGTTTTGGAGGTAGTATGCGCACATTGGTGATGAAGTTTGGCGGTTCATCTGTAGGCAACCCGAGCGCCATTCAACAGACAACCAGCATTATTAAGAAGTACAAAGCAAGCTGGGATAACCTGGTGGTAGTGGTTTCGGCGATGAATGGGGTGACCGATCAACTCATCCAGAGCGCGCGCTATGCGGCTGATAATCAAGGTGCAGAAGCCCGAGCGATGATTGAAACCATCAAAAATAAACATCTGGGCGTGATTGATCAATTGGTCCCGGATGCAACTTTACGGTCTACCCTGCTGGAGATTATTAACCAGAGACTGGCGGAATTAACCAGTTACTGCCAGAGCATTCAGGTGATGGGCGAAGTAACCCCCCGCGGAATGGATGTAATTTCTTCGCTTGGTGAACGGATGAACGCGCATGTGATTGCGACGGTATTAAAGAGCATTGGGGCTCCTGCCCAGGCGGTGGAAGCTTCTCAATGTATTATCACCGACCGCACCTTTCAAAATGCGGTCCCGGATATGCAAGCCAGCCGCCAGAAAATTCAGGCACTTTTACCGCCTCTTTTCCAAGATGGCAAGGTAGCGGTGGTGACCGGGTTCCTGGCTGCCACACCCGAGGGAGTAATCACCACCCTGGGGCGCGGGGGCAGCGACTACACTGCCGCAATTCTGGCGGATTGTCTGGACGCGGATGAGGTTTGGATCTGGACCGATGTGGACGGGGTGCTCTCGGCTGATCCACGTGTGGTGCCGGATGCCCGTCCAATTCCAGAGATCTCTTTCGCGGAAGTGGGTGAACTGGCTTACTTTGGCGCCCGGGTGCTGCATCCCAAAACGATCCGACCGGTGGTCAGCCGCAACATGCCGCTGTGGGTCAAAAACACCTTTAATCCGGATTTCCCCGGGACGCGCATCACCCAAAAACCACCTCGGGCTCGGGGTGAAATTACAGCAATCTCAACCATCAAAGATCTGAGCATTATCACGGTGGAAGGGCGCGGTATGCTGGGGGTACCCGGCATCGCAGCCCGTACTTTTGGAGCAGTGGCTCGCACCGGCGCCAGCGTTTTGATGATCTCACAATCATCCTCCGAACAATCCATCTGTTTCACCATCCCCAGCGTGCATAATAGTGAAGTGATCAAATCGATTGAAACGGAAATGGCATTGGAATTATTCCGCGGGGATATTGACCGTGTCTGGGCGCATGACCATGTCGTTATCGTCAGCATTATTGGCTCCGGGATGCGTGAGACCCCCGGCGTTTCTGCCCGGATTTTTGGAGCGTTGGGTAAAAACCTGATTAATGTGATTGCCATAGCTCAGGGATCATCCGAATATAGTGTTTCCCTGGTATTGGATCAGGACGATGCAGTCAGAGCCGTGCGGGCGATCCATGCGGAGACAGCTCCCCCAATGAATGGAGGTTCGAATGGACTATAACTGTTGGTATGAATGTATTCGCGGTTGTGGTAAACGTTACTCTATCTTTGATGTCGTCTACCAGTGCGAGGAATGCGGCGGGCTGCTGGAAGTGAAGCATGATCTGGATGCACTTCGGCAGCGCTCTGCCCAGGAATGGAAAGCTATTTTTAATCAACGCGTTTTTTCTACTGCCTGGCCGTACGGCAGCGGGGTCTGGGGAAAAAAAGAATGGGTTTGCCCTCTGGTGAATGATGAGCAGATCGTCTCGACTTATGAAGGCAATAGCAACCTGTTCTGGGCGCAGCGCTATGGGAAAGAATTGGGCATGGATGACCTGTGGGTTAAATTATGCGGGAACAGCCACACCGGCTCTTTCAAAGATCTGGGGATGACGGTGCTGGTCTCGGTGGTCAATCAGATGATCATTAATGGGAAACCAATCCGGGCGATTGCCTGTGCCTCAACCGGGGATACCTCGGCAGCCTTATCTGCTTATGGAGCAGCGGCTGGTATTCCCACTGTGATATTACTGCCGCGCGCCAAGGTGTCGACCGCTCAATTGATTCAACCGATCGCAAACGGCGCTACCGTACTTTCATTAGACACCGATTTTGATGGTTGCATGGCGATCGTTAAACAATTGACCGAAGACCCGAGCATTTACCTGGCGAATTCACTCAATTCGCTGCGCATCGAAGGGCAAAAGACGGTTGGCATTGAGATTGTGCAGCAATTTGATTGGCAGGTGCCCGATTGGATCATTCTGCCGGCCGGCAACCTTGGGAATGTACGCGCCCTAGGAAATGGCTTGTTGATGATGCGTGACCTGGGCTTAATCGATCATCTGCCGCGCATTGCCTGTGCCCAGGCAGAGAATGCCAACCCGCTTTATCAAGCTTATCTGACTGATTTTCAGGTATTTGAACCGGTGACTGCAAAGAAAACGATGGCTTCTGCCATTCAGATTGGTAACCCAGTCAGTTATGAACGCGCCCGCCAAACCCTGATCGACTTTAACGGAGTAGTGGAACAGGCCAGTGAAGATGAAATTGCCAACACCAGCGCTCAAGCCGACCGGACAGGATTGTATTGCTGCCCGCATACCGGGGTGGCTTTGACGGCCCTGAAAAAGCTGCTGCAAAAGGGAATTATTGATCCACGAGCACGCGTGGTTGTGATTTCAACAGCGCACGGGCTCAAGTTCTCGCAATTCAAGGTGGATTACCATCATCAGAAACTGGAAGGCGTCACCTCGCAATATGCCAACCCGCCGCTGGAGATCCCCGCGACGATTGATGCGGTGCAGGCAGCAATTAACACTCGGCGAATATAAGGCTAAATCTTTACAGCCCCAACTTATTTAATCGGCGAAAAGATCTTCAAGCCTACAATACCTGCAACAATTAGGAGAATAGAAACAATGCGGGCAAAGTCGCGCGGTTCTCCCAGGAAAAAGATCCCTATCAAGGCTGTACCAACCGCTCCAATTCCTGTCCAGATAGCATAGGCTGTTCCTATTGGCAGCTGTTTGATTGCCAATGATAATAAATAGACACTTAATACCATGCCAGTGGCTGTAATAACACTCGGCCACAGACGGGTAAACCCTTCTGTAAATTTTAATCCCACTGCCCAAACAACTTCAAAAAGTCCTGCGATTATCAAAATTAACCATGCCATCATAACTCCTTTGCAAATTCCCGGTTTTAGTAGTCAACAATCTGTTCGCTTTTTCCAAAAGGTAAAATGGTTAGGAAAAAGTATCAATAAAAATGGTTTGTGTTGAAAAGATTGTAAGTAAATTTTGGTTTAAAATGAATATGAATTTTCGTAAACCCTTTACAAAAAATATAACTTCCAGAAAGCAGACACTTTCATGTACTTGCCAGGGTTATCAATCATGTTCAGCAAAACTGAGACTATATTAACCTGTGCTTAAAAGCTGAGAAATTATTCCAGGCAATAAGCTCGTTTGACTAACCCTACCGTCAGTTCTTTCAGCATTTCTTCTGCGTCGTCACGGTCAACGATACCGCGCACCACCAGCCCCGCCAGCCAGTTGGCTGAAGCTCTGCGCCAGACATCATGCCGTGCCGGAATGGACAATAACCCACGGGTATCATCGTTAAATCCGGCCGTATTGTAGATGCCCGTAGTTTCCATCACCAGGTCAAAGTAACGGCGCATACCATTCCAGGAATCGTTAAACCACCAGGGCGGGCCCAGTTTGACAGCCGGATAGGCACCAGCCAGGGGAGCTAATTCTCGGGTGAGCGTAGATTCATCCAGGCTGAACAATATCAGCGTGAAGTTAGGATGATTGCCGAAACGGTCCAGCAGAGGTTTCAAGCGGCGGGTGTATTCCGTTCGCACCGGAATATCAAAACCGGTATCGGGGCCAAATTGTGCCATCACCTGGGGATTATGATTGCGAAACACGCCGGAATGTAGCTGCATCACCAAACCATCTTCTACACTCATGCGAGCCATTTCGATCAGCATGTGGGCAGAAAATCGGATTGCATCGGTTGGGCTCTGCTCACCTTTTAACGCACGCTGAAAAATCGATTCGATTTCTTCCGCCGAAAGGTGATCGGTAAATGGTTGCGGTGGAGAAAAGTCGGAAGCAGTGGCACCTAATGACTTGAAAAATGAACGGCGAGTTTCCAGGGCTTGGATAAAACTTTTAAAAGTTGTCACATCCAAGGCAGTTTGTTGGCCAAGCAAGTGAATATTTTCCAGCCAGCCGGGTGCATGGAGGTTAATCAGATTATCTGGCCTGAAAGTAGGGATCACTTTCCCGTCCCAACCGGAAGCAAGAATGGCTTGATGCTCTGCCAGGCTATCGGTGGCTGAATCGGTGGTGGCCAGTATGGCGATATTGAATTTTTTATAGAGATTGCGCGGGGTGAACTCAGGTGAAGAAAGAGCTGCTGCCATCTGATCATAGATTCGATCAGCTGAATCGCCGGTTAACTTTTCCTGAATACCAAATACCTGCTCCATTTCGTGGGTTAACCACAGCCCGGTGGGGGTACCGCGATACAGATAAAAATGATCTGCAAATAAACGCCAAACCCTGCGTGGGTCCTGAGGTGCCAGAATTTGATCATAGGAAATCCCCTGAGAATAAAGCATACGCAGAACGTAATGGTCTGGCTGGATAAATAATTCCACTGGATTACCAAAGCGATAATGGGGATCACTGAACCAGGCAGGCGGCACATGCCCGTGGGGGGAATAAATAGGGGTGTCTCTTACCAGTGAGTATAAATCAATGGCAATTGACTTTTGATGTGGATCAGGATCAAACAATCGGTCTGGATCAAGCGGCATAACAACTCCCAAGAAATTTATAAAGATAACAATTGACTTTCCAAAACAAGTCAGCTAGAATTAGTTAGCGCTAACATGATATTAAAAAATTATAACATCCATTTGAGTATTTAGACAATTTTGATGATGATGAAAAAACGAACAACGCTGGCGGATATCGCCCTGCAAGCAAACGTTTCTCTGATGACCGTTTCTCGGGTGATCAACCACAAACCGGGCGTCGCCCAGGAAACCCGCGATCACATTTTAAGGCTGATCGCAGAAATGGAATATCAGCCCAATGCGATTGCCCGCAGCCTGGCTACCAACCGCACTAAAACAATTGGTCTGGTGGTTCCGGATATTACCAACCCCTTCTTTGCCCAAATTGCCCGTGGCGTGGAAGATACCGCATACGAGCATGAATATACCCTCTTTTTGATTAACACCAACGAAGAGTTAAATCGCGAAAGCAGCGCTCTGGATTCTCTTTGGCAGAAAGATATCGACGGAATTATCCTTTGCAGTTCACGTTTACCGGATTCAACACTAATCAGCCAGATTCAACGTTTTCCTGCAATTGTTTTTCTTAATCGCGAGGTTGCGGAGCCACAACCCAACCTTGTTTCTATCAATGTAAACGATCAACGCGGCGTTCAGCGAGCAATTCAATATTTTCTGGAGCAGGGACGTAATCAGATTGCCTTTATTGGCGGCCCAACCACCTCATTTTCCAGTCAACGCCGTCTGAATGGTTATCGCGCTGCCCTCAAAGGCGCCCAAATTCCGGTAAATGAGAAGCTCATCAAAACAAATCAGCCCAATACCGAAGGGGGCTATGCGGCAGCGGCTGCCCTTCTGTCCGCTCAAACCAGAATCGATGCGATTTTCGCTTTCAATGACCTGATGGCCCTGGGAGCGATTCAAGCCTGTCAGGAAGCTGGCTATAAGGTACCGGAAGATATCGCCATTATCGGGGTAGATGACATTCCGCTGGCATCCATTTTCCGCCCCAGACTCACCACCTTGCATGTCAACCTCCAGCAAATGGGACGCTTAGCCACCCGCACCCTGCTGGATATCATTGGGAATGAGTCTTTACCGGCTTCTTATCAAATTGAATTCGAGCTGATCCTCCGCGAAAGCGCCTAAAACCACTTGAAAATCGAAAATCTTCTGAAGAAAAACCTGGGTTCAGAATTAGTCTTTGTTTAGTGAAAAAGTCTTGCATTAATAAAATATTTATGATAATATTGCTTCTGTTTATGTTAGCGCTAACATAAACATTGAAAATTATTGATCAACACACTTTCACTTCAGCAAAATTCTATAAAGTATGCCCCAAATTTCTTTTGAAAACCCGATAACTTATCCTACCTTTTGCCGGTATAGTTTTTCTTTAATTTAATTATTTGAAGGGAGTATGATGCGTCAAACACAAGATTTCAACCAAGATTGGAAATTCATCCAGACGGATGGAGAATACCAAAAACCATCCCTGGATACTGCGTCCTGGGAAGCGGTCACAACCCCACATACCTGGAATGCTATCGACGGTCAGGCTGGCGGAGAATATTATCGCGGGCGTTGCTGGTATCGCAAAGAATTTGAGCGACCGGAGATCTCATCCAATGGACGGGCGGTTTTAAAATTCGAGGCCGTTCAGCATCTGGCTGAAGTATATTGCAATGGAAACCTTGTCACAGCACACCGCGGTGGCTATTCAACCTTCTATGCAGATCTGACGGATACTTTGCAGCCCGGTAATAACGTTGTAGCGGTCATGGCCGACAATTCGGCTGCCCATATTTACCCGCAAACTGCCGATTTCACTTTTTTTGGTGGTATTTATCGGCCAGTTACCCTTTTGTTATTGGAAGAAAATCATTTTTCTCTCGAAAAAAGCGGAAGTGAAGGTGTTTTCATTACTCCCAACGCCAACGGAGAGGTTAACGTAGAAGCTTATGTTTCCGGTGGCAGTTCGGTTTCTGTTTCAGTTTTTGATAAACTCGGGCAGCTCGTTTCTTCAACCTCCGGGAAGGTTACATCCGGAAAAGCTGCTGTCCAACTTAAAGTAGATCAACCGCATCTTTGGCAGGGAGTATCAGACCCAACCCTGTATACCGCCCAGGTTAAACTGGATGATAGTGATGCTTTAACCATCAATTTTGGCTTCCGTGGTTTTTCTGTCGACCCGAATGAGGGTTTTTTCCTGAATGGAATTCCCACTCCTTTACGGGGTGTTAGCCGCCATCAATGCCGCGAAGATATGGGCTATGCGATTTCATTAAAAGAGCATGCTGAAGATATTGGGTTGATCCTTGAAATGGGCGCCAACTCGGTACGCCTGGCTCATTATCAGCATGCACAGCCATTTTATGAGCTGTGCGACGAAACCGGCTTGGTGGTTTGGGCGGAAATTCCCTTCATTAGCGTTTTTGACCCCAGCCAGGAAAGTTATGACAATACCATCAGCCAGATGACAGAATTGATCCTCCAGAACTATAATCACGCATCCATTTGTTTCTGGGGCATTGCCAATGAGGTGGGCATTGGGGGCGAGTCTCCGGAATTAATCCAGAATCTTCAGGCGCTGAATGACCTTACGCATCAACTTGATCAGACACGGCTAACGACCATCGCCAACGTCATGATGACCAAGGAAGACAGCCCGCTGAATCAAATGACCGACATCATCGCTTATAACCAGTATTTGGGCTGGTATGGTGGAAAGATTGAAGACTGGCCGGACTGGTTTGATTCCGTGCATTCAAAATTACCGGATCGCTGCTTCGGGCTCTCAGAATATGGTGCCGAAGCTGTCAAGGGTTGGCACTCAGACACCCCAAAAGTCCAGGATTATACCGAAGAATACCAGGCGCTGGTACATGAGGCCGTCATGAAAGCGATTAGCGAACGACCTTACCTCTGGTCAACCTATGTCTGGAATATGTTTGACTTTGCCTCTGCCATGCGGGATGAAGGCGGCAGCAAAGGTCGTAATAATAAGGGGCTGGTATCTTTTGATCGCAAGATCAAAAAAGATTCCTTTTTCCTCTATAAAGCCTATTTGACCCAGTCACCTTTTGTACACATCACCAGCCGGCGATATGTTCAGCGCCCGCATGAGAGCATTTCAGTAAAAGTTTATTCCAACTGCCCGGAAGTTACCCTGGTTGTCAATCAGGAATCCCCACGAACCGTGACCGGCAATAAGGTATTTGTTTTTGATGGTATTCCATTACAAATGGGAAAAAACGTCCTGGCAGCTTATGCCAATGGTGCTGCGTTTGATTGGATTGAGTTAGAGCGAGTGCTTGAACCCAACCCCGATTATGTGCTGCCTGAAAAAGAAGTGATTTTAAGCGATAGCGTTAAGCAATGGTTCGATCAAATGGTTCCGCAAAGCACTGAATTAAGTTTCCCGGAAGGTTATTGCAGCATTCAGGATGAAATTGGTTATCTATTGACCATTCCGGAAGCCCGCAGCGCACTGGAAGATTTGGTCTTCAAACCGTTAGCCATGAGCAATATGGCAGGTGGCATGATGACCGATTTTTCCACGGTTCTCAAGCAAGTCGAAGGATTGCGAATAACAGATTTGTGGATGTTTATCTCCAACTATTTGCCAAAAACAGTTTTAAATCTGTTAAATGAAAGACTAACGCAAATTAGGAAAGAAAAATAATCTGGCGAAAAATTCGCTCATAAACCTGACCTGAATTTATTTGTGGAGGAAAAAATATGAATGCTGCAATCCCTGCTTCTGGTGTCAAAAAAGAAGCCCGCCCCTTTGGATGGCGAGATAACCTGGGTTACTTTTTCGGTGACTTCGGTTGTAATATGAGTTTTAGCTTGATTTCAGGCTATATGTTCATCTTCTTTACTCAATTTATTGGGGTCAAACTGGAACATTACGCGCTGGTAATTTTATTAACCAAGATTTGGGATGGGATTAACGACCCAATCATTGGCGCTCTGGTAGACCGTTTCACCCCCAAACAGGGAGATAAATTCCGACCCTGGATCTTGTGGGGATCATTCCCGCTGGCAATTGGGTCAGCGCTGCTCTTTTTAGACACCTCTAACTGGGCTTATTGGGGAAAATTAACGCTGTTGATCGTTGGTTACATGATCTGGGATATTGCCTACACCGTCGTAAATGTTCCTTACGGATCACTCAATTCCGTCATCACATCCGACCCGGTCGGGCGCAGCCAGTTGTCCACCTCCCGCAGCTTTGGGGCGCTCGTCGCTGGCATACCATTAGGGGTTGCCATTCCACTGTTGCTTTACAAAACTGAAGTGGTTGATGGGGTCGAAAAAAGCATTTTCCAAGGTCAGAAAATGTTTATCATTGCTTTGGTATTAGGAGCGATTGCCTTCATCAGTTTTATGATTCTTTATCGATTGAGTGTGGAGCGCATTCGCCACGGTGAGCATGATGGAGAGAAATTCAATTACTTTAAAACACTAAAAGGCTTTTTCACCAGTCGCCCGATATTAGGGCTGGTTCTGGCTGCTTTGGGTCAAATTATTTTCATTATGTCTGCCATGCAGCTCAACCAAATGACTTTCCAGATGTATTTTGGAGAAGGAAAATTAAATTCACTATCCATTTTAGCTTATTTAGTACCCATGATTGTTGGAGCACCTCTGATCAAACCCTTGGTGAAAAAATACGGGAAACAGGCCATTGTCTCCTGGCCGTTATTAGGTTCCATTGTGGTTTATTTAATCATGTGGCTGCTGCCTATCGCGAACCCTTATATCTGGATTGGTTTATTAGTTCTGGCCAGCGTTTTCTCTTTTGGAAGTCTTTTAGTGGGCTGGGCGATGGTGTCCGACGCCATTGACTACTCCGAGTATGAAACCGGCCGCCGGGAAGAAGGTTCCATTTACGCCACCTATTCAATGATCCGCAAAGTTGGTCAGGGAATTGGCCAGGCGTTGGTACCAGCATTAATCGCTCTGGTGATCCCCGGTTTGATAATGACCGATGCATCCACCTGGAGTGTGGAATATTCAACTTCTATTAAAAATATGTCGGTTATTTTCCCTCTGATTGGAACTATCCTGATGTTTATCGGATTTAAATTTGTTTACAACCTGAACCAACAAAAACTTGCAGAAGTAGAAGCAAAATTAGGGCGAAACGCTAAGGCTGTGGATACGAGTCTAGAAGCCATGACACTTTCAGAAGATTAATGATTTTTGGGCTTGTTTTCAGCTAAACAATTAGCGTAAGCCCATTGGTTTCTTTTTCAAAATTCAGTATAATCAATAGACATCCCTTGATCGAGGGATGTCGCCGTTTATTAAATAATGGCATACGTGTCTGTTGGATGGTTTCAGTGTTAATGAAAGTGAACATTCATGCTTAGATTCTATCTCCCAAAAATCAACAACTATTCATAAAATGGAACTACAATACGCTATCGCTTTGCTCATATCAACGATTGTATCGATCGTTGTTGCCAATATTGCCTGGCAAAGACGTTCGGCTGTGGGTGGAACCAGCCTCTTTATCGCCATGACGGCAGCAGTGATCTGGTCTTTCACATATGCGATTCGCTGGTTGGTAACCAATGAATGGGCACAAAATTTTTGGTTGGATGCCACTTATTTTGGGGTTGTGGTGGCTCCGACCTCTATTCTCGTTCTGGCACTTGAATATACTGGGCGTATTCACATGCTGACTAAGCGGATTAAATTGGCTCTTTCTATTATTCCGGTTTTGACGATTATTATCCTCTGGACGGATCCCTGGCATGGTTTATTCTACAACGGTAAACGTACCGGGGAAGCCATTCTGAATGGTGGCGTCTGGTTCTGGATTTTTATTATTTATACCTATCTAACGCTGGTTATCGCCAGCTTTTTAATGATTCAAAAAATCATCCGCGATAAACAATTCTTCCAAATTCAAGCCAGCCTTCTCCTGGCTGGTTTTTTGCTCCCCTGGTTCGGAAATATTGTCAGCATGGTAGGTGTCAGCCCATTTCCTGGACTGGATATGACCCCATTCCTTTTTTCAGTCAGTGGAATCTGTTTCATGTTTGGTCTCTTCCGCTTCGGCTTATTTGATATTGTCCCGATTGCCCGTTCTTCGTTAATGGAAAATTTACAGGATGGGGTGCTGGTCATCGATAAAGAAAACCGAATTGTTGATTTGAATCCAGCAGCCCAGAAAATTTTAGAAATCCCAGCCGGAGTGATTGGAAAATCTGTGCAAGAAATTTCTGAAGAACACCCAAAACTTCAATTGGTGAAAGAATCAGCCGATTCCAGTCGCTCGGTAATTGTAATTAAAAGTGATAAAGACCGTGAATATGATATGAACACCCTGGCTTTGACAGATCGACTCAATAAAATAGAAGGGAAAATTATCACCCTGCATGATGTCACAGAGTATAAAGAGGTAGAGGAAAAAATTCGACGCTCTGAAGAACATTACCGCTTGCTGTTTGAAAATGCGGTCGAGACAATCGTCGTGTTACAGAATCGCGTGATCGTGTTTTGTAACCCAGAAACTTCTGAATTAACCGGATATTCAAAGGAGGAATTGCTCAACCAATCCTTTGTTCCATTAATTTATCCGGACGATCTTGATTTTGTGTTAGAAAATTATGCCCGCCGGGTGCGGGGTGAAATTATTAAAGAGCGTTATCAATTCAGGCTGATTCGAAAAGATTCTTCCATTCGGTGGGTGGAAAACAGCGGAATTCGGATCGACTGGGAAGGGGAAATAGCCACCTTACATTTCATTATGGATATTACAAATCGCAAGCAAGCTGAAGCTGAGCTTGAGTTTCGCAGTACCCATGATGTGTTGACCGGATTATTCAACCGTGAATTTTTTGAAATGGAAATAGGCCGGCTCAAAAACAGCCGGCGGCAGCCGATCAGTATTTTAGTACTGGATATGGATGGGTTGAAAGACGTCAATGATAACTACGGACATGCAGCCGGGGATGAGCAGTTACGCATGGCTGCTGAAGTAATCCGCAGAGCATTCCGCCCCGAAGATGTGATCGCTCGTATTGGGGGAGATGAATTCGTGGTTTTATTACCGGAGACCAATTGGCAAACAGCCGAGTCGGCTGTAAACCGGATTAAGTATATTATGAAAGACCACAATCAATCCAACCCGGATCGCCAGTTGATCAGCTTTTCAATCGGGTATGCCACTACCGATCAATCAACAGACCTGCAGGAAGTTTTTCGGTTGGCAGATCGGAATATGTATGCCAACAAAGCTGCTTATTACGCAAAAAGATAGTTTTTTAAAATCATTATCCTTTTAATCATTCTTTATTATCTTGCGTTTGAAGCAGACATTTCTTACAATAAAAAACAATCACCCCATTATTTGAAAATAAGATCAGGAGACTGATAATGAAAAAAGATCGCTTTTTAAATGGCATTCTGGTTGGAATTGGTTTGTTAATTTTAATTGCGCTGGTGTTGTTCTTCGCCCGCCAAAATCAGGCAAAGTATCTTTCGGAGGATACTCCCAAAGGAGTTGTCAATAATTATATTTTGGCAGTCATTCAACATGATTATGAAAAAGCTTATCCATATTTAATAAATTCGAAGGACAAACCCGATAAGGTAAATTTCCAACAGGAACTGGCTCGAACTTCGAATGAAATCAGTCAGTTGAATGTCACCATTGGAGATGTGTATATCGATCATGATAGTGCTACGGTTCAATTAAATATCCGTCAATATTATGAAGGCGCTTTCAACAATCTGTCTCGTTATTCCGATGTGGCTCAATTAACCCTGGAAAATGGACAGTGGAAGATTTCCAGCATGCCTTATCCGCTCTGGTCCTGGAACTGGTATGTGCCGAACGCTTATCCTACCCCGGAACCAGGAGCAAATCAATGAAGACAATTCGCCGGTTCTATTTTTATCTGCTCAGCCTGATCAGTATTTGGGTAGTCATTTGGGCAGTGGTGAACTTACTGCGGACAATTTTCGATCACCAGAATTTATCATCTCCGGTGGATTGGCTCGCGGGCGGGATAGCCTTTGTGGTTGTGGGGGTGCCCATCTTCTGGTTACACTGGTCAACAGCCCAGAAGGACGCTCAACGCGATAACGAAGAAGCGACCAGTCGCATCCGGGCGCTTTTTATTTACACCATGCCTTTCGTTACCGGAATCCCAATCACCTATGCTCTTTTAGCAATCCTCAACCGCTTATTGGTGCAGTTGCTTGGGCAACCACCTAACGCTGCCACATTGGGGGCTTCTCAATCTCATCTAGATAATTTGATAGCGCTGGCTGCCAACCTGATCATCTTAATTTACTTCTGGCGTATTTTACAGGCGGATTGGCAGCACCCTGGCGAACATGAAAACCTGCAGGACTTCAGCCGTTTACATCGTTTTATCTGGATGGTGTATGGTTTGGGATTGGTTGTCTTTGGGGCACAACAGATTTTACGCTTTATCTTTTTACAGCCCTCCCATTTAGGGCGCATATCTGCCAGTGGGTTGGCTACCGGGTTAACTCTGGTTTTAGTCGGCTTACCAATTTGGTGGCGGGCCTGGTCGGTGATTAAGGCTAGCTTTAGCCGTGCAGAAGAACAAAAGTCCACGGTTCGCCTGGTTGTGTTCTTTCTTTTAACCTTCCTGGGGTTTGGATTTAGCCTGTCTGCTCTGGGAATTCTCCTAACCAATATCCTGCGCTGGGTTTTTCGAGTAGATTCCTGGCAATTGTTGGAGTTTGTTGATCATTTTTCAGTTGCTCTGTCGGTGTTAATCAGCCTGGGTGTTGTCTGGCGCTATTACCGGCGTGAATTAAAATTAGCCATTTCAGCCCATCCAGGTGAACTGCAACAGGCAGCATTAAACCGCATTTATACCAGCATTTTATCCTTTGCCGGATTAGTGATTACTTTTCTCGGGCTGATTCTCCTTTCGGGGACTCTGATCGAAGATGTATTGCGAAAAGTCATCGGAAACAATGGCGGCAGTCTCAGTAATGCCCTAACTTTTCTGATCATTGGTGTGCCACTCTATCTGCGCTACTGGCAGCCGATACAAAAGGAAACAGACCGGGAAGATGAGATCGGAAAATCAGCGCGGAAGTCGCTATTACGGCGGGGGTATTTATATCTGGCTTTGTTTGCTACCGTGGTGGGTACGATGATCAGTTCCGGGTGGTGGCTTTATGGCATTTTAAAAGCACTTTTAGGCTTCAGACCTGAAGATTTTTGGTTCAATTTCTTTATGCAGCTTAGAATTGTGCTATTGTTTGCAATCTTTCTGGCGTACCATTTACAAATATTACGAAAAGATGGGCGCCGCTTACATTCGGAAAAGGAAAAAGAACACAGTCACTTTTCTATATTATTGTTACTGGATGAAAACACACGCCACAGTGAAGAACTGGTGAATGCGATTCAGCAGCGACTGCCAACATCCCAGCTCACTTGCTCACAAATAAAGGAAGCTGTTCAAGTCAGTACTCTTCCCCTGGCTAATTTACTCATCCTGCCAGCCACATTAGCCACCCGGCCACCTGAATTGTTGGAAAAATATTTGGAGGATTTTCAGGGGAAGGTGCTGGTTTTCCCTCAGGAAATAGAGAACTGGCATTGGGTTGGAGCCGGCGACCAGAGTCAACCCAGATGGCTTCAAGAAACAGCCATGGCTGCCCAACATATTTCGAAAAATCAGCCCCTGCGGTCAACAATCGAACCTTCTCCCTGGGTGACGGTTGCATACATATTCGCCATTTTATTCCTGGTTCAGATTGTTTTGGTGGCAGTGGTCGCATTGGTAAGCCTTTTTAGCCTGTAGCTTTTAATAACAAACACCCCGCAAGGCGCTGGACTTGCAGGGTGTTTCAGGAAATTATCAGTTTGCTTTAGTTCTTAATAATCGGCATGTAGATGATAGTTGGCGTGCCCTGGTTGTACCAGACCGAATATTTGACATCATTACCTGCCAGGCGCGAATCGATCGGGGTGATTTTCAAATAATAGGTGTCGTTGGATTCAGCGGTGAAGCTAATCACCTGGGATTGTCCATAGGCACTTGCCGGGTAGGTTTGCAGCAGGCTGGAGCCGTTGTTTTTGTAGACTTCCACATTCATGCTGGCACCACCGCCTAAAGAGGTGACAAATACCATGTAGGGCTTCCCTGCCTGAACAGAAAGAGTGACCCAGTCTACATCTCCAGCCCCACAGAAATTATGGGCTTGGGTAGTGTTGATGGGCAGGTTTTTCGCAGAGCCTTTATCATTATTGGGCTCGTAGCTATCTCCTGAACAGCCATTGTTGACCACAACCGGACTGGATCCATTGGGATAGGCTTCGGAATTGCCATTTAAATCCACCGCCCGCACACGGAAGTAATAATTCTTTCCGAGTTCTCCCAGGAAGTTGTAGGTGGTTTGTGTTCCAGGGATATTTAATTGCAGATCCTGCCAGCTAGCAGTGCCCACTTTGTATTGCAAATCAAAATGGTGAATGGTACTGGCGGGAACATTTGTACTCCAGCTTAGCGGAATGTAGGATGTTCCTCTGGGAGATGGAATTGGGGCTAGCGTGGTGGTTGGCACACTATTATCGTAGCCTTTCACGATCTTCAAAACCCCAAAGGAATTGCCTGCCCCATCAAATGCCTGCGCATAAAGCCAGCCATTTAGAACCGGTTCATATTTTTTGACATCGAACAAAGCCGACCAGCCATCACTGCCATTGGTATCTGAACCGAGCAAAACCCAGTTGCTGTTGATATCAGCATTGCGCCAGTAGAAATCAACTTTTTGAACGCCCGTCTGTACGCCTGCACCCGTATCACTTGCTTCCACCTGGAGATAGAAGGCGTTTTGAGGAATCTGGTTTGAAATAGGCCAAATGAAACTTGCAGTGGGAGGAGTAAAATCTCCGGAGCGATTGAGCTTCAGGGTATAGAAATAATTATCGCCGCCGGCACGTGGGTAATCCCAGGCTTTTACCAGAATGTAGTAGTCTCCGGAATAAGGCAAAGTGTATTTGAGATAAGAATCGCGTTTCACCGAATAAACTTCATCATCATTTTCTGCCAGCAAATTACCTTTCTTATCGAATAAAATCAAAGATGGATCCAGTTGAGAACCAAAGTCCATGGCATCGATATCCAGTTCGACTTCTTCGCCGGAGAACCCGCTAAAACGATAATAGTCCAGGTCACCTTGAGGGCAAATCTTCGAAAAGACGCTGCCGCTTGTTGGGAATAAGGTCGCCTGCGCAAAGGTATTATTGGGTTCATCGTTATTGGCACAGGTGACTGGTGCCTGGGTGGTCACACGTACATTATCCACCATCCAGCCGAAGCCATCATTGTAAAACCGATCGACGATATCCATATGAAAGCGCACCCGAATGGTTTTCCCCGCGTAGGCGGATAGATTGATCCCTGGGCTGGTGAGCCAGGCATACACTTCCTGGTAGGCAATCGCATCATAATAAAGCTGCATCAGGTTTTCAAAAGGACCACCGTTGACGGAGATCTGCACCCAGCGTTGATCATAGTAAGGGAAGAAGCTTTCGGTCTCGTAGGTGTAGTCAAAGCGCAGGTAATAAGTACCCGTTGCTGGAATTGCAATCGGTGGGGATGTCAGATCGGCGCCGCCAATATGAGGATCTCCTAAATTGTTAGCCGGGCTGGTAGCTTCTGGATAAGCATCATTGAACAGCCAGACATTGGTGCGGTTGTTGCCTTTGGGTGAAGTGGTGTGGTACCACATCCGGACGCCATCCCAATTCTGTGTACCACTTTCGAAGTCAAAGGTTACCGGTGCTGTCACGGTTGGAACCGAAGGTAAACTGCCCTGAACAACCGTGAAGTTCTTTACACTGGCACTGCTTTCGCCGGCTGAATTCCGGCCCCAGACTGTGAGGGTGTAATTGCCGGGCAGCAAAGAGCCTAGTGACCAGCTCGCTTGTTTTGACCAATCCAGGGTTTTATTGAGCGGACCCGTTAACTGTGCTTTGAACTGCATTGCCCCGCGCACATTATAATCCACGATATAAGATTCACTAGATGACAGGGCGGTTAAATCAGTATTACGGCTATCATCGTTGAAAATTGTAGCGATTACCGGTGCATAAGGCTTGGTGTTTTTGGTTTGGACCTGCATGGATGAAGTTTTGTTTAGATCCAAACGGTTATCGAGCAGGTTGGGGTCATTTTCCTCAAAGGCTTCATTTCGATTGGGCAACGTTGTTGAGCCCCAGCTCTTGTAATCACGATTATACAAAATAGCGCGCACATTTGTTCCAACCAGAATTGATTCCACATTGTTATCCCCAATCACGCCCAATGCATCAGCAGTTTCATAATCACCAACTCCGAACAATTTACAAGTGCCCTGATAATCTTTTTGCGTAAAGAGGGCAACCTGGTTATCATTGGGGTTGCAATTCGGACTCGGCGGCGGGATTTTGCTACAGGGGGCATTGTTCACAATCGTACGCAGACCGGTCTGATTGCGGGTTTGATTGCCTTCATAATCGAAGATCTTGACAGCCAAATCGATTGGGCCAACAGGCAGATTCGATTCGCATAGGTTTAACTCAGTCAGATAGGAAGTACCGCTCATCGCAGGGCCAACTTCCACCCAATCGCCACCTTTTGGGCGGGCAATGATCTGGACTTTGGAAATGCCGAGATCGTCTGATGCCCAACCGCCGACCAGGACAGAAGTATCAGTAATCACATCGCCATGACCGGGCATGATCAGATCTCCGCTCGGTGGGAAGGCGCCAAAATTGCCAGAGGTGTAAAAATCTTTCGGGTTGCGGTGACACTGGGTACCATATTGAGGAAATTGATCTACCTCAGTACAGGCCCGTGGGATACCATCGTTGGTATCAACATCGTCGAAACGAATGTCCACTGAAACAGCCCAATAGGATGTAGCCGAGGTATGCACATGAAAATGCAAATGGTTGCCTGTGCTGGCTCCGGTGTTGTCTGCATTCGCGATAAATTGACCCTGAACCACCTGTGTCCCTTTGACCTTTAGAGCCGCTGGAATGGAGTTATTTGCCAGGTGTAAATACAACTGGTAAGTGGTCGGCGTGGTTGATTCGTCTTTCAGGACAATGTAATTACCGGTGGAACCCTTATCATTGTTCTGTTGAGTGTCTTTCCACATATAAACGGTGCCGCCTTTGGCAGCCAGAATCGGGAACATGGTGCCATCCGAGAAGTCATAGGCGAACCAACAGGAGGTAGGGCAGGATTTATAGGTTAACACATGCCCAATGCTACCGGTGATTCTTTTAGCGAGACCGCCAGCCCAGGGGAGCTTATAACCACGAAACACTGTTGCGCCTTTTGGTTCAGAGGTGGGTGGAGCAGAGAAACGATTTCTCAAATCTTCATTCATCAGATCATCCGGCAGGGAATTAAATTGCGCCTGCCAAACGACATCTTCCTGCATGGTTAAATCCCAGTTGCTTCCAACACCAGGGCCTTTCTGATTGCTGTTCATTTTTGCGATCACCAACCCGGGTTCAGCCGGTATCACCTCACCAGTGTCACGATCCCGTAATCCCAACCAGATTAAGGCGGTCACGCCATCCTGGGAGTAGACCACGTGATCAATAAATGGTTCAAACAGCACAAAAGCCAACACTTCTGACTTTGAAGCCGCGATTCGTTGGATGCGGTCTTCGAAGGCCTGTACCAACGAGCTGTCGAACTCCTCCGGTTCCGGGGTGCTAAGCTCTTCAGTTGGTTCTTCCGGGGCTGGGGGAGCCGACACCACGTTGAGCGGTCGCATCCCAGCCAGAAGACTGAGCACAAATAAAATTGTTAAAAACCAGCGCTTTTTTTGCATAAAATCCGTCCTTTTTACCCTAAAACAGGTTCCAGCGAATTTCTGATCCACTTGGGAACAGACAACCTGTTTCATGAAACAAGGGATTTACAGGATATTTAGTTGCAAGATCAGTGCCTGATTATTGGATGGACATTTCGCTGACGAATAACTCAATTGCCAGTTTGGGATCAATCTGGCTGGTTTTCATCGCTTCGTCGGTGTTTAATAAACGCCGATAAATTTCTTTTAACTGCTCCATATTAAATAAGGAAGCCTGTTTTTCTATCTTTTCTGCAACGTAGGGATGGACTTTGAGCGCTGTTGCAATCTGTTGTTTTCTACCGCCCCGATCGAGCACTTCGCGTGCCAGAATGATTAATCGAAACTGGCGAATGATCATCCCAAACAAAGGAATTGGCATCTCAGCTTCCAATAAGCGCCGCAGATATCGGATGGACTTGTCAAACTTGCGTTCACCAATGGCATCTACCATATCGAAAATATTAACCGGAGCAATATCCGGGGAGAGCAAACGCACATCTTCAGGCGTCACAGCCCGCTGGTAATCAACATAATTGAGGAGTTTGTCAATTTCCTGGCTGGCGATCATTGTATCAGTCCCAATGGCGCGCGCCAACTCCTGGGCTGCCTCAGGTGTAAAAGCGCCTTTTTTTTCAGCAACCTCCCGCATGATCAGACGTGGCATCTGTTCAATGGCGGGCAAACTACATTCCTTCAAATAGACCCTGCCTCTAGGCTGGTCTTTCACCCATTTTCGCAACCAATGCGATTCCTTGAAATCTTTCCATTCGCCACGTTCAAGTTCCAAATTGAGCTGAAGTATCAAAGCCGTACTATCCGGCAGCCCTTCAATCAGCTTGAGGATTTCTTCTTTATTGCGGACGCCTTTGACCCACTCACCTGCATTCGAGACCACCACCAAACGCCGATCGATAAACAATGGCATCACATAGGCGGCGTCGCGCACATCCCCCACCCGCGGATTTTCTTGAAAACGGGTGATGTTCATATCCCCCATGCTGTCTTTCATGACCTTGTCCATCAAAGCCTGCACCAGTTTTTGCATAGCAGCTTCATCGTTGCCAAAAAATAAATACAGGCGCGGCTTTTGGTCGCTGGATGTGGAGGCTGCGCACATGACTGCCTTCTTATCCGACCGTCAAAACCCGATGCGTGGGAATACCCTGGCTCTTGGCCTGCATGACTTCCACAATGCGCAGGTCACCCAGATTGGCTTCGGTCGTGACAGTCTGCTGTAATTTTGGACCCAACGGCTGTGCCAGAATGGTTCCCAACGTGACTAATGTGATGACATTCATCAGGCGATCCAGCCGGTCATTCCAGGATTTCTTTACACCTAACATAGCCAGCCAGGCTAAAAATCCGCTCACGATTCCGGCAGTAGCGAAATTGGTGCCACAATTGGGATGGATAGCCAAATAATGTTCGCCTTTGTTCAGGCGGTTGCGGGCTTCTTCGGCGGCAGTGAAGAGCGTTTCCACGTCGATCTCGCCCATCACCCAGAATCCACGGGTATCCGATAGCCCTCCCAGACGATGGGGGTGTTTTTTCTCCGCCAATATTTGTAAGGTGGCGTGTTCCAGGGCATGATTGCGGCGTACCCGCAGCACCGGATTAGAAGTTTTCAATTGGTTGATGAGTTGCATGGGTTTGTCCTTTTTTTTGAATCTACTCCTTTTATACCATAGATATAAATTCTGGAATTAACAGAATTGGGGAGCAGAATTATCAAAACAGGTTTACAATTAAGTTGATACAGGGAGCAAACAATAATTTTTAAATAAGACATTTCCGATGATTTGGTGATAAGGTTGGTTTAAGATGAGCATGATCGAAGTATCCCATCTGACAAAATTTTACGGAAAATCTCGCGGCATTGAGGACGTTTCTTTTAATGTGGAAGCAGGTGAGATTTTCGGTTTTATTGGCCCAAATGGCGCCGGGAAGTCGACTACCATCCGGCTATTGCTCTCCCTGATCCACCCCTCTCGTGGAGAAGCCAGGGTGTTCGGCATGGATGTGACCAGGCAAGGACCTGAAATTCGACGCGATATCGGCTACCTGCCCTCTGAGGTGTTTTACTATGAAGGGATGAAAGTAGTCGATTTGCTCAAATATTCCGCCAGTTTTTACAAGGGAGATTTCACTGATCGTATGCAGGAATTATCGAAGTTGATGGAACTCGATCTGCAGCGGCGGATCAGTGATCTTTCCCTGGGAAACAAGAAAAAGGTTGGGATTGTGCAGGGTTTGTTGCACCGCCCCAGGCTGCTGTTTCTGGATGAACCTACCAGCGGGCTTGATCCATTGATGCAGCGTAAGTTTTTTGATTTGATCAAAGCTGAGAATAAAAATGGGGTGACGGTATTCTTTTCCTCGCATATTTTAGGTGAAGTTCAAAGACTGTGCAATCGGGTAGGAATTATTCGAGCCGGCAACATCGTAGAAATCTCCGATATCCGCAGCTTACAGCAAAATAATTACAAAAAGGTCAGTATTTCCGCGGCGAATCTGGATGAGAAGCAATTCAATTTATCCGGCGTAACCAATCTTCACAAAGAAAATAACACCATTAACTTCTTCTTTAAAGGCGACATTAATGCCATCTTACAACGCATAAGCTCTTTTCAGATTGAAGACCTGAGTATCGAAGAGCCTACTCTAGAAGAAATCTTCATGCATTACTATGAATAGGCGACTGGCATGAACAGGATGATTTTTAAACACGAACTGCAAACGCGAATCCGCTCTATCCTGACCTGGGGTTTATCGATCACTGCTCTGGTATTTGTTTTATTTACCTACTTTTCCGTTTTTGCAAAAGAAGCTGAATTGATGCAAGCGTTGTTGGCAAAATTTCCGAAAGAACTGTTGATCGCTTTTGGAATGGAACATATCAACTATAGTTCCCCGCTAGGCTACCTTGCCTTCTTCTTTTTGTTTATCCAGCTTTGTCTAGCGATACAGGCCTGCAATTTCGGAGTTGGGTTGGTCTCGATCGAGGAGACTGAACTGACCGCCGACTTTCTGCTGACCAAACCTGTCAGCCGGATGGAAATTCTTAGCAGTAAGGTTGGCGCTGCCCTTGCCAGTCTGGTCCTCACCGACGCCATTGTCTGGGTGAGCGTTTTTTTTGCCCTTTCGATTTATGGTGAAGGAAAACCTTATGACCCGCGGACTTTGGTATTGTTGTTGGCCAGTTTACTATTCATGCAGCTCTTCTTCTTTGGGGTTGGGTTATTGATCTCCTTGCTGGTGAAAAGAGTTCGGAGTGTCACCCCCTATTCCCTGGCCCTGGCATTTGGCGCTTATGTCTTGAATGCATTCAGTGGCGTATTCGGTGATGTGAAACTGGAATATATCACCCCTTTTAAACACTTTGAACCGGGATATATTGTTGATCATGCTGCCTACAATACGCCGTTATTGGTATTCAACGTTACGATAACATTGCTCTCATTGGCTGCCAGTTATTGGCTTTACCTTCATCGGGATATTTCTGCGGTTTCATGAGGAGCTGAGCGATGAACATCTTCCTGCGAGAAATCAAAGCAACCCGAAAATCCCTGTTGATCTGGATTGTCGTAATGGGACTGCTGATCTTAATTGCAGCTTCCAAATTCTCTGCTTTTGCTGGCGACCCGGAAATGCTGAAAATTTTAGATTCGATTCCACCAGCGATGCTGGAGGTGATGAATGCAAACGCCTTCAATTTAACAACGATCATCGGTTTTTATGGTCTGATGTTCCTGTATTTCGGTTTGATGGGAGCGATTGCGGCTGCCATGTGGGGCAGTGACAGTATTTCTAAAGAAGAGCGTGATAAGACGGTGGAGTTTTCCCTGGTGTTGCCGGTATCCCGCAGCCGGGTGGTGACCGCCAAACTATTGGCAGATCTGGTGAATTGTC